>Ga0155580_131_pt6 | contig 19794 bp, 16 predicted proteins | sample RifCSPhighO2_12_FD_107237 | JGI IMG/M metagenome (GOLD analysis project Ga0155580, IMG submission 107237) | Chlamydiae bacterium RIFCSPHIGHO2_12_FULL_49_11 | reverse complement strand
TGTTGACCAAGGAGGATTTGATCGAAGAAGTGATCGGCCAAATCCGCGACAAGCGGGATGAAGTGCCTTTATATTATTTCCAGAGCGACGATGTGATCATCGCAGACGGGAAGATGGAAATCAACGATTTGGAAGAAGAATTCAAAGTGGAACTTGAAAATCCGACCCATATGGCGACGGTGGGGGGTTGGCTGACCGAAAAGCTCGGATCGATTCCCAAAAGCGGATATAAACTCGAGCGGGCGGGCCTTGTTTTGCATGTCCTTTCGGCCGACGAGAAACATGTGCGCAAAGTTTATATCAGGAAGGTGCGGTAAATGGCGTACCTCTTTTTCTTCTTCGTCCTCGTTTTTCTCGTGATCCAGGGCTTTTTTTCCATGATGGAAATGGCCGCCGTTTCGTTTGACCGGATCCGACTCGAATATTATGTCAGCGAGAAAAACGTGCGCGCGCAGCGCCTTTCTAAGCTTCTCGCACGCCCGAGCTACCTTTTCGGCACGACTCTTGTCGGCGTCAATTTTTGCCTTCAGGCAGGCTCCGAATGCGCCCGCCTTTTCTTTGCTGACCTTGGACTAGAACCCGGATGGGCACTTCCGTTTCAGACGATCGTGGTGGTGATTTTTGCCGAGCTTACTCCCATGTTCACCGGCCGCAGTTTTCCCGAGCAAGTTTCCTTTCGCGGCATCAACGTGTTGTATTTCTTTTGCAAGCTTTTTCGTCCCTTCATATGGGCGCTCAACATGTTTAACTGGGTGATCCATAAACTCCTCCGCAAAGAAACGAAAGAAGACGACTATCTTTCGCGTGAAGAGCTCCAGAAGGCGGTGGAAGGGGGGCGTGTGGGAAAAGAAACCTTTTTTCAGGCGATGGTCCACCATGTTTTTTCTCTCAAGAATAAAAGTCTTTCTCAATTTGTATTCCCTCTTTCCAATCTCACCCGTTTTACCAAAGAACAGACGGTGGCCAAAGTGCGGGAGCACTTTGTGACAAGGCCGTTCGAATATGCCCTTGTCTATGATGAAAGTATGACCAATGTGCTCGGCATGTGCCGCGTCAGGGACCTATTGGGGAAACCCTACGACATGACTCTGGATACCATGGTAGGTCCTATCTGGTACGCGACCGAAGAGATGACTCCGTTTCAAATGATCCGCGGCTTTCGGGAAAACCGCGCCCCGTTCGCCTTGATTTTGAATAAGAAGGGGGATGTGATCGGGGGTACGACCCTCGATACGGTTACCGGCTTTTTCATCGACTCCGCCTCCGACTTTTCCGACGCACTCGTGCAGGAGCGCACCACCCACATCCAGCGTACTTTTCCTGCAACGACAAGACTTTCCGATCTCCAAAGCGAAATTCCGTTTGATTTCCCATACGATAGCGGTACGACGCTCGAGGAAATCATGGTAGAACATCTAGGCCGCGCCCCGGTCAAAGAAGAAACGATCCACGTCGGTTCATACCTATTTACCTTGCAGGAATCGGGCTTCCTCGCCACCAAAACGATCCTCGTCCGCACAGCTTGATAGAGTCCATATCATGCCTATCCCCATTATCATGTTTTGGCTGCGAAATGCTATGGCATATCCGCTCGACAATTCTATGGAAACATGTCATTATTTTTCGGAAATGATATTATTCGTTACAAGCAGCCAAAACATGATAATGGGGATAGGCATGATATGGAGGATGAAGAAAAAGAGAATCAATATGACTAATATGATAGAGGAGAAACTCGATGATTGAAGCAATTGCAGTCGGTCTCGGTTCGATTTGGTTTTGAGGTCTATTTGATCTTCTGCAGGGCTGTTTGAGAAGATAGTGTTTCGAGCAGGAGGTCGATTTCCTCCGGCGTGGTGGTGCGGTGGAAGGAGAAGCGGAGGGAGGAGCGGGCGGTGGCGGGAGAGTGGCCGGCGGCCAGGAGTACGTGGGATGGTTCGAGCGAGCCGGCGCTGCAGGCGGAGCCAAGCGAGATGATGCAACCCTCGCGGTCAAGCCTGATCAGGAGCGCTTCGGCATCGATTCCTTTGAAATGGACCGACGAGGTGTTCCCCAGTCGATGGGGACCGCCGTGGATTTCACAATCGGGAAGTATTTCCAGGAGAGATTTTTCAAACCGGTCGCGGAGCGCTTTTATGGCTGTAAATTGTGCGGGATCAATGAGGCGGACGGCGGCCGCAAAACCCAAAATGCCCGCGACGTTTTCAGTGCCGGCCCGCATGTCCCCTTCCTGATGGCCCCCCTGAAAGAGCGGTGCAATCGGAGTGAGCGGATTTACGACGGCGATGCCGACTCCTTTAGGGCCGAAACATTTATGGGCTGAAAACGAGGCCCCGGCCACCCCGGCGAGGTCAATTTCCATTTTTCCGAGGGCTTGGGAGCAGTCCAGGATGAGAGGTACATCGAACGCGTACAGGAGGGATTTTATCTCGGAGAGGCAGGAAAGGAGCATGCCCGTTTCACTGTTGGCAAGAGAAAGAGCCACAAAGGAGACTTGCTTTGATTGCAATACCCGGGACAGTTCATCCGGATCGAAGTACATGTCGGGGAAAGTGGCAAGATAGTGTACTTTGGGACACCACCTTTCAATGGGCCGGATGAGGGAGGTGTGCTCGATCGCAGTGGTGACGGCCGTCCCGGGACGCTTTCGGAAACCGTGGACGAGGAGGTGGTTTGCTTCGGTGGCTCCCGAGGTGAATACGATCGTATCGGGGTCTATCTTGAGGTGGGCGGCGATTGTTTCGCGGGCATGAAGGAGGCGCATTTTGGCAGTGCGGCCATAAGCTGTTACTGATGAGGGGTTTGCTGGAGGACCTTCCAAGTCAAGGCGCATCGCTGTAAATGCCTCGGGTGCGAGGGGCGTCGTGGCGTTGTAGTCAAAAAAAGCTTTCATGCAACTATTCGGATTAACATCAGAGTGATGTTATCATATCCACCGCTTTTTTTGGCAGAGGCGATCAAGTTTTGAGCGATTGTATCAAGGGCAGCGGAAGTGTCCATGAGGCGGAGAATCTCTTCTTCGCTCACAAGGTCCGACAGGCCGTCCGAGCAGAGGAGGAAAATGTCGTCGTGCATGTAAGTGATTTTTTGAGTTTGAGGCCTCACCTTGAGCGAAGTACCGATCGCTTGAGAGAGAACTTTTTTCCCGGGGCCTTGTCCCGTCATGTCGTGGACGTGATCTTCGGTGAGAAGCGCCAGGTACTCTTTGCGAAAGCGGTAAATGCGGCTATCTCCGATGTGGGCAAGGTAGAGCTTGTCGTTATGACGGTAGAGGAGGGAAAGTGTTGTGCCCATCCCATGCAGGTATGGGTTCGAAATGCTAAGTTGATAAATCCACAAGTTTGTGTTCTGCATGGAAGTGTCGAGAAAGTCGAGCACCGACTGGTCGGATAAATCGATGTTCTGTTTTTGAAAAAGACGGAGAGTCTGAATTTCGCGGAGCATATATTCGACGGCAGAAGATGCGGCAATTTCGCCCGCATTGTGGCCGCCGAGTCCGTCTGCGAGAATAAAAATCCCTTCTTCCTGCATTTTTGCAAATGCATCTTCATTAGTGGCGCGGACGAGTCCCTGATCAGAGAGGGCAAAGCTTTCAATTTTTAGAGCGACCATAAGACACGCATAACATTTATGCAATTGAATGTCACGTGCAAAATAATTGAGGGAATTAGGCTGCGGCTCTTCTCATAACAAAAACCCAAGAAGAGTGCAAGGAGGAAGAGAGATGTACAGAGAGGGATGTTGGAAATGCCCTGATCGGCAGCGATGTGGAAGAGGGAAAAGACAAGAGCGCTTGTCAGGATGATCCCTGCAGGGGAAAGCCGGCGGCGGAGATACGTTTGCAAAATGCCGCGGAAAATGAATTCTTCGAATACCGGAGCGAATAGAAGTGCCATGACGAGGGCGCCAACGAGGCCGATTTTGTTTTGCAGAGCTTCCTGCATCATGCGGAGCGCATTTTGTTTGAATTCGAAAGGGCCGAAAATCAGCTCGCAGAAAGTTTCTACGGCGATCGAGAGGGCAGCGACAAGAAAAAATCCTGTGAAAAGCGAAACAAAACCGAGTTTGATTTCTTGTGCGAGGGACATTTTATGCGGAAATAAGCGGTCGCGGAGGATGCGCTTTAAGTCAGGAAAACGGCTCTGAAATACTCCCAAAAATCCGGCGGAGCAAATAAGATAAATTCCGATTTGCATATAGGGAGCCCAAGCGATGAAGGGGAGGGGGATTTGCGGAGTGAGCAAAGCAAAAAAAAGGGGGAGGACAAAAAAACCGGTGAGAACGATGCCAAAAACGGCACACAGATGCATACCCGTGAGATGGGGGCCGAGAAATCGCGTTCCTTGCAAATGGAAAACCCCTTTTAATCTGAGGGTCCAAAAGGAAACGAGGCCGACTATAAGGAAAATAATAAAAAAAATGAGTTCCTGCGCGCCTTCGGTCATGTTTGCCATTTTGCCATCTGGATGTAGAGGTACATTTCCTTCGTCATTTCCTGTACGACGCTATTTCTTTCCGAATAGACGCTACGCGTGAGATAAGCGGGAAATCGTTCGATATCGAGAGCCTTCTCTTCAATTCGGAAATTTTCCTGCAATATAGTAGTGGCGGCGTGGTGTCGCATATCCACCACCTTGAGTTTGACAAGGGCGCTGTATTTTTTGTGAAACGGGAAAAGCCGGTGATACCACCCTTGCGGCAGCGGTTTTTTTTCGTCCAGGTCAAGATGGACGAAGACGAAAAATTCGCTGCTCGTTTCGATTTCGGAAAGCCACGCGTTACCCTCGGCAAACGGATCGACACCGCAATGATCGAAGTGTGCGGCATCGAGAAATTCGTCTTCGGCGGTCATGTAAAACAGGCCGCACGACTCGAGATGCGCGCGTGTCATGGTGCCGGCCCAGTGGGTTTTCGTGTCTCCCACGGCAATGAAGGCGATTTTTGGTTTGACCATTCCGTCGCTGGTGTGGGTTGATTGCATCGCGCTCTTATCGGGAGTGCAAGAGGCAAAAATGATAAGCAAAAAAGCGTAGAGGGTTTTCATGATTTTTTTCCTATAAAAGATGAGTAAGGTTGCATGATGAGCGAATCGTTCTCTTCCCGCAGCCGGTCAGTGGTCACGATGACCGAAGAGATATTTTTTCGCACCACGGGACGATTGGTATTATTCACGTTGAAATAGACAACATAGGTTTTTCCGATGACGATTTTCACGAGGCGTGCCGAAATGACGGTCGCCGTGAGTTTATGTTGTCCCGACATCCATTTGGAGCGCAGCCCAAACAATTTCGATGTGTATTCGATGAGCGATTCGTATATTTTTCCTCTTTCCCAATCGATATCACCCGTTCCGTCGTCTTGCGGGTAGGCGTTGTTATTGCCGTTTTGGGTATGGCCCATTTCGTCGCCCATGTGCATCATCGGAACGGTCGGCGTGACGGCAAGCGCCGTCATAAAATTTTTCATCTGCTTGGCTCTGTGGTGCAGGATGCTTGGATCGCGTACCACGCCTTCAAACCCGCCGTTTGCCGAAATGTTGTAGTCCATCCCGTCCCTGTTTTCTTCTCCGTTGGCTTCGTTATGTTTTCTAGTATAACTCACAAGGTCGTGCAGGGTGAAGCCGTCGTGGGTGCAGACATAGTGGACGCTCCACCTGTCCTGGTATATGTGGGGAGAACCTTGCAATGCCAAAGTGGCTCCTTTGCTGCTTCCCTTGTCGCCGCGGATGAAAGAGCGGATCGGTCTTTGAAACGCGTCGTTCCACTCGAGTGCCGTTTTCATCGGAAACGATCCGACCTGGTAAAGGCCTCCCGGGTCCCACGGTTCCATGAACCATTTGAGGGGAGAGAGGACCGGGTCGGTTTTGATGGCTTGGAAGAGAGGCGGATTTTTCAGTGGCGCCCCTGTTTTTCCCCTGACCATCGTGGAGGCAAGGTCAAAGCGGAAGCCGTCGATCATGAATTCGGAGGTGAAATAGCGGAGGGAATTCAAGATCCACCGCATGGTTTTTGGATGGTTTGCCTGGATCGAATTGCCGCACCCCGTGTAATTGGAATGTTCGCCCTTGTCGCTCAAGATAAAATATGCTTCCTTGTCGATTTCGGACAGGGTGGAGAGGGGGGAGGCGTGGTTGTAGACTACATCCAGGTACACTTCCATCTTTTCTTCGTGGCAGGCGCGCACAAGCTCTTTCAATTCTACAATTGCCGCGTCGTTTTTTTCCCCTGCCGCATACCGTTTCATCGGGGTGAAAAAGTTCACCGTATTGTATCCCCAGACATTATATAGCCTCTCTCCCGTGATGGGATTGGTACGGGGATTCTCCACCTCGCAAAATTCAAAGACGGGGAGGAGTTCGATGGCAGTGACGCCCAATTTTTTCAGGTAGGGGATTTTGTCGACGATGCCGAGGTACGTGCCCGGATTTTTTACCTCCGAGGACGGGTGTTTCGTGAAGCCGCGCACGTGCATCTCATAGATTACCACCTCTTCCTGTTTCAATGCGGGCCGTTTGGAGCGCCCCCAATTGAAAGTCCGGTCAAGGACGAGGGTATTTTTGAGGGTTTCGGGAAAATCATTCCATTTGTTTGTAGTGTTGAGGGCAAGGCCGTACGGGTCAAGGACCCTGGTTTTGTCGTCTAGTTCGAAAAGGTAGTGCATATCGTCATTCACCTCGGAAACGGCGCAGCTGAAAAGGCGTTCCCCATCGGGTTCCATAGCCACTTTTTTGATGACGCTACCGTCTTTCGGGGAGAGGAGAAGGAGGCTTACGCGGTCTGCTTTCGGGCTATCGAGAGCAAAGGTAAGTGAAGATGTGGAAGGCTCTCTTTTAAAGAGCCGGTCGAAGAAGCCGGGTGCCATAAACCCAAAGATTATCGTTTTCACGGGAAATTTCATAGGAAAAAATTTGCAACTCTGATAGACTGATGACGAACGTGATTTTACGAATCATGGAGCGAGAGGATTTAATTTTTAAGGAGGACGGATGTCTTTTGAAAACGCTGAACAGAACTTAAAGGAATTTGGGAAAGAGCTCAATCTTGAAGGATTGCAATTTGATGAAAATAACACCTGTATCTTGGGGATTGACAACAAGTTTTCTTTGCACATCACGTATGAGCCCAATTCGAGGAGATTATATCTTTATTCTCCTCTTCTTGACGGGCTTCCACAAGATGCGAAATCGCGCCTTGTTTTATATGAGACACTGCTTGAAGGCTCAATGCTGGGCGGTCACATGGCAGGCGGCGGCGTTGGGGTAGCGGTTAAAGAAGAGCTGATTTTGATGCATTGCGTGCTTGAGATGGAAAATGCCGATGTGCTGGCGCTGCGTCGTTTTGCCCCCATTTTTGTCGAAGCGGTCGAGAAGTGGCGCGACATTTTGCAAAAAATCATCGACGGCACCTTTGACAAAGACCGTGACGGTCCGAAGTTCCCGACACCGGGGATGGCCGGCGGGGCAGGCGGTGGAATCCAGCACCCTACCGGGCCCAAACCGGGCAGCGGCGGCAAACCGGGCGACTCTTACATCAAAATTTAGAGGCGATTCAGGGGAAGACCAAGCGTCCTCCCCGACCTCTAACCACCTGTATGAAACGCTAGGGCGTCCCGTAAAATAATTTCTCATGAGGATGAGTGCACGCTTTTGCCCCACCCTTACATTCCAAGACCTGTGAAGGCACTATCTAATCCTATTCGCCTAAAAGTGAACCTATAAAATGCTCTTGCTTGTTTTTCGGATCTTTTTCCTTACCTAAAAATTAGTCCGTAAATAGGAAAAAGCTAATTTGCGGCCGCTTTAAAGAACCCTAAAAAGCGGCTGCAAACATGCAAATGCATATTTGCAGATTGATTTCATACACGGATTTGTCTATGATGTAATTTTTAAAAGGGGGATCTTTAATGCATCAATCATCATTTATTGGTCGAGAAGCCGAGATGGAGCGACTAAAGGGGCTTTTAAAGAAGAAAAGTGCGAGCCTTATAGTGGTTAGAGGACGTCGACGGATTGGAAAAAGCAGACTTCTTTCTGAATTTGGGAAAGAGATGAAGAGCTTCTTTTTTACAGGTACTCCACCCAGTCGAAAGACAACGGCGCAATTACAGCGCGATGAATTCGTCCGTCAACTGTCAAGAGCAGGAATTCCAGGCGTTCATCCGGATGATTGGGGCAATATGTTTTGGCAACTTTCAAAGCATACGGAAAAGGGACGAATTCTGATCGTATTGGATGAAATTTCATGGATGGGCAATAAGGATTCGGAATTCTTAGGAAAGCTCAAGAATTCCTGGGATATGTACTTCAGTAAAAATTCCCAATTAATTCTCATTTTATGTGGCTCCATTTCTTCGTGGATCGAAGAGAATATTCTGAGTAGCACAGGTTTTGTGGGTAGAGTGACAATCGATTTAGTCCTTGAGGAGCTCCCTTTAAATGTTTGCAATGCCTTTTGGCATCCCAAAGAAAAAAGAGTTTCTGCTTATGAAAAATTCAAGCTGCTCTCTATCATGGGGGGAGTGCCCCTCTATTTAGAACAAATTAGGCCTGATTTACCAGCAGAGCAAAATATACGAGATTTATGCTTCACGAAAGGGGGACTTCTCGTTAAGGAATTTGAAGAAATATTTTCTGATATTTTTTCTCGTAGTATTGCGACCCATCGACAAATCATCAATTGTCTGGCAGACGGTCCCAAAGAGCTGATACAAATCTGTAAGGAATTAGGAAAGAATCAAGGCGGCAGATATAGCAAACATCTAGATGAATTAGTGAAAGCAGGATTTGTGCAGAGAGATTTCGCATGGCATTTGAAAAGCGGGAAGATAAGTAAGTTGAGTCGGTATCGGCTCAGTGATAACTATCTAAGATTTTACTTAAAATACATCGCTCCTAATCATGCAAAAATCGATAGGGGAGGCTTCTCAAACTTCATGTTATCTAGTTTATTAGGCTGGGATGGAGTAATGGGATTGCAATTTGAGAACCTGGTGACCCACAACCGGAAGATTCTCTGGGAAATGATGGGGATACCTCCTGAAGAAATTGTAATGGATGGTCCTTTTTTCCAGAATTCATCTGCAAGACAAGCTGGATGTCAGATCGATTACATGGTGCAGACGCGTTTCAATACTCTTTATATTTGCGAGGTAAAATTTGCGAAAAATCCCGTAGGGCCTAAGGTTATTGAAGAGATGGAAGAAAAGACACGACGGTTAAAAGTTCCGAAGAGATTTTCAATTCGGCCAGGACTTATCCATGTGAATGGTGTAGAAGATAGCGTTTTAGACCGCGGATATTTCGATAAGGTTATCGATTTTAGTAAGCTTTTAGAATAAATTTTATGCTTATAGGAATGAAAGTATTTCTTGCGTTTGGTATGAAGCCATTTTTTAAATTTCTTTATTGCATAAATTTCCTTTATGTTCTACCATTTCATTAAGAAATTATCAATATATCTTCCGGCCTGCAGGGGGTTCCAAAATGTCACTAGTGCTCAATCTCAGTAATCAGGGTTACGATTCCGGTAATGTCAGCCGCGTAATGAACGAGCTTGCCGGCGATTCACAGGTTACCGAACTTGACTTATCGGACAATAACATCGGCAACGAGTCGGCGAAGCTGATTGCCCAGATGCTTCGTGAGAATAGAGTTTTAACGTCGTTGAATTTGACGGGGAACGTTGTCGGGAATGTGGGGGCAAGAGAGCTCAGCGATGCCCTCCATTCCAATACGACCCTGATAGCGCTCCATTTGGACAATCAGAGGCGGGGGACTATCGATTCTTCGCTTGTAAGAGCCATTCAGGATCAACTTGCCCGGAATGTGCGCGAGAGAAGACCGAGTTCGCCGGACACGACGCCGTATGATCGGCTCGGAAAAGAAGCGAAATTTGTTGAGAAGGCTCTGGATGTCCAGCCGGTCGAGTCGCACGAGCTGTTATATTCCCTTTGGAGAGCAACGGTTACCTTTGCGGACCGGTGTATAAGGCAAGAGCCGGTGCGGGAAAATTTCCCGTTTGCAGTGGCCTTTCGCCTTTTGAATGCCTTCAATCGGGCGATGCTGGTGGACAAAGAAACCAAGCTTTTACTCCTTCGCGTCATTCAAAGTTATCTTACATTGGGTATTCTTGCAGAAAATTACATGTCGGGGAGCAAAGAACCCCTTCGATTTTATGAAGAAGTCATTCGGGAAATGCAGGAAGCGATTGACAAGTTTTCGCACATCGCCGGTGAAGAGAGGGGGCGCATTATTCGGTCTTCAGCCGATGCGCGCGTGGTATTTACAATTGATGTACTGCAAGAGGCGCTGAAGCATTTGGATACCGATCAAAATTCCTTCATTGAATTTTTTCAGATTGTTGGGTCAATCGTCGCCGGAAAGTTTGGCAATGCGGCGAAATTCGTCTCGCAAAAAGCGCGTTCCCTAAGTTCCGGGTGGTATTTTGACGTTTTAGCGGTGCAATTTCATGGAATGCAGGGGAGGGCTCATTATGGCGCTCTTGAATTTCTAGCCTTTGATTCCAAGGACGATTGGCACGTTCAGTTTGCCAAAATCGAAGCATTGGATTCCATTTTAAAATTTACCTCCGACGAGCGTATCTCTAAAAGGGCGCTTGCGCTCTTAGACACCTTTTGCCGGTGCGCGGGGTATATTCCGCAAACCGGTGAATATCGCGGTACCCTCCGCGAAGAGGTGCGAGGCCGCCTTATAGAGGCTTTAGGGGAGCTCATGCATCATCCTTACGAAGAAACGGGACTTCGGGGGTATTCAGAATCCCTCTTAAGGGAAGCCCGCCGCAAAGAAACAAACACGTTGCATGCGCTTGCAGTCCATTACATGGACGACAATGATCATGGGCAAAAGTGGCTCACTCTCCTCACGCCTGATGAACCGTCTTTTCCTCCTAGCATTCCGCACAAAACCCCTGCTGAAACCGCTGTCGCTTCCTCTTCACACTCCTCTAATACGACCCTTTCCTTCTCATCTACCGATTCCTCCCTTTCCGTCTCTCCCATAGGGATCCCGGCTGCGGCACCATCTCTCATTGCTACCGACCCCAAGGGCCGCACTGCTTTACACCACGCCGCTCGTAAAGGAGTGGGTGAAGTACAGAAAGTGTTAGTCCAAGCGCAGAACGAAGGGGTTCTACATGACCTTCTCCTTGTTTTAGACAAGAAAGGAGACACTGCGCTGCATCGTGCCGCCTCGTGTGAGCGTAATAATATCGAAGTAATTCGTGCTATCCTTGATGCCGCTAAAATGGAAGGTATATACGGGATGTTACTCTTAAATCGAGATACGAAACTTGATGCAGAGCCTGCTTTATTCTTTCTCTTCCTATCGGCGGCCAATCATGGTTGGACGGAAGTTCATGATGAGGCTTTAGATTTTACCAGGGAGCATAACCTTGTTAAAGTTATGTTCTGCCGATTCACGAAAATAAGAAAACATAACTGGAATCCAGTGGCTTACGCTGTGAGGCATGGCAGTGAAGAGCTTATAAATAAATATGTCGGATTGGCGCAAGAAGCGGGAGTTTTGACGGATTTGTTTACTGCGTATGATGTGGGTATAGGTCTTCTTTCTGCTGCATTTGCGCGAGGAGAGTTGGGAATTTTTCGGAAGGTGCTCAATTTTGCAAAAGAACAAAATCTATTGCGAGAAGCGATTCATTTCGCAGGAGAGGAAGGGATTTTAACTTATTTTGTCGGTTGCGGTGATTATTTTGATGTTGTTCAAGAATTGATCACGCTAGCTCGACATTTGAAAATGCTTCCTGAATTGTTTGCATTCAAATCGTTCCATAACAATCCTTTGTTTTGTGCACTTTACGCAGAAAAATGGGAAGTGATACAATTATATCTCAATTTTCCCGAAAAGAATCTCATTTCATTCTGTGTAAATTCTTCGCTGAATGGTTGGAATGTGCTAATGGGAGCTATACGAGAAAATAGCCAAGAAGTCGATGTATTGCAAAAATTGATAATGATATCTAAAAATGTAGGGGTTTTAGAATCTCTTCTTTTGATGAAAACGGAACAAATGTGGTTGCCGCTGCATATTTATGCGGGGACCTTGTATCAAGGCATGACTCCGTTATTCATTGCAATTGAACGAAAAAATGTTAACGCTATTAGGGCTTTATTGCAAGCAGCAGCGCAGTTGGGCGTTTTGAATCAAGTTCTCTGTCAGAGAAATGCGGATGGTAAATTGCCGCTAGAATTTGCATATCAGGAAATTGTAAAGCTTTCAGATCGACAAGTTATGATGAAGATTATAGATTTATTAAATCAGGCGCATCAGCAAAGTAATTAGAAACTTTATTCTGTCTTTTTTTTAGGCAGTTGTATGTTTCTTCTGACTCTTTCGATTTCGTCAAAGCCTCGTTTCTTTTCTTGGGTAGTTTTGGTTTTTTTTACTTCATTCTCAGTTTGTTTCATTTGCTGTAATACAGAATCTGCAGGAATGAGTGGACGGCTGAATAGCAGATCTTTGGAGACTGTGTCTTGAGTAGGGACGGTTGATGGTTCGGGCGAGTCAGAAGTTGTTTTATCTTCTTTTGGAATTTCATGTTCTACTTTTGTCCAAGTTTCGGAATAGTCGGAGGTTGTCGGGGTGGAGGTATGATTGTTGGCGGTGATGGTGTGGGCGGTTAGGGTGTAGGTGGAAGCGCCGGGGTCGGCACGGAGAGCAGCTTCGACCAGCTTCTTGATGCGAGGATCGTTGTCCTTGAAGGTCCCCAGATTCACCGGTTTGTTGTTCAACGTCGCCGTCACTCGATATGCACGATTGCTCGAGTCGGTGATTAGTAACCCTTCACCCAATGGTATGTTGGATGCCATAATGGTGCCTTTTATTATGATTGCATTTCTTTAATTATAACATTATTTTTAATTAAATACAATGGGTTGAGCGGGAAAGAGTTGTAAGTAGCTAATAATCAATATGACATGGTGCTTTTGTAACGAAGCGGGGGGCAGCCGGTTGGCTCCCCTCGCTTTTTAATGAACTGATTCCTCACAAAAGTACCCTATCCGGCGTCGTTTTGAGTAACTATTGATAAGTCAGTCACTTTGATTTAGGAAATGCAGCCTGAGTTCGTTTTACACAAAATGGTTGATTGATAACAAGACATAAGCCGGCCTTTCGCTAATATTTCAACAAGCGGACGTAAAAGGCGAAAAGAAAAGCAATAAAGCAGAAAATCGACAAAATAATGTCTTGCGTTTTTCTCGATTCCAGATAGTTGATCAACCATTGGTATGCAAATACGAACAAGTTAAAATACAAAGAAAAAGAACCGTACCAGGCAATCGACTCATGCATATGTAAAGAATGCAATGCCAAATATCCCAAGAAAATAACTATCATCAAAGCCCAACCAAGACTCTTAAGGTCAATTTTTTTTCGCAAATAACTTTTTCTAAAGCCTAATAGGCAGCCAGCAGAAGTAACTAATAACCACATAATTCCGAACGAAAAAAGACTTGATGGCATAGTTAATACTCCCTTTCTGAATTCGCATGTTGTTCTACATGATTTGATTATCTATCTTGATTACGCTCGGCTTGTGCTTCTTGACAAGCATTATCGAAATGCTCTTTAGCAGAACTAAAAGCGCCATATGCTGCAATACCGGCTCCGACAGTACCTAGTGCATCTCCTGATGAAGCAAACGCACCCTAATCCAAAATTTTTAATGCTTTTTTCAAGTTCAGCTTCACTTCGACTTGCTTGGCTTTCACTCACATATACGATCAAATTCTCCGGAAATTTCCGGACGATTTTGAAAAATAATACGTCTAATTCCTTAAAAATTGGATCATTAAAAATCTCTTCTTGCGTGTGTGTTTGCAAAAATTCTAAAGCCATTCTTGCCTCTCGCACGGTTGTGAAAGTCAATGGCTTCGACATTGTTGAAAACGACAAATAGTCTCGGGATATGCTCTCACATAGAATGCGGTCATCCCTATCCAAATGAATGGCGAATGCAAGTAAAAAACTATACTTTTCAAAAACATTGGTTTCAAAATAATTTATGGTGGATTTATGATCAAGAAACATTTTTGATGATCAAGATCATCTGCCCCTGTACTGGCTTCGCACGATGTCCGAAAGGACATTCGGGCGTGGGCAGTCAATTTGATTTAGGAAACACAGCCGTACGGGGTTATCTTTGCTTAATGGTCAAATGGATCTATTAAATTTGGTAAGTGTTCCCATGCTATCTTTTTTGCGGTGATTTCGTACTTAAACATATCAGTTTCCTCAGATTGCTTAGGAGGATGATTATACCAATCGACAAATATTATTACTTTTCTTCTCTCAAAGCATAAATCGAAGATGTTGCCGACATCCCTTAAATTATGTAAAGTCCCCGTGAATCGTTTTTGATTAAGAAGTATTTCGCAAATTCCAGTGACATGTAGTTTGCCTCGTATTGTATTGCATTTTGATAAAGAATATTTCTTAAGCAATCTTGAATCAGTAATTTCCGAACTTTCAAGTGAAAAAATGGCCTGATCTTCTGCATGAGCAACATCCAAAATCGTACCATCATGAAAATAGTGAATTAATCTCTTGATTATTTTAATGTCCATTTGCATAAGAATTATTCCGGATACACATGATAGGCATCGCTATTTTTTGAGACAGGATTTCCTTTCCCATCTAAATATTCATCATGATTGCCTGTTTTATTTGGGTTTGGTTTGTGAAAATGATCGCGTCCCTGGTGCCCCTTCCCGTTGGGCTTGGCTTCATCATGCTCCAAGACAATTCCTGTCCTTTTATTTTTGAACTTACTTCGACCTTTTTTTTCTGCTTCGGGATGAGTAATATTTTCCCACTCAGGATTTCTTTCTAATTCTTTTACATTTTTTGGCAAGTCCGAGTCGGTGCTTCCTGTTTTACTTCTTTCATATGTGTGATTTACATTGGTGGAACTATAGGATGCAATTCGAAATTGGTCGTTCAGTGAGTTTAGGCTCTGATCAATAAATTGATCTACCAAAGGACTAAAAATAAAAGAATCTGGTATGGGATGGTGTAATTCCACGTAGTCATGGGAAGAGTTGTGATTTTTAGTTTTGGCGTGATTGTGATTAGTTTGATACCAGTCATAACCTTGTTTCAATATCCAGCCCGCAGCAAGTCCGCCTGCAATTGCCGCCGTTACAGGTAACGAGATTGTTACGCCGGCTCCCCATGTAAGCGTTAGAAGAGGGAGTGCAAATCGTCCATCTAGGTCTACGTATTTCAAAGGGTCGCAACCGGCATACGCGTAAAGGTTCGGTCCATTAAGCTTGCCGGCTGGATCGATAGTTGTCCAACGTAGAATTTCGGGATCATAATATCTCGTGCCAAAGTAAACAAGGCCGGTTTCCACATCTTCTCGCTTACCTGAAAACATCCAGGAGCATTTCAACAGATTGCTTGTGCTTTTTTTGCCAAATGGAGTGATTTCAAAGTCATATTTTTGATCAAAATGCATATCGGAAAGTTTTATTACCCTCGCAAGTTGATCCACCGTACATCGATAACAATGCCCATCTTTGAGACGCATAAAAGCGGGAATGAATTGATTTGGGTGCAAAGGATCTTTCGGAACACGAATCTCAATAAGTCTTTGATTCTGATCGTATGCTCCAATTTCATGATTCTGCAAGTAGAGGTAGTTTTCTTGTGCTAGTAAACAGCCATTTTTGTACACATTCTTTTTTAAACGCCGTCCAAATGGATCATAGAGAAAGGTAACTTTGTATTCGTCTTTTCCGGCCTCAATAAGTCGATTCAATGCATCGTATTTATACTGCCATGTCCCCGAAGGTGACTCTTTTTTGATAATATTGCCATTGACATCATAATCACAGTGAATATCGTTAAATTCGATAAGCTCATTGTACTCATTGACGATAGACTCTTTAGGATTTCCATCAGAAGTGAACAGAATGTCTAAATTATTTTCTCTAGGTATTTCGGGCTTAATAAAATTTGAAAATGATTCGGTGCAAATACCATTTCCCTGAGCGTCAAGGAGCCGAACGGTGGTCTGATGATCAGATTGTGTATAGTGAAGGCGAAAGTATGGGGAAAGAGAGATCAGGAGGCCGTCCTCATTGCGATGCAAATGCAAATAGGAATGATTTTTGATTGTTTCACTCACGAGTTTACCGTCAAGAGTGCGTGTGCGGTGAATATGTATATTATTCACATGATCAATTGCATAGGCAATGAAGCCATTTTTGTAGCGATATTCATAATGGATCGTGCCGTCTGAAGATTGAAAACCGATAATGTTTTTATCCATGTCGTGCAAGACAGCAACATGCATCATGCTTGGGAACGTATAACCGATAATGTTATTTCGGTTATCATATTCAAAAATGGGCATTTTATAGCTCACGGCATGCAAAGCGGTTGCAAATAGAAAAACAATCGCCTTTTTCATCTTCGACCTCTTTAAAATGGCATATTAAAAAAAAGTAATGTTTTTGCAAAGAGATTTTTTTCATGTTTCCCGATCATATTCTGATAAGGAGATACCTCCAAGCAGGAGTCATGGAAGACGGACTTATCAGACCGACAGACGAAGGGACTCCACAAGGAGAACCGTTATCACCCCTGCTATCGAATATCATGCTCGATGATTTCGATAAACTTATGGTAAACACTAGGTCATAGTGATCATGAACCGCCGTATACGGTCCCGTACGTACGGTGGTGTGAGAGGACGGGGGCTAATCACCCCCTCCTACTCGATCCTGTACTGGCTTCGCACGATGTCCGAAAGGACATTCGGGCGTGGGTAGTCATTTTGATTTAGGAAACACAGGCAATCCTCTCAAGATTTGACAATAATCTAATTTTTAATTATAATAATTGCTAATGTTCGTGGAGAATTTTGTGGAAAGAATCAATAGAGCTGCTTCATCGGGTGTGGGATTATATCAAGTAACTGATAATCAAAAGGAAGAGTTGTTTCAGGCAGTCAGGGAGGGGCAGGTAGAAAAAGCGGCACAGCTCTTGCAAGAGGGAGCGGCTTCGCTGTTACAGGAGGAGTGTAGTTCGCTGCTATGGATTGCGGTCGAGAAAAGGGGTGCTGCTATGGTAGCGCTTCTCTTGAAGCGGTCCGGGACGGTCGGAGAGATGAAAAATGCGAGGGGCGAGTCCTTGGTGCATGTTGCGGTAAAGCAGGATAATATCGAGATTGTGAGGCTGCTGATTGCTCATGGGGCGACTGCTGCCGGAGCGAAAGAGGACGGGGAAACACCGCTCCATTACGCCGTTTTCTATTCTTCCTACGAGATGATGGAGCTTCTCCTCAAAAACGGGGCGGGGAAAGGGATCAATGCGCAGGGTGGGAAAAATGGGGCAACTCCACTCATTGCCCTCGTTTCTCATATGATACTCGCAAAGTCCCCGCAAGAAGTGCAGCGGCGCGTACAGCTGCTCCTCGAAAATGGAGCCGATATCAATGCACGGAACGGACGGAACGAGTTTGCCCTATTGTACGCAGTCCGGCTCGGCAATCTCGGGTTAGTCAAAACGATGCTTGCCGCGGGAGCAAAAACAATGATCCTCGCTTCTTCCGATTCCGGCTTTACTCCCTTTCATGCGGCCGTATTGACCGGATCGACTGAAATGGTCGAGTGTCTCTTGAGAGAGGCAAAAGCAGTGCCTGTATGTGTTAATGGAAGGGAATCTCCGCTGGGCATGGCTGTTCGGAGAGGCGCACTCCCCATCGCTATGCTCCTCATTGATTTTTATAGTATTGCAGAAAGAGCGCTTGTGGCAAAAACCTTGCCGAGCCCCGATGCGTCAAATCTGGTTTGGCTGCAGATAGCAATTCTATTCGGCAATCCGGAAAATATTCAAAACTATCTCGAAAAGCAAGGAAAGCTATCCTTGCAGGAAACGGTAAAAACCCTGCTCTTTGTCATCCGAAATTGCCCGAAATCGGTGAGTGAAGAGACTCAAATAAAAATTTGCGATCTCGTGCTCCGGTATGGAGACGTGGCAGCTCTCACTTTCGCATCCGATACCCATGATCCGGTTTTGTTCACGGCCATAAGGTGTCAGTTGCGTCTTCTTACACGCCATCTGCTCGGGCTCGGGGCCTCTTCCGTAATAGGCTATTCCAATCGGTTCGGTTGGACTCCCTTGCACCTGGCTACCTATTATTGCGATTGGAAAATGGTACAACTCGTATTGACATCAGGAGGTCATCGTTCGGTAAATCATCGCAATGCCGATGGAAACACCCCTTTTCATTACGCTGTCCGGCAAGGCAGTACCATGATGATGTCAGTTCTCTTAAACTATGCCAAATATGAGAGTATCGAAGATGCGCAAGGAATGACACCGTTTCACCTCGCTGCATTTCATGATAGATATGACATTTGTGCTCAGCTTATTAAACATGTCTCAAGGGCAGAAGCGGAAAAAGTAAATGACGTTAATTCCCAAAGAAGGGGGACTTTGGTCGATGTGGCACTGACACTATCAGAAGGTTTTCTTTTAAAAGAATTGCTCGTGCTTGCAGACAGTCCCGTTAGTTTCGACTCGGAAAGGAAAATAAAAACTTTAAGATATATCATTCGGATGGCTAATGTGGAATTGCTTCGGTCTTTTATTCCCTTTTGCCATCTTGAGGAGCTGAACCATCTTCTTGAGGATGGGGAACAGAATACTGTTTTGCATGAGGCTGCCGAGCAAGGCAATTTTGAAATCGTTCAGCTGCTCCTGAGACGGGGTGCTGATCCTTCCCTACAAAATCAAAGGGGAGAAACCTATATCCAATCCGTTACAGATCCACTCGTTAAGATGATGCTTGAGGCGATCGGGCCGGAGGAAATCGAAGAAGATGTTTTAGATAGGGTTATCCAAGAGGCCTCCGAAAAAAATCTTTTTAACTATATTATGAAGCTACTTCCCCTTGTTCCGCCTTCCGGAATAAATAAAGAAAGGGGCGGAAAGGGAAAAACTCTCTTGCGCTTTGCGGCGTCCTCTTGGGATCATTTCATGCTCGTAAAGATATTGCTTGATCGCGGGGCTGAAACTTCCATTAATATTCAAGATGAAAAGGGTATGACCCCCTTTCTGTCTGTAATTAAAAACGATGACAGTAGTCTTATATCACGCTTTTTAGAGCGTGGCGCTGATTTAAATATCACATGCAACGACGGGTGGAATGCTCTCCATTACGCTATGCGTTACGCCTGCGCTTCGAATGTGAAGCTCCTTCTCACACGTAAGGAAATAGACGCTCTCGTTCATCTCCATACTGCACCTCCCGATTACCTTACCCCTCTTCAGCTTCTTTGTTATGCTGATTTAGAAAATTCGAAAGAATGGCAAAGGAAAATGAAAGCAACCGTCACTGAAAAAGTGGAGCTTCTTCTTGCACATGGAGCAGGACTGGAAATCAATGAGCGCAGGAATCCTGAGGGTAGGACCGCCTTGTATTGTTCTATGAGAAGCCCGCCCAGGGTGATCCAATTATTGCTTGAACATGGCGCTGACGTACATTGCCTGGATCGTTCCGGATTTTCTCCTTTACAAGTGTGTGCCGTGGTTTGCAATCATGCGGTTTTGCCCCTTCTTTTGCAAGCGGGTGCTTTTCGTGAAATCAATTGCGATGCAACCGGATTTCGATACGGAACGCCTCTCCATCATGCTCTTTATAAAAATGAGAAGTTTAAAGGCACTGTGGAGACAGTTCAACTGCTGCTGTATAACGGAGCCTACGAGTCGCTCGTGATTCACAATCATAACATGCAAACGCCGCGGGA
>Ga0155580_136_pt1 | contig 21128 bp, 22 predicted proteins | sample RifCSPhighO2_12_FD_107237 | JGI IMG/M metagenome (GOLD analysis project Ga0155580, IMG submission 107237) | Chlamydiae bacterium RIFCSPHIGHO2_12_FULL_49_11 | reverse complement strand
TATTTCGACCACCTCATTGCCCCCTATTCCGAGAATAAGGAACTCTTCAAAGAGCGCTCTCCTATCCATCATGCAGACCGGATTAACACTCCTGTACTCTTCTTACAGGGAAAAAAAGATCCCGTCGTTCCTCCAAACCAATCGATCCTCATGCATGAGGCCCTCAAAAAAAGGGGAGTCATGACCGAGCTTGTCCTGTTTGAGAACGAATCGCACGGCTTTCGTGCTAAAGAGACGCTGATTGCCGCTCTCGAGCTCGAAGTCGCGTTCCTGAGCAAGGTATTTGCGTATGCACGGTGACATTTGGAAACTCTGCCTTTATACCTTTCTCGAATTTGGGCGCCTCATCACTTTTTTCATTTTTGCTCTTCACCTCCTGTGCGGAGCATGTACTTATCCCCACCTCATTTCGATGGTCGGCCTCTCTTTTGTGCTTCCATTTTTTCTTTCCTCACTGCAAAGCGGCATCGCTTCGGACCATTTCAGCAAAAGCCACCTCCTTCTCTTTCTGGAAGCGGCGCAAATCGTCACCTGTGTGATCGGCCTTCTCCTCCTTTTTGTGTCTCCCGTCCTCAGCTTTTTCTTTTGCCTCATTTTGTTTAGCCTGCTTTCCCCCCTTTTTCTCATCACGATTGACGGCTACACCGTCGAAACCTATCCCAAAACCAGCCTCTTTTCACTGCGCCTGATTTACTTTATCGCTTTCGTGATCGCTGTGCTCTCGTTCCAATATTTTTCTCCCATAGAACTTTCGGTCCGGTCCCTGGTTATTCTTTATTCCTCCTTGCTTTTCCTTGCGCTTGCCACCTTTCCACTTGCCGTTTTTCTCCCCTCCGGCATGCCCATGAGTTTCAAAAAAGGGTGGCTGATCCTTCCCCTGCATGAACCGATCATAGCCCTCTTGGAATTCAAACGCGTTCCGAAGCTAAGGCCACTGTTCCTTTTAGAAGTTTCTTGTTTTTACCTGATGGGCCAGCTCATCTTCGTTTCCCTACAGGACATCTCCCACCTCCTGCTCGACTTTTTTCTCCTCGGCTCCTTTATCGGTATTGGATTTTACTACCTGATGTACAGGAATAGGCCCATCAAATGGACGCCGCTCGTGATGATGATGGCAAGCGCCGCGGCCCTATTCTTTTCCTTTCCCGAAATCACTTTCACGCTCCGCTCCTTTTTTACTCTGATCGTTGCCGTAACGCTTACGCCGGCCTACCTTACCGTCCATGAACTCTTCACAAAAAAAAGCCCGGGTGAATATCGCGGCCGCAACCTCTCCACCCTTTACTTTTACGGATCGGTTGCTTTCTTTATCCCCCTTATTTTCCTTCACAATGCATCCCCGTCATCGATTTTTTTCTATACTCTCTTCTCTTTTCTTGTTTTGATCTCTCTCTACATCGCCCTCTTCTTTGCACTCCGCCCTCACAAACTGGCCACCCTCTAACATTTGGCACTTCACGATTTCGATTGCTAAAAATCGGAACAATTGTTAAAGTGATGTTTGCTAAACCATAGGAGGTTTATATGGACGATAAAAGAAGCCCGCAACGGTACAAACATCCGTTATCCCAACTTTTCGAAACATTTTGGGACGACGAAAATGATCTGTTTCGCCCATGGCGAGGCACGCAGCAGCGCGGCATCAGTCTTTCGGAAGACGACGCCCACATTTATGTAGAAACGGCGCTTCCCGGGGTGGATGAAGATAAAATCGAAGTCACTCTCGACCACGGCATTTTAACGGTACGAGGCCAAAGGGAAGAAAAAGAAGACGGCAAAAAATACATCTACCGCTCTTCCAACCAATTTGCCTACCAAGTGGCGCTACCCGAATCGGTCGATGAAACAAAGGAACCCAAAGCAAATTATGAGAAAGGGGTTCTTTCCATTTCCTTCGACAAATCCAAGCAGCGTCAACCGCGCAAAATCAATATTTCCTCAAAACGCAAATAGATTTGCAAGGAAAGGAGCAAACTTCTCCTTGTCTTTTTTTTAATATCGGAATAAACTCTTGTGAAAACAGGAGTTTATTCCATGCGATGGTTGTTTTTACTTTTGCCCCTTTTTCTCTCTGCCGCCCCGATTCCAAGAGATGCTAAAATTTATGTTGCTGGTCACCGAGGCCTCGTCGGTTCGGCCATTTGCCGAAAACTGGAACAGGAAGGATTCACCCACATCATTCGCTACTCTTCGAAAGACCTCGATCTTCGGGATCAAAGTGCAGTGAACGCGTTTTTTGAAAGTGAGCGTCCCGAATACGTGTTTCTCGGCGCCGCAAAAGTAGGCGGTATTTTTGCCAATTACACATATCCCGCAGAGTTCATCTACGACAACATCACGATCGGCACAAACATAATCCACGCCGCCTATAAAACGGGGGTAAAAAAACTCCTCTTCCTTGGTTCAGCCTGCATTTATCCCAGGGACTGCCCGCAACCGATCAAAGAAGAGTACCTTCTCACCGGCCTCTTGGAAAAGACCAACGATGCTTATGCGCTTGCAAAAATTGCCGGACTTGAAATGTGCCGCCACTATAAACGGCAATACGGAGTGAATTTCATTTCATGCATGCCGACGAACCTCTTCGGCGTCGGAGACAACTTTCACCCCGAAAACTCGCATGCCCTTCCGGCACTGATCCGCAAATGCGTTGAAGCAAAAGAAAAGAATCTCCCTTATATTACTCTCTGGGGCACGGGCAAGCCGACACGGGAATTCTTATTTGTCGACGACCTGGCCGATGCCTGCCTTTTTCTGATGGAAAATTATGACGGCGAAGAAACGATCAATGTGGGAACGGAAAGCGATATTTCGATTGCTGAAGTAGCATCACTGATCAAATCCCTTGTAGGCTACGAAGGGGAAATACGTTGTGACACATCGCGGCCCGATGGAATGCCGAAACGTCTTCTCGATATTAGCAAGATTCGGAACCTTGGATGGCAGCCGAATACTGACCTCAAGGAAGGCCTAAAGACAACGATCGACTGGTACCGTGCAAACGTGAACAAATAACCCGGCTATTACCCCGGGTTATCAGATATATTTATCTTTTTCTTTTTCTGAAAAAGTAATGTATGCAGCACTTGTTAAGTCCGGCAGCGATCAAAAAGATCGGCCAATACTTTAAAATCCCTGAACTGGGAAGCAAGTTTGCAATCAAGAAAAACACGCCGAAAAGCGTAATAATTACGCCCATACCGCATCGGGTGTGTTCGCATTCGTCTCGTCCTAACATAACTCAATACTCCTACTAATTGATGTATTATTGCTACTCCTGATCATAATGTTGTTGGAATTAGAATCAAGAATATTCTTTAACGACTTAATGTTAATTTGTTACATATTCATTCGCATATATAAAGTATAGGTTTCGAAAGGATCGAGCGAATCCATCTCATCATTTGATACCGAACGCAAGAAATAATGTCATAAATTCGAGCCAGATAACGAGGCAGATTTGAACGATCATTTCGAAACCCATATTTTTAAATATGAGTGAGAAAGGATCGTTCAAAGGTGACCGTTAGATGATTCCGAATTTGTGAAAGTATTTCTTGCGTTTGGTATGACACAATTTTATGCATCTTTTTCCTCTTTAAAGAAAATAAAAGAATTGTTACCATCTTCTTCGTACAAGGAGATTTGCATGTTCACTGCATCTGAATTTCAGGTCTGTTTTCGTCCGTGTGACAGGACTGAGAATGTGATCGACCCCTCCTTTTTTAAGAAAAATGAGCATCGGGAACTCCTCGCTCACAAAGATTTCCAAGAGGTGCAATTTTCGCCGGAGAGGTGCTTTGAAGTCGATGCGGAATGTTTAGAGAAAGACCGAATCCATGTTTTTATCCCTCTGGGAAATCGCCCGTTTTCTACCCATACCTTAGCAGTATGTCATTTTGTGCATCTTCCGTTCCTTTTAGAAGAGGAAAATTCCGACTTGTGCCATGTTCAATGCGTTGTCCAAAATGGGATTAATATTCTACACACTCGCATCCGACAGGCTATTTTTCATATCTTTGTCCATATCGCTCTTCTTCATGATCTCGAAGTGATTCAAAATTCAAGTGCAGACGTTTGGAGAAAGTCTCAGGGGACGATCACGCATATTTTCCCCAAGGCAGACCACATCCGGATTATTAAAGGAAATCCGATCCATTTGTCGAAGGATCTGTTTCATCAAATCGTTAACCGCTATTAAGGAGTAACTTCATGGAAAAAATGCACGATCAGCAACGTAACGATCAGATATTCAGTATCTGTCCCAATCTGGGAAGGGGTCCTTTACCGATGAGGGATCTGGTTTTGAGGAGGATATTCATGGAAAGAGTGGCAGAAGCAATGACGCCCTCTGAATTTATCCATCAGACAATTGGTACTTGCTCCGTGCTGCAGAGAAATCCTTCCCTGATTGGGTGGGATCTCGTCTTTTTGAGAAATCGCCTCCAAGCTCCACTCGCTCCGAAAGAGTGGCATATCGTACGTTGCAGCGAGCGGTGAGCCCTTTGACAGATCAGGTGCTATTCCACGAATTTCCCGCGAACCGGTGGGCCCTTCTTCAGGGCGATAATGGAGGGTACCAGCTTGTCAGCACACGCGGCTACCCCTCTTGTGACAATGTGCCCGAACGTCTTTCGTTAGAAGTGGAAGGCCCCCTTTTTATCCGTCAATATATCGCACTCGCGCAAAACCCCCGCCTGAATTCGCTTAATTTGCGCTATGCAGCTCTCGTGGACGGAGAAAAAGAAGCTTCCCCTTTCCCCCTCTCATCACAGTTAACCTCTCTTATCCTTCCTGCTTTCAAGGCAAGCCAGATGCCCGATATACCAAGCTTATCGGAACTGGAATTCCTTTCCGTCGACCTGAAAAGATGGACAGACAAGGAGCAAGAAAATTTCTTTCGTCAAATAGACATCCTGGCGCTCCGAATCTCCCGCTTTGCATCATCCGCGCTTAATTCGATGCATCCTTCGACCCGATTAAAATCACTCTCTCTCGTGAACTCAAATGCCACTGATTGTGAACTTTTCAAAATCCTTCTCGGGCTTTCGTCTCTGGAGCAGCTTGAATTGCAAGAGTGTCCGAAAATTGCCTTCCAAAAACCGGACAAGGCGCCGCTCACCCTTTTGCCCCGCTTAGCAAAGCTTAGTTTCAGATTCCAGCCTGATCTCACATACGAAGCAGCAAAAACCGTCGTGCAAATCGCTCCGAACCTAACCGAAATGGACCTTTCCTGTTTTGATTCCATTTCTCCGGATGCAGTATTGCACCTGCAGAGCCTTCCTCTAACAAAAATCCGGTTTTTCAATTGTACTTCGATCCCTCGCAAATTCTACGAATCGATTGCCAAAATCACTTCTCTGGAAAGATTTGTTGTACGGAGCCATTTGGTTCTCGATCGTTTCGATCTTTCTCCGTTGCAACAATTGCCGCGTCTTGAAAGGGCCTCGTTCAAGGTAGAAACGGAAAGCGATCTCTATAAAATAGCTGCCTGCGCCACCCTCCGGATTTTACTGTTGGAGACAGGCAATATAGACCTTTCACGAGGACTCATCCAAATTTTCCCTTTCCTGATTCGTCTTGAATTTCTGGATCTCTCCTACTTCCCCCTTACCTCTAAAGCATACGGTCAAATCCCCAACTCAGTAGCACGAAATTTAAAAAACATCAAAGTCCTGGTTTTGAGTGCAGGCCACATTTCCGATCCCGACTTTGCCGTGACACAACAAAATTTCGCGGCCCTCGCGCAAGCCATGCCGGAAAAAAGCAGCCTCCGATTCATCTTCCCCTTTCCCTTCGGTCAAGAAGAAAAGCTTCGCACTTCTTTGCCCGCCAGCCAAGCAAAACACCGGAATGTCACAATCCTGTTTTGGAGAGAGACATCCCGGGCTCGCAAACTCGAAGAACAATGGTTTATTTGATGACACGCCCTAGTTTTCGCTCATGGGGCCAGATCGCAAACGGCATTGCCATTAACACCATCAGCGCCAAGATAAAGTGGATGCCCCTTTGAGCCGCTACTTTGCTGCGGACCAGTTCGTTCCATAAATGTTCCCGCTGCCCCTGGGGGTAGCGATCGTAAATGAGCTCGTACGGCTCCGAAGTTCCCACAAGTTCCCAGATTGCCTGGGGAGGTACCTTGCGGCCGAATTTGGCATTCATATCGAAAAATTCTGCATTGCATAAGAGGGCAGCAATGAGCGCCACCGAGAGAGTCGCGGAAAGGGCACGGAAGGTTGACATCGTCCCCCCTACGAGGCCGATTCTCTCTTCCGGCACATCGTTCATCGCCGAGCTGAGAGAAGGGGTTTGGATCAAGGGGATCGCTATCCCGCAAGGGAGAAGCCCAATCAGGAGGAGGGGCAGGGACGAGGTGAGAAATAAGCCTGTCCAAAGGAGGGAAAATGCCAAGAGACAAAAACCGAGAAAAATCGGAACGCGCGGACCAAGCCGATCTGCGATCGCCCCGGCAGGAAGGGGGACGATGAGAAGGGCGATAGTGGTGCAGAAGGTCATCCAGCCCGTTTTGGAGGGAGACCACCCCAGCGCCGTCTGAAAAAAAAGGACGCGGAAAATGATCACAATCATCGCCGTTTGCGCGATAAATACACTGATATTCACCGCACGGAACACAGGCCTTTTGAGAAGGCCGATTTCTAAAAAAGGGAAACGCGCCGTAAATTCCCGCCGAACAAGAAGAAGGGCAAAAATCACGATGCTCGACACAAACGCAAGACTCGTTGAAGAGGTGAAACCCCACTCTCCCGCTTGCATGAGATACACGACAAGGGAAAAAATCGTCAGGGTAAAATAGAGAAATCCCCTAAAATCCAGCGTTGCCTTTTTTCGGGGGCTATTTGCAACAAAAATAAGTGTCATCACAAAACTCATAATGCACAAGGGAAGATTGATCAGAAAAATGAAGCGCCATGAAAAATGCTCGACGAGCATCCCTCCCAGTAGAGGCCCGATCACGAGGAAGAACGCTCCCAAACTGGTGTTGACCCCCGTCGCCATCCCCCGTTCATGACAGGGAAAAAGAAGTGAAACGAGTGCAAATGAAGCGGGCAGCATGAGTGACGATCCTAACCCTTGCAGTGCACGCCCTACAATGAAATAAAGACTGCTGCTACTACTTGCGCATACTCCCGATGCAAGGGCAAAAAGTCCCATCCCGATCAGAAAACTTCTTTTTGGCCCGATCCAATCGGAAATTTTCCCGCCAAGCAGCACAAATGAGGCGGAAACAAGAAAGTAGCTATTGAGAAACCAGATAAGTTCCATCCGCGATGCATGAAATGTTTTTTCGATGACCGGCAGTGCAACGGGTACGATGCTCTGATCTAAAAATGCGAGCGCTAAAGCAGGCATAGTGGAGAGTAGCCCCATCCACTTTTTGTGGCGTTCAATCCATGAAATCATGAGTTCTGATTGTAACGTACCGGTCTATTTAAATTCTGCAAGAAAACGAATGTCGTTTTGTAAAAATAGGCGGATGTCGTCAATCCCCCGCATCATGAGAAGAAGCCTTTCGATGCCCCCTCCCCATGCATAGCCGGAAACCAGTTCAGGGTCAAGACCCCCCTGGCGAAGAACTTCGGGATGCACCATTCCAGCGCCGCACACCTCGAGATAGCCCGAATGCTTGCATAAACGGCACCCCTTTCCACCGCAAAGGAGACATGCTATGTCCACTTCCACTCCCGGTTCGACAAAGGGGAAATAACTCGGGCGAAAGCGGAGCTTTATATCGGAACCTAAAATGCGCTTGTAATACTCGGTTTTCGTAGCCATCATGTCGGCAAGGGAAACGTTTTTGTCAATATAGAGAACATCGACCTGATGAAAAATCACGTGGGAACGGGACGAAATCGTTTCGTTCCGGTAGCATTTTCCCATGCAGAAACTGCGGATCGGCGGCTTTTCCTTTTCCATGATCCGCTGCTGGAAAGCGGTATTGTGCGAGCGAAGCAGGGTTGTTTCATCGATATAGTATGTGTCTTGCATATCGCGAGCGGGATGGTCGTCGGGATAATTCAAGCCGCCGTAATTATAATATTCCGATTCCAGTTCGGGGGACAAAAATTCTGTAAAGCCCATCAAAGTGAGGACCGATTTCACCCTGTCCATCATTTGGGTCAATGGGTGGAGCCCTCCAAGAGGGACAGAAACACCGGGAAGCGAGACGTCGATTTTCTCGCTTTCGATCATTTCGCTTCTCTCAGCCATGACGAGTTTTTCATTTTTTTCGTCAAGCTTGTTGAGAATATAGATTTTGAGATCGTTGACCGCTTTACCGAAATCACGTTTCTCATCACTCGTCAAAGCTCTGAGCTCTGCCACGAAAGAGGCAAGAGAGCCCTTCTTCCCCAAATAACGAATTCTGAGTTCTTCGATTTCCTTTGTAGAGCTCGCCGTTTTCAGCTGCTCTACAAAAGTTTTTTTCTCTTTCTCTACCCTTTCGAAAGCACTCATCGTTTACTTAAGAGCCTTTTTGGCTTTGTCCACAACCGCTTCAAATGCTTTGCCGTCCTCGATGGCCATATCGGCAAGAATTTTGCGGTTGATGTCAATCCCCGCCTTGTGAAGGCCGCTCATCAGCTTGCTATAGGAAATGCCGAGAGCCCTTGCTTTGGCATTGATCCTTTGAATCCACAAGGATCGGTATTCCCCTTTCTTTTTCTTTCTGTGACTGAAGGCATACGCCATCGCCTTCATCAGCGAGGTTTTGGCTAGCGCGACATGGTTTTTCCTGTCGCCCCAAAATCCTTTTACTCTTTTGAGTATACGTTTGTTGCTGCGTTTTCGCGCGGGCGCATTTGTAACACGTACCATCTGTTTTCTCCTCTAGAATCCCGAAATCATCCGTTTATATTTACTTGCGAGGTTGTCTCCGACCTGAACAGTCTTTCCAAGATCCCGCTTGTGTTTTGTGCTCTTTTTGGCTAAAAGATGCCGCCTGCCCTGCTTTTTACGAAGCAGTTTGCCGGTGGCAGTGATTTTAAACCTCTTCTTGAGCGCTTTGTTGCTCTTTGCCTTGATCACTTTTTTTCTCCTTCTTTTTCTTGTCTTTCGCCGCCGGGCTCAAAATCATGCTCAGCGTATTTCCCATCATCTTGGGCGGCGCATCCACCGAACTATAGTCGTCAAGCTCAGTCAGAATGACGTCAAACATCACTTTCCCCTTCGCCGAAAACATGATCTCGCGTCCGCGAAACATGCAGGAAAATTTTACTTTGTTCCCTTTTTCGAGGAACTCTTTGGCTCTTCGCATCTTCGTTTCCAGATCGTGCTTGTCGATGTTTGGCTTCATCTTCACTTCTTTCAGCTTGCCCTGCACGCTCCCTTTCCGGTTTTCTTTTTCCTTTTTCGTCTGCTGGTAACGATACTTGCCATAGTCGATAATTTTGCACACCGGAGGTTCCGCGAGAGGCGCAATTTCAACCAGATCCAGATTGCTGCGCTCTGCCCTTTCGAGTGCTTCGTGTGTCGCTATGATTCCTATTTGCTTTCCTGTCTCATCGATCAACCTCACGCGAGGTACACGAATCTGTCTGTTGACTCTCAAATCTTTCCTTTCTTTGGTTGATGCTAAAAAGGAGAGTATCACGAACTCTCACTTTTTTGCACCTGTTTTTGGGATATAGCTGACTCGAACAGCTGACCTCCACGATGTCAACGTGGCGCTCTAACCAACTGAGCTAATACCCCACTCGCGGGAAGATCGTATCACCAAGAGCTATTTTTATAAAAGGAAATATGATATAAGAGTGAGATGAAGCTGATTCATAAAGCCCACGGCCTTTTTAAAACGGTCCTCTTCCCGGGTGATAGTGCCGTTGACGCCACTTGCGGCGGAGGAAACGACAGATTGGTTCTTGCAAAACTGTGCCTCACCCCCGAAAGCGGATCTCTTCATCTCTTTGATATACAGGAAACTGCTATCGTAAAAACCAAAAAAAGGCTGGAGAACAGCCTTCCCGAAAATGTCATCCCAAAAATCTACTACTACAACCGCTCTCACGTCGAAATGCCGCCCGACATACGCCCTAAACTGATCACCTTCAATTTGGGCTTTCTTCCTTCGGGCGATCCCGCCGTGATGACGACCCCCGGAGCAACCGTTGTTGCCCTTGCCCGCTCTTTTGAAATTCTCGAGACGGGTGGAGCTTTGTCGGTCATGGTCTATCCAGGCCATGAAACGGGGAGGAAGGAAGCGGGAGCCATCGACAACTGGCTTTCTGAAAGTTTTCGAGGCCGGGTGATTGTGTACCGTGACAGCCCCAAAAATCATGCCCCCTATTTACTTTGGCTCTTGAAATAATATTTCAACATGGTTAAAATTTTTTTCATGGAAAATTCATCTGTTTGTTCGCGACTCTTCCCTTGCTGCGGGAAATTTCATCCCTACGCGAGAATTGAGCAAAAAGAAGATAGCGAAGCTAAACCACCTCCTTCGCAGGAAGAAATGCTCCGGACACCCCTGCTTCCTCCGGCTTCAGTACAGTCAGTCATGCACCTTGAAAATGAGCTTCTCAAAGCACGATATCCCGCAAACCGCGAATTCATCCTCGAGAATTTTGCCAAAATGGCACGCTTTTGCGAGCTGGGCATAAAGCAGATTTTCATCGGGGAATCGCTCGATTTTTTAAGTCTCGTTCTCATCCCCAAGCTTTATGAAAGGGTAGATGAAACCTACACCATGGAAACACTGGTCCGGGAGATCCGCGCCGCCATGCCTGCCACCACCCGTTATATCCCATTTAATCCCCAATCCATCGATCAGACCGTGACCCGGTTCGCGGTAGAGTTTAGAAATGGGGAATATTTACAACAGACAACTGTGGTGTTTTTTTCCTTGAACCACGCAGAAAAACCCCAAATCCCTTATACAATCATTTCGCAGGGAGGCCTCACCCGTCGATACCTTCTGTTTGCCCCTCACGCCCCGGGCGGCACAACGCCATTTCGCACAGCATATAAAACCGCTGAAATGATGATGGATTTTTTTAAACTTTTATTGATTGCGCAAAGTAAAGCATTGAATCCCACTGCTTCTCCCAGAATCGCCGCTCACGAGCTTTACTTTTCTTCTTATTAACCAGTATGTTATGTTTTTCAAAATGAAGCTACCTCTTGATTTTTATAAATTGATGGCTTATAATCATTAAAGGTGATAAATATGGCTTAACTCACACTATCTAAAAGGTACGAGATGTTAATCAAATTTCCTACGGCACAGCCTGTACTCGATTCGATCGATGCCGGAATTCATAATCGCATTCTCTTTCCCCTTTCCACACTACAAAAATACCGCCGGACCTTAAACGGAATTGCTCCTTTCTTGTGCAATGAGATGCCGCCCCAGGACGGGATCGACCTCGTCAAAAAATTAGCGCAGCGTATCTCAAATCTAATTTACCGGCATACCGTCCTCGAATTTGCTGAAACGGCAGAACATCTTGCCGCTCATGGCAACGAGCTTCCACAGCACGAGCTTCATTTGCACATCTCTCGATTGCGGCGGCGCATCCGTGAATTTTTAAAAGAACACCGCCCGTCGCAAAACAATGCGCGCTTTCTCCGCTTTGCTTCTATTTGCCTCAATCGGGCCGAAAAAGGGCTCCCTCTTATCGAGCCTGTCCTGTCCCGAAAAATATGCCGTTTTACAACGACTGCCCCCACCCCTCTCCAAGAGGATTATGAAAATGCCGAAGCCCTTTTCGAACTCGGATTTTTTCTCTACACCAAAAAATGGGCCGAGTTCCGTCTTGCCTTCGAACTCCTTTCCCAAGAAATGCAACGTGAAGCGCTTTGGCATATAAAAGAGTGTTCGGGCTCCCTCGAAATATCCCCATTGAGGAAAAAGGCCGGACGCTTGAAAGCTGTGCAGGGCCTATTGGGTTTAGCCCACAAACTGACACACTATTATTTTGAAGAGTCGATTTACCCGAGCATCGGTGACATCGACTCCATGTACAAAGAAGTCGCCTGCCTCCATCTATAGAGAGTTTTTACGGGGAAACAGATTGGCTTTTTCGAGATAGGCGACACCCAAATCATTGAACGGTTTTCCTTGTCCATGAAAATCGGACCCGCCCGAGACAAGCAAATTGCGCCTTTCTGCAAGCCTTTTGTAACGCATATTTACCTGATACGAGAAACGGGCATAATAACATTCGATTCCGTCAAAATGGAAGGCCGCAAGCTCTTTGACAAATTCAAAATCGTTATAGAAATGGGGATGTGCAATGAAAGCCTTGCCGCCGGCTGCGTGAATGATCCTTAACGCCTCGGGAATTTCGGGCTGACGCATCGGCACAAAACAGGGGGCGCTATCTCCTAAAAACCGGGCAAAAGCTTCATCGAGGTTTTCTACTACCCCTTTCCGGATGAGAAGTGCGGCAATATGGGGTCTTCCCAGAGGAGAGCCGTGGGACCGCTGCAGTTCTGCAAAAGTGATCTCAAACCCATGCGCTCTCAGCTTTTCCAAAATCTCTTCGGCACGTACCCTTCTCCGCTCTTCCTGCAGTGTAATAAATTCATGAAGCTCCGGCACATCGAGTTTGAAGTCGTAGGCAAGAATATGCACGGCCTGCCCCTTGTAATAAGCGGAAATTTCCACCCCCTGCAATAGGTCGATTTTATGTGCTTTTGCATAGGCCAGCACTTCAGGCGCAAAGGCGGCGATGGTATCGTGGTCGGTGATCGCAATGCCGGCAAGTCCTTTCGTGACTGCCAGGTCAATGAGCTCACGGGGCGAATACGACCCGTCAGAACAAGTGGTGTGAGTATGGAGATCGTATCTGTCCATCATAAGAGATGCATTGTACTTCACAATCCAAAAGAATGCCACTTTGTTCTTGCACCTTCTCCCTAACAAGAGCGATGAGAGAAAGAACATCCCCTGCGGTCGCCGTTCCGGTATTGAGAATAAAATTGGCGTGTTTTTCACTCACGACCGCTCCGCCCACCCCTCTTCCTTTCATGCCTGCCGTTTCAATCAGCTTCGCCGCAAAGAGCCCGGAAGGATTGCGAAATACCGATCCGCATGACGGCTTATCGTAAGGTTGGGTACGCATCCTGTATGCCAGGTACTTTTTTTGCCGGTCCGCCGCCTCCGGATCGCGCGTGAGCTGAAACCGCGCTTTTGTGATGATGCCGCCTTCGTCTTGAAACGACGAGTAGCGGTAAGCAAATCGGGCGTCGCTCTTCAAAAGAGTGATGGTGCCGCCCCCCCGGATCACATCTACGCTCACGAGAGAGCCGCTCACCTCGGCTCCCATCGCGCCGGCATTCATGAACACGGCTCCCCCGACACTGCCGGGAATGCCCGATGCAAACTCCAGTCCGGACAAACCAAGGCGCGCCGTTTTTATGCCGAGGTAGGAAAAACTGACCCCTGCCCCCGCTTCGACGATGAGTCCCTCTATGGAAACAGATCCCAAGAGGGGCACGATCACAAGCCCGTCGAACCCGCGATCGTCGAAGAGAACATTCGACCCTTTCCCCAATATGAAGGTCTGAACTTTTTCCCGGCCGGCCCAATCCACGGCATACAATAACTCTTCCTCGGAACGGGCTTCAAAAAACAGGCGCGCAGGTCCCCCGATCCTGTAAGTAGTATGAAGGGAGAGGGGCTCATTCTTTTTTGGCACAAACATGGTCAATAATCGCATGCACAAAGGGTTGCGACCCCTCATGACTAAAGGTTCCGATAAGGCGGATCGCCTCATCGATCCCGACGGCCACAGGGAGATCTTCATAAAGGATTTCGTATAGCATCACCATCAAAACGGCCTTTTCAACGGGAGAAATCCTTTGAAGGGGATAAGAGAGGGCTATGGGGCGGATTTTCTCTTCGAGATCCGAGGCTACCTGCGCAATTTTTTCAATTTTTTCCATGACATCAAACGCATTCTTACGTGTCACTTTTGCCTGAAACATCAAAAGGTCGCGATCAGGCGGAGAAAGCGCTCCCTTGAAAAAGGAAGCATACACCCCTTGAACGACCATTTCCCGCTTTGTTTGTACTAGTGACATGGAAGCATGATACCGCTTTAGGACAATAAAACATATTCTAAAAAGTTTTTGATGTTTGCCCCCAGTTCATAGCCGGTAACCGCCGCCATCGGAACATTCAGAAAGCGCGCAAGGTAGGCAAATAGCCCCTCACTCTCAGACAGATTCTCTTCAAATAATTCTTTGATCCGGTCCAGTAAGAGGTATAATTTGCTATAGGAGCGATTCCGATATGCTTCCATGCCGGCAAGCAGAAGTTCTTTGCACTGCATATAGGGCGCGGTATGGTACCGGAGGGCGGCGCCGATAGATCCTTCCGCTTCTCCGACCAGGGCGGGATCTGGGCGGATGCCGCGCTGTTCAAGGGCCTCCGTGATTTCAAGATCGGAATACGGTTCCAGCTTGAGGCAAAAACAGCGGGAAAGAACGGTGCTTGGAATCGTCCCGAGATGGTCGGCAAGGAGAATGAAAATGATATCTTCGCGTACTTCTTCTAGGGTTTTCAGGAGAAAATTGTGATGCACCGGGAGGAGGCGGTGAAAATCTTCGAGTATGTAACACTTGAAAGGACCGATAGAGGGACCGAAAGCAGCGTCTTTCCTAAGCTCGTGCAAATCTTCGATCCTATAAGTCTTCTCACCTTCATTGACACGGTAGGTGATGATATCTCCCGGCTTTGCCACCGCCGTAGCAAATACTTTAGCAAACGACCGTTTACCGATCCCCGCTTGCCCGTGCAGCAAAAGACAGGAAGGAGGAGCTCCCGTGCAGGAGCGAAGGAACTCTTTGACCTTGGTTTGGCCAAGCATTAAGCCAGTACTTGCAAGACCCATTTTTTGGCCTCCTCAAATACCGAATCGGGATCACAGTTCGCATCGATTTGTTTGATCCGGTGCGGGTGACGTTTTTGCAGCTCTTGAAAACCGGCACGCACCTGTTTGTGAAAATCGAGATGGTGGCTCTCGATCCGATCTTTTGGGCCGCTGAGCCGCGCAAGGCCGATTTCGGGATCGAGGTCGAGGTATAAAGTCAAATTAGGAACAAGCCCGCCGGTGGCAAAATCGCACACCCGTTCATACTCGTCAGTGGAGCTTATCCCCAGTGCGAGAGCCTGGTAAACGAGCGACGAATCGGTAAACCTGTCCACAATCACGATCATATCTTGCTCGAGTGCAGGGAGTATCAATGTTTCCACATGCTCGGCACGGTCGGCCTGAAAGAGTAAAAATTCACTCCGCGGGGTAAGAAATGCCATTTCCTTTTCGAGAAGAATCGACCGGATTCGCTTCCCCAGTTCCGTTCCTCCAGGTTCTCTCGATGTGACAACAAAGAGGTTTTTTTCTTTCATGAGAAATTCAGACAGCTTTTTGGCCAGGGTAGATTTTCCCGCCCCTTCTCCCCCTTCCAGCGTGATCAGTATCCCCGCATGCACTTTATTCCTCTACGCCCTGAATTTTTGCAATCTTTTGCATCGTCGCAAGCAAGTCCCCGTTCGAAAGCTGCACAACGCGCACCCCTTGCGTCGAGCGGCCCATGATGCGGAATTCTCGCATCGCGGTGCGGATCGTTTGACCTGACCTTGCCATCATGAGGACGCTATCGGAATCTGATACCGAAATGGCTCCGACCACTTTTCCGTTTCTTTCCGAAGTGATGATCGACCTAACCCCGACCCCGCCACGGTTTGTCTGACGGAATTCTTCCACCTGCGACCGTTTCCCGTACCCGTTTTCGCAGACAATGAGGATCGAATCGGAAGGAACCACTACCTCGCACGAGACAACCGCGTCTTCTACACCTCTGAGCGTGATGCCGCGCACGCCGCGTGCGCCGCGCCCTACGGCTCGGATAAGATCTTCATTAAAGCGCACAGCCATTCCATTACGGGTAAAGAGCATCACCTGATCTCCCTCTTGCACGAGCTTGGCATCGATCACTTCATCCCCTTCGTCGATCGAGACGGCAATGATCCCCTTGCGGCGCGGGTTGGAGAAAAGCTCGAGATCGCTTTTCTTGATCACCCCTTTCTTCGTGCACAGTAAAATGGAAGCCCGATCCAAGAAGCTTTGCACCGTCAAGATTTTTGCCACCCTCTCGTCTTTTTCAAGCCCTTCCAGCATGTTAACGATCGCTTTCCCTTTCGATTTGCGGGACGATTCCGGAACATTCCACCCCTTGAGCCAGTGGCAACGGCCGAGAGTCGTGAAGACGAGCAAATAGTCATGCGTACCGCACACGTAGACACCGGAAAGTTCGTCAGTCTCTTTTTTCTTGTCGAGTCCGATCACTCCATGGCCGCCGCGCCGCTGCTCGCGGAATGTATCAAGAGGCATCCGTTTGAGGTAATCGTCGGAAGAAAGGGTGATGATCACCGTTTCGTTCGGAATCAAATCTTCCATTTCGAACGCCTCAGCTTCGCTCGGCACGATTTCGGTACGCCTTCCGTCTTTGTCGAGTTTCTTGAGTTCTGTCAGTTCTTCTTTGATGATGCCGCGCACCAGTTTCTCATCGGACAGCACGTCCCGCAAGTAGGCAATCCGTTTAAGAAGTTCGTCGTACTCGTTTTCGAGTTTTTCTTTTTCGAGAGCGGTAAGCTGGTACAATTTCAATTCGAGAACGGCATCTGCCTGCCGGTCGGTGAGCGCATACCGCTGCATGAGTTCGGCCTTTGCCTCAGCCTTATCTTTGCTTTTTCGGATCAAAGCGACGATCTGGTCAAGATGGTCGAGCGCCTTGAGATAGCCTTCCAGGATGTGGGCGCGCGCTTCCGCTTTGCGGAGTTCATGACGCGTCCTTCGCTGTACGACTTCGATCCGATGGTCAATCCACGCACTAATCATTTCTTTGATATTCATCGTTTTCGGAAGGCCGCTATGGAGGGCGAGCATGTTGCAGCCGAAAGTCACCTGCATTTCGGTGAATTTGTACAGCTGATTGATGATGACGTCGGGAATTTCCCCTTTTTTGAGCTCGATTACGATCCTGAGTCCGTCTTTATCCGACTCGTCCCGGATATCGGAGATGCCGGTGATCACCTTGTCATGGATCAAATCTGCAATTTTGATGATCAGAGACGCCTTGTTCACATTGTAAGGGATTTCGTCGATGATGATTTTCGCTTTTTCGTTCTTGTCTTCCTGCACGTGGAGGCGCGCACGCACGTAAACTTTCCCGCGGCCGGTGTGGTATGCTTCTTTGATGCCGCGGGTTCCGACAATGAGCCCCCCGGTCGGAAAATCGGGTCCGGGCATGTATCCCATGATTTCTTCAACGGTGATGTCGGGGTTGTCGATCGTTTCCACCGTCGCATTGATCAGCTCGGTAAGGTTGTGGGGCGGAATATTGGTGGCCATGCCGACCGCGATCCCGGAAGAGCCGTTCGCGATCAGATTCGGAAATTTAGACGGAAAGACGACCGGTTCCTTTTTTGTTTCGTCGTAGTTCGGAACGTAATCGACAGTTTCCTTTTCCAGATCGTCCATGAGCGCCATCGCGGCAAAGGTGAGTTTTGCCTCGGTATAACGCATGGCAGCGGGAGGGTCGCCGTCGATCGAACCGAAGTTCCCCTGCCCGTTTATAAGGGTGTAGCGCATCATCCACGGCTGCGCGAGGCGCACCAGGGTTGGATAGATCACCGTTTCTCCGTGCGGGTGGAAATCCCCTGACGTATCGCCGGCAATTTTCGCACATTTCCGGTGTTTGGCTCCCGGACTGAGGTTGAGGTTTCTCATCGCATACAAAATGCGCCTTTGCGAAGGTTTTAACCCGTCACGCACGTCCGGCAGGGCGCGTGAAATGATCACCGACATCGAATACCTAAGATAGCTTGTTTTAAGCTCTTCTTCGACATCTCTGTTGATTACCGGATTGGAACTTGAAAAATCACTCATAACTTCCTTAAATATCTAGATTTTTCACGCTGAGAGCGTGCGTTTCGATAAAAATGCGTCTCGGCTCCACCACTTCTCCCATGAGCATCGTGAACATCTGGTCGGCAACGACCGCGTCTTTGATATTCACTTTGAACAGGGTACGCTTTTCGGGATCCATCGTCGTTTCCCATAGCTGGTCAGCATTCATCTCACCGAGACCTTTGTAACGCTGGATTTCAATTCCCTTCCGTCCGTTTTGACGAAGCGCATCGATAAACTCTTTCAAAGTGAAAATCGATTCCTTTTCTCCGTTTTCATGGATGAGGGTTATCATTTCTCCTTCGGGATGGAAGTATTGTTTGAGAGCTATGGAAAACTCTTGCAAATGTTTTTCCATTTCCTCAAATACCTCAGGATCGAAGAGTTCGATATAATGGAAACTGCGCCGCACCGGATTTTCTTCCTCTTCTTGCGCGACGAATTCTTCTTTTGCGCGAATGAGTTCTTCCTTAGAATAAAGGTAGTACGTCTTGCCCGAGGTGCTCACCAAATAACGCGGATACTCACCCCTGTTGTTTTGCATCTTCACGAAGTCCTTAAACACGACGCTTTTTCTCTCAAGCTGGGCGACAAATGCTTCGAGCTCGATCGCAGCGTCAAGAAGCTTTTCCACATCCTTTTTCGGAATTTCGCGCGCTTCTTTATACAGCATAACCTTCAAGTCGGAAATGCCGAGGCTTAGCAGAAATTGGTCCATGTCCTTTTCCGAATGGATGTATTCGGACACCTTTTTGCGCGAAACGCGGTACAAAGGAGGCTGGGCAATATAAATATGGCCGTTTTCGACAAGCTCCGGCATGTGGCGGAAAAAGAAGGTGAGGAGAAGGGTGCGGATATGCGATCCGTCCACGTCGGCATCTGTCATGATGATCACTTTGTGGTAGCGGAGCTTATCGAGCTGAAAATTGTCTTTTCCGATGCCGCAGCCGAGCGCCGCAATCATCGATACCACTTCGGTATTCTGCAAAATTTTCTGCAGCCTCGCTTTTTCCACATTCAAAATTTTACCGCGGATCGGCAGAATGGCTTGGTTGCGCCTGTCGCGCCCCCCTTTGGCCGAACCGCCGGCAGAATCTCCCTCAACGATGAACAGTTCACAGTTTTCCGGATTGCGGTCGCTGCAATCGGTCAGCTTTCCGGGAAGCCTTGCGCTATCGAGGGCTGACTTGCGCTGTGTGAGCTCACGTGCTTTGCGGGCAGCCTCGCGAGCCTGCGCTGCAACGGTGGCTTTCTCGATGATTTTTTTCGCGATATCGGGGTGTTCTTCGAGGTAAATAGAAAAATGCTCGCCTACAATCTGCTGCACAGCAGAACCGACGTCGCTATTTCCGAGTTTCTGTTTCGTTTGCCCTTCGAATTGCGGATTCGGGACGCGCGTAGAAATCACCGCCGTCATCCCCTCGCGAATATCCTCGCCTGAAATGGCGAGCTTTCCTGCCATCTTAACCCCGCGGTCTTTGATGTACTGGTTGAGAACGCGGGTGAGGGCCGTCGAAAATCCGGTCAAGTGGGTTCCCCCTTGCCGCGTCGCGATATTATTGACATAGGCAAAAATCGTTTCGGTGAACGTTTCGTTCCACTGCATCGCCACTTCGAATTCGACGGGGCCGTCATGGAGCTCGCGCTCTCCCTTCACGAAAATAGGATCGGGAAAAATGGGTTCTTTCTGCTCATTCAAATATTGCACGAAAGAGACGATGCCGCCGTTGAAATGAAATGTGACGTCTTCGTGTTCGGTATCGCGGTCGTCGATGAAAATGATTTTCAGCCCTTTGTTCAGGAATGCCAGTTCACGAAGCCGGTTGAAAACGGTGACGTAATCGATGTCGATCACCGAAAAAATCGTATCGTCGGGCCAAAAGCGGACGAGGGTTCCCCGTTTGTCGCTGGGGCCCAGCTCCTGGAGCAGCTCTGCCACCTTGCCGCGAGAAAATACAATCCGGTGTTGCTTGCCCCTCGCGCACACTTCCACATCGAGCTTTTTGGAGAGGGCGTTAACGCAAGAGACTCCAACACCATGCAATCCGCCGGAGACTTTGTAGGTGTTTTTATCAAATTTTCCGCCGGCATGCAAAATGGTCATGACCACCTCGACGGCAGAAATATCGCGCCCCTGTTTTTTCGATTCTTTCTCGTGTTTATCGATCGGGATACCGCGTCCGTTATCTTCAACGCTGATGCTCTTGTCTTTGTAGAGCACCACTTTAATCATGGAGCAGTGGCCGGCCATGGCCTCATCGATACAGTTATCGACCACCTCATAGACGAGCTGATGCAACCCTCCGGCTGAGGTATCTCCGATATACATCCCCGGCCGCTCCCGCACGGCCTGCAATCCTTCGAGGACCGTAATGGAACTTGCGTCGTATTCTTTGGGCTCTTTTTCTTGTGTCATGGTACTCATGCCTTGTCTTACCTATCGAAAAATAATCTCTTTAATTTCAGCAAAGGAGCATATTTGACATAGTTTTGCCAAAATCGCCTCTTTCCTGTAACGGACGAGGTGGGAATAGAGCGTATGGGATGTTACTTTCACAAATAGCTTCCCCTCTTCCCACTTCAAAAAACGGACAAACGGCTTCTCTTCCTCGGCTAGAAGGGAAAAAAAGAGGGCAAAAATCTCGTCCGGTTTTTCATCACAACGTTTTGAAAGACGGTTCAAAAAGCCGGGGATGAGATTTTGTACCGGTCTTCCCGCCACATACTTCTCTCCACCCCACCTCTTCAAAATATCCTACCCCTATTCCACGTCTTAAGAATTCCTATCATATCACATAGAAAGGTTTTTCTTGTACCCTATTTATTTATGTGGTTTAGAAAGGAGGAGTATGATACTATCAATGCGAGTTTCCAACGGAGAAATCAATTCCATGCACGATCCCACACACATTCGCAATGTTGCCATTGTAGCCCATATTGACCACGGTAAAACGACCCTGATGGACGCCCTGCTCAAGCAGTCCAAAGTATTCCGGGAAAATGAGCAGGTTCGCGTCCGCGCTCTCGACAGCTACTCTCTCGAGATCGAACGCGGTATCACCATTTTCGCCAAGCATACGGGACTTATCTACGACGGTTATAAAATCAACTTGATAGACACCCCGGGCCACGCCGACTTTTCCGGCGAGGTGGAACGCGTCCTCGGCATGGTCAATTCGGTGATCCTCCTTGTCG
>Ga0155580_105_pt2 | contig 21302 bp, 14 predicted proteins | sample RifCSPhighO2_12_FD_107237 | JGI IMG/M metagenome (GOLD analysis project Ga0155580, IMG submission 107237) | Chlamydiae bacterium RIFCSPHIGHO2_12_FULL_49_11 | reverse complement strand
AAGGCCGGTGATAAGCATAGTAGCCACGGCAGCTCCCGCGCCCATGGTGAATATCACAGAAGCCATACCGGCAACCAGCGTCAAGCCGAAAGTGAGCCACTTCAATGCTTCAAAAAGGTGCATTTGGTCTAAGGAATTGATATACTTTTGGAGGCTTTGGGTTGTCGCCGTCACGTTGCTGCTGGCCGCCTCTTGCAGCAAATCAAGCACAGTCACGGTTTGGGCAACTCCATTGGAATCATTCATCGTGATGCTTTCGAATAGGAGCGACTGCGCCTCCGACTGGCTCATCTGATTTTCATTGCTGGCCATAATGGCCATAATCAGGGCAGCAAGGAGGGAAATCGATGCCCCATGTAAGCGGGTCTCTACCGTGCCGATTTTGTATACTTCGGAAGTTCCGTGAAGACTGGTATGTCTCATATATTTCCTTTTTTACCTTGTTGTTTTAGCCTAATCCAACCGTGCTCGGGTCGAATTTTCTGGTGACTATTTGAGCCGTTTGCGTGTAGCTGCTTGTCTGGTCGGATATCGACTGCTGGGCAGTGTCTATCGTTTTTGCTACCGCTTGTGCCGCCGTTTGCTCTGAACCCTGGTTGCTGTTTACAACCCCTAAAAGGTTGCTGACCTGCTGTGCAACGAGGTTTTTCTGGGTGCTATCGCCGACGCTGGCATTGTTGGCCCATGGTTTTGTCCCCGGGCCGATCACGGCGCTATACCACCCTTGGATCGTTTCAAGCCAGCCATGCAATGAATCGGATGCTTTATTGTGGGCTTCGGCTGCCAGTTGCTGCAACTTGGCAAACAGCGAGACCAGAACACCCATGCGAAGGAGGGGATCGATAGTTCCGTTCTTGAGCTGGGTTACCAGGGAAGCGAGCTCAAAAGCCTTTGCTTCTTGTACTGTGGGTTGTGACATGTTTTATCCTTTTTATTATCCTCTCGCTCCAAATCCGCTTAAAAACCTCGGATTTTGTGTGGAGATGAGAGCTCTTGTTAAACTTTCCAACGACCCCATCCGTTTCAATTCACTCGAAAGCATCGAGGATGCCGTAGACATCCCCGTCCCGTGCGTAAAGGAGGCGTTACTTTGGGCTTGGTTAAACATTTGCAATACGCTCGTGCAATACTGGGTGAACGTGTTGACCTGGGCTGTCCTGGCAGCTGTGGTGGGGTTTGGTCTTAGACGAAAAAAATAGAATGCATCCTCGCTTAGGACCACATCCGGATTTAGTGCATCAGCGACGCCAAATTCGGCACTATCGCCCCTCAATTGACCGGTAAGAGTATTCAAGCGTGAAACCGCTTCATTATTTATCTGTCGTCCTATCGTTTTGTCCGGTTCTCCCCAACTGAATGCAAGAAAAGTTCTCGTATATTCATTGAACCAATGCTGATATTCTGCGAACAGATGGTTAAGCCGGGCCTGTCTGTAAGGGAGGGGAAGCCCGTTGTTGACATTGAACGTTTGCTCTTTCCAGTACAGGATGGAATTGGCAAAATAGCGATTTGCGCCCGAGGTGGTTGTTCCGTCCAGCTCTTGGAGCGTCTGTTGCCACTTCGCGATTTCATCGATGACGACGCGGCCTCTGCTATGCTGCTGTGCGGTAACGTACATGGCAACATACGTGGCATAAGCGGCAAGAAGCAGCGCTTTGGCAAAATCGTTTTGTGCCGTTTGAGCTGCATGAATGGCTAGATCATTTTCTACCACCATGGTTATTCTCCCCCTTGTTCCTCTTGGGGAGCGGCAAATATCTCTATGAATACTTCCATATCCTCTTTGGAAATGGAATTGATACGATCCCCGATATTTTGGTATTCCCGCGCTGCATACAATAAGGAAGCCAAGGTGGCAAGGGCAGCTGTGAGCCGCGGATTATTAAACGCGCTCAAATTGGAAGGAAGCTTTGCTTCATCTTTCGAGTTGATTCCCGGTAACATTTGTTTCTCCTTATCTGTTTACTAGATTTTGTTGAAATACTTGCATCATTTGTAATATTAACTGGATAAATTCCTTCAACACTGCCATCTTCGTATTGAAGAGCTGACCTTCCTGTTGCTGCTGGGCGTTGAGCACCTGGCTCGCACCGCTCACGATCGTTTGGAGCTGGTTCAAATCACTCGTGACGGTACTGAGATACTGCTGAGTGGGAGCGTCAGGTGTTGTAGGAGTATCATTTGCGCCGCTGCCCGGTTCCAGTGTCTTTCCAAACTTGGTAGGGTCCGCCCAAATATAAATGCTATACGGCGTATTTGCCAAATTTCCCCCATATGGAGAGGGAGCGGCCTGCAGGTCGGTAATTAACGAGCCCAAAGTGGAGGCAAGCTGGTCTGCCGTTGCAGGATTGGCCTGGAAGAAGGGGTCGTTTGTTTTCAGACCTGTAGCGTAAGTCTGGAACATTTTAAGGTAACCGCTGTTATATGTTACGCCTGCAATGACAATTGGACTAGTGCCTGCCAGTGCAGTAGCTACGAGATATCCTAAAGAATTTGATGAACCGGTGCCTTGTCGCATCCAGGTTCCAGCGGCGTTTTTATACACAATGTTAGAACCTTGCCATGCCCAATTGGAATTCTGCCAATATATAAATTCGGGATCGTTCAGGAATTTAACAAAGGCCATGGCTTCGGCAATAGAAAAATTCCCGCTTTTGGCATCTTGCATAAACCTTTGAAGAAGGTCAAATTTTTTCTGCTGGCTGATCGCGGTATCAAAAGCCGTTCTATTGGCATCACTGCTCAAACTGAGCCTAATTGCAGCGATGTAAGCGTCGATAGTGGCATATGTTCCCGAAGGCTCGCCGATACCGCTTTGAACAAGCTGGGCTACTGCGAGGACTTCTCCCCGCTCCAGGACGATGTCGGAAAGTTGCGGTACGGTGTTTGCGCTGAGGGCGTTGACTTTATTCGTCATGGCCGCCTGCATCCCGAGTTTCAAGTTCGATACCGACGTACTGTTGAACAAGATTTTGGTGATGATGGTCATCGGGTCATTGCTGAGGGACTGATTTATTTGGGTATTGTGGATTTCATAATCAAATCCGTTCTTGGCCGATAAAATCTGATTTCGGAGCTCTTGATTTGCTGCAGTGCTAGGTTGTCGTAGAGTGGTATTTAAACCTTGATAATAATTTAAAAACAGCTGTTCGGCCCAATATCCGAACGCTGTCGTGGCTCCTTGTGTCTGGTCAGTGCGGGCTGCGGTTAATCTGTTAAAAGATTCATTATTGTACCACCAATTGAAAGGGACCTCACCGGACCATCGTGGAATATTAGGATAATTGTTAGAAGTAATGCTTCCGCTCTCGGTATTCTGAGAGTTGAAAGTACCGCCCACAAGATATCCCTGGAAATATCGGGTAGAACCTCCCGAGCTGATGATACTGGCATCGTAAAATAATGGACTGGAAAGAACCGAGATCAATCCCAAAAAGTCCGAAAACGAATATCGGCCGGTGGTGTTTGTGTTAGGAGCAGAGCTCATCCCGAGATACGAGGGCATGCCGGCCATGTTTTGTCGAATCGATTCCAGATAGAAAAATATCTGTTGCTGCTGGACCGATTTAGCGAAAATGACGTCATAACCGACATCGGCACCGGCGGGTGTCATTTGAAGCAAGACCTGTTTGATGGCGTTTCCTAGGTTTGCCACTTGTCCATAAAGCAGAAGGGTACGATTGCTACTGAGTTGATCAGCTGTAATCGCCACGGTGGGATCTGAGAGCTGCGAACTTGTGAGGCTCGAGTTCGCATTGATGAAGTAAATATGGTTCGAAGTATTTGTAGTTGCAAAATAGTCGGGATTGTAGACCGCTTGACCCAGTTCGAATAGAATATTGGCAAGATTCATTCCTTTTGGAATCACAAGTTTGTTGTATCCTTGTCCCGGCACAGAGTTTATTGTGATAACGATAGTCTGCGTGGTTAGCGTTGAAAGATTTTTTACATTCCTGATTTGATCGGCAACTGCGAGAATTAGGGAGGAACGGGACTGAATAAGCCGGTTCTGGATATCGGTCACGGTGGCGCTATCAAAGTAACTCCATATCGCGCCCATGCTGGTAGAATTTGTGATATTTGTGAGTAGTTGCGCTCTCGTAATAGTCTCGTCATTTACCCATTGGTTGATATAATTATTCCGAATCCAGTCCAAAATGAGCGATTTTTGGGTCTCGAACGGAAGAGTTCCTTGAGCCAAATTACCGCTGTTATCAAAATATTCTCCAAGAATCAAGTTATTCAAGTTCGGAGGAAGGGTGGCTCCCATCACGGCCGAATCCGTAGATCCAAGATTTCGCATCAATTCATTGATCAAATTAAACGCAGAATCATAAGGAGAGCTGGTCCACCAGCCCGGACCCCTTGCCTGTGCGTTATTGCTACCGGTGGCAGTGGGAAGGTTTTCCCCTGTCATGGGACCGTTATCTTCCGAGTGAATTCCGAAAAAGCCTTTGTGCTGAAAACCTCCCGCTTGTCCGAAAGTGGTGAGATCAAGGAAAGTGGGATCGTTCATTAAATTGAAAAACTGCAATAGCTCACCGAATAGTTCGGTATTTGTTTTGATACGTCTCCCAAAATCGTTTCTCACCTGGTAAAATATGGAATAGAGCTGTTGTGCCTGGGCTGCTTTTTGCCATGCAAGAGCTTCTCCGCTTGTCTGGTTTGTAGTAAATGCGGATAAGACATTGGCGTACAATGTAGCTGCGCTAATATTCGAATCATATATAGCACCGACCGTATTTGCGTCTCCATAGAGATACGTATATACGGCCCGGCGCCATACTGCCGCAGCTCCGCCAAACATTCCCAAGGTATCATAAGTCACACCAAAAGAGCCAATGGCTGCAGGCTGCATAATTCCGAGTGCCATAGAGGCAAGGCCGATTTTGGACTGGTAGCTCTTCCATCCGTCAAATTGTGCCAGCAAGGCGGGTGAACCTTTAAATGTATAGAGAAATGATGCCCCTGAAGCATCCCGGACAGAAATATCGCTATGAGGCGTATTTAAAAATGCAGTGATGAGACTCATGTTATTTGTTGCATATGCAGTGGAAACGACATTTTTAAATGTATCGATATAAGCGTTATTCAGCGCATCGAGGTAGCTCATTTTTTGCCAATCAGTTGCCCTATTGTCATTGCCTGGTTCAAAATCATCCGGAACGTTGCCTGCATTCCAACCGGTCGGGACGGTTAAACCGGCAGCATATCCCGGAAGGACCTTTGATTGGGCGGGTCTTGATCCAAAGGTGGGGTAGTTCGGGTCTGAATTGGAATAACTTCCGTCCCCGGTAAGGGAAAGAGGTGGATAGGTAATATCGAAGATCTGCAAGGCGCCGAAACGGACAGCGGAAATCATGGCGTTAATAAGGGCTTCACCTCCCAAGAATCCGATATTGTTCACATTTTGAACTTGTTGGATCCAAGAGACATTTGGAGTGAATATGCCGGAATTTTCGAGTTCGGGGAGAAAATCACCCACAATCGATGTAAGGAGAGGCAGTTGCGTCTGATCGAGCAATTGGTTGGCCAGCCCCAGCATAGAGTTGGGAGAAGGGCCGCTGACAAGAGCAGTAATGGCATCCCGATAACTTTGGACATTATTAGGGTCCAGGATTACTGACATATTGGTTCTACCTTTGGGTTGGATTTCCTCTAAGATTAATTATAAACTAATTTTAATTAATTTGGAAGAATTATTTCATAAATATTACATAACTAGCTAATCACAAATGAATTATATTTTAAGAATCTTTTCATGATTTTAATTATTGCTAAAACTTAAAGAAAATGTTATAATTAAGGAAGTTTAAAAGCGGGTTTTCATGGAGCAATCTAATCTCTCATTAAGGATACAAGAAATTAACCCGACCGGGTTACCTACTGAGCCACATGTACTTGCGCAAGCGTCATCTACAGAAGTATCAAGAGTGGCTCAACAAGCTATGAACAGAGCTGCCGGATCGTCGCCGCATAACGAAGACCCTTTAACCTTACATGCAGAGCGTCTGCCGGATACGGAAGTCCATGTGCAGAGGGTAAGCGCTCGCGTGACTTCGGCCGTTAAAGTCGGTTCTTTATTGGTAGCGTACGAGGTGAAAAATAAAGATGATAGGGAGAAGCAGGCGCGCTTGCAAGAAGAAATGCTCAATATCCTTATAGATAGAGTCATACCCACAGTCGTGGATATAAGGAAAGCCGAGATGCGTATAGTAGTGGACTTGCCACCTCCTGAGCTCGGAAAAAATTTCGGAGTCGAGTTTAACCATGCCCGGAAGTCTCTCACGGTCTACTTTTACGAAGACCTGAGGATGCTTGGTACGGTAACGAAAGATATCACTTCTTTTCCGGATGAGAACGTCAAGAAGGAATTGGTTGCCAAATCGGATGAAGTTCTGAGTGTATCTGGTACTAACGTAAGTCGTTCGTACCAATACTGTTCTGATCTCCTCGGGCCGATCAATCAATGCGAAAAAACCGTGTTTGAGGCCTGCCTTCCGGAGACGACGCGGGAGATGATGAAAGGAAAGCTTGAGGCCGGAATACCCGGGAAGGTGTGGGATACGTGCAAAGGCAATCCGGGAGAGTTGAGAAGGAAAAGCATTTTACAATTTTTGAAGAGACCCAACTCAAGAGTTCCCAGAAAAAATTACTTACTTGTAAAACAGCACTTTGCAATCAAGACCGGCATTCAAAACGTCATCCTAGGAAAACTTAACGCATTGCGAGATGAATTGGCAACGAAGCAACCGCAGGCCAACTCCAACCTCGAAGCACTAGAACAAGAAAAAGATACGCTTTCCAAGCAGATCGCCTTTTTGGAGAAGAGACTCCAAATGTTAGATACGGAAGATGATTTGACAACGGCCCTCTATTTTGCCCACTTCTCCATCAATTATTACAAAACAGGATCACAATTACCGCAGAGACCAACCTATGGAATGAGTGCAGCGCTATGCGATACTTTAGGCGCCTTTTTCCTTCCTGCCCAGCTAGTACCGACCAAGGGAGCCATGATGAATTTTGCCACTTTTCATATGACGCACTTTTTATCGGGTTGGGACGCAACCCAGTCGGACATTCGCGTACATGGTCCGGAAATCAGGCGCTATGCGGATGCCATTGCTGCATTGCACCCCTGTGAGAGATTGGAGATGGAAAGTGCTCTCAGTAAGATGAATATCGACACTCAGGGAGTCTCCATGGGTTTCCTCGGCAACGTCATGAAAAATATTGCAAATGGGCTCATGGACGAAAAAGATCCTCCCCCACTACAAATGATTGTAGGTTCTATAGAACAGAAGATGAGACGGTATATGGGAATGTTCCTCAGCGTGGATGACTCGCTCCCCCCGGCAATGAAAGAAGAGATCTTGGACGAAATACAATCGCAAGTCAAGAAGTCCGCTATCCGTTTCGGAATGGGAATGAGAGGGCTTCATGAAAGTAAACAGAAACATGTTAGAAAGAATCCCGCTCCATCAACTCCTTCGGTACAGCAACCACAAGGCGCCCCCAGCCCGTAGCAGCCACTCCGGTACAACCACAACAGGGCGGTTCGGCTGCCCCAGTAGCTCCTATTGCACAACAACAACAACCGAGCCAGGCTGCCGCAGCCTGTGTCGGAAATAATTCCGATGACGACATGTTCTAAAATAGGGAATTGTGCAACATAATCAAACAAAGTAACTTATAATCGATTTGACAAATTTGCGATTCAATCGTAATATTGCATCATGTACCCAAGGCATTTGACAAAATATATTTTAAAATATGCAAAGGAATATCCGATCTTGGCATTGGTGGGCCCAAGACAAAGTGGGAAAACGACCTTAGTAAAAAGTTTATTTCCGTCCTACAAATACGTATCTTTGGAAAACATCACTACCCGTAAAGTAGCCTCGGAGGATCCTCGCGGGTTTTTGCAGACGTACGGTTCATTCTTAATTTTAGACGAGGTCCAAAATGTGCCTGAGATTTTTTCGGCTCTGCAGCAATTGGTGGATGAGGACCAAACGCCGGCACAATACATATTGACGGGATCCTCACAATTTCTTCTCATAGAGAATATCACACAATCGCTCGCGGGGCGTATCGTTACATTTAAGCTTTTTCCTTTTAGCTTTTCAGAGATATGCAGATATGAACAAGAAAAATCCGGTGATGAGATTTTTCGGGTGATGCATCCCGATCGTATTCCCGTATCTCAAGAAGAGCTATTTCAGTTCCTTCTCAAGGGGAGTTATCCGCGCATATATGATAAAAATATCGAAGGTCAAAAATGGTATGAAAATTATATTTTGACGTACGTAGAAAGGGATATCAGAATCTTGTTGAATGTACGTAATTTACGCGTGTTTGAACATTTTCTTCTCTTATGCGCCTCGCGATCGGGACAACTCGTCGATTATAACGATCTTTCGAATGCTTTAGGTATTGCCGTTTCCACGGTCAAAGAATGGATTTCTATTCTGGAAACGAGCGGAATTATTTTTATTTTGTCGCCCTTTTTCAATAATTTTTCAAAGCGTGTGACGAAAACACCTAAACTGTATTTCATAGATACCGGTATTTTATGCCACTTGCTTTCAATTCAGACGGTGGATCATTTGAAAACACATCCTCTTCTCGGTTGGATTTTCGAAACGTTTATTATTTCCGAATGTTATAAACGTTTTTGTAATCTGGGCGTTTCTCCTCCTCTCTATTTTTATCGCGATAGTGCTCAAAATGAGATTGATCTTTTAATTTACAACGGCATTTGCGGATTTCCCGTTGAAATCAAATTGTCGCAATCGTTCCATTTTGATTATCGAAAGTCTATTGAACAATGGATGAATCTCCCTAATAATCCTGCTGATAAAGGTCTTATCGTCTATTGCGGAGAAGATATCGTTCAAAAAGGCGAGCCGATTCCGGCTGTCCCATGGTATCTCTTTTGATGACACGTCCTAAGCGGAGTGGGATGATCTACCGCGGATGATTTCGGGCATAGCCTTCCCTTCCACAGCTTCTTTGGTAACGAGCACTTCTTGAATGGTGGAGTCGGAGGGGGCTTCAAACATCAAATCTAGTAAAATGCTTTCGACGATCATGCGGAGCGCCCGCGCGCCCGTGCCTGCTTCCTTGGCTTTGACAGCGATCGCTTCGAGGGCATCGTCGGTGAAGGCAAGCTCCACGCCGTCTTCTAAGAATAAGCTCTGGTATTGCTTGACGATGGCGTTGCGGGGTGTGCTTAAAATGTCCATCAAATCTTGCACCGATAGCTCGTTACAGTTGGCAATGCTATTAAACCGGCCGACAAACTCGGGGATCATGCCGAACTTTACAAGGTCTTCCGTTTCTACCTGAGAGAGGAGGTAATTCACTTCATGGAGGTCCTGGTACTGTTTGGCAGCCTCTTCGTGGAAGCCGATGGCGCCGCGGCCGAGTCTCTTGGCAATGAGATGCGGCAGGTTGACAAAGGCACCCCCTGCAATAAAAAGGATGTTTTCGGTGTTGACGCGGATGTATTCCTGGTTCGGATGCTTGCGGCCCCCTTTCGGCGGTACGTTGGCGATCGTCCCCTCGATGATTTTGAGGAGGGCCTGCTGCACCCCTTCACCCGATACGTCGCGAGTGATCGAAACGTTGGAAGTGGTGCGGCCGATTTTATCGATTTCGTCGATATAGACAATTCCTTGTTCGGCACGGGCCACGTCGTAGTCGGCGTTTTGTACGAGGCGGAGGATGATGTTTTCGACGTCTTCCCCTACATAGCCCGCTTCGGTGAGCGTCGTCGCATCAGCGATCGCAAACGGAACATCGAGGATGTCGGCGAGGGTGCGCGCAATGAGAGTCTTTCCCGATCCTGTGGGGCCGAGAAGGAGGACGTTGGACTTGCTGTACTTGACCGCCTGGTCGCGCGCGCCCGACTGGATGCGCTTATAGTGGTTGTAGACGGCGACCGAGACGACTTTCTTGGCTTGCATCTGTCCGATGATGAACTCGCCTAGCTTGTCGACAATTTCTTTCGGCTTGAGAATTTTGATTTCGTGCTGGATCGGCTTTTTCTGCACAATGTCGATACAGAGCCGTACGCACTTGTCGCAGATGAACGCCGATGGTCCCGAAATCAGCTTTTCAACCGACTCTTCGGTGCGGGAGCAAAAAGAACATCGGGGAACATCTTTTTCGCCGCTCATCGAACTACCTTGTCTTTCACCTGGTCTGTGATGTGGGCGAGTTTATCTTTTGCAGGGACGATTACCTGATCGATAAGGCCGTAACCTACCGCTTCTTCGGCGGAGAGATAAAAGTCACGGTCCGAGTCGCGCACTACTTTTTCCATCTCTTGTCCCGTGTGCCTTGCTAAAATGCTCGAAATTGCTCTCTTCAAATAGAGAATTTCTTTCGCTTGCAATTCGATATCTTTGGAAGTACCGCCGACACCGCCGTGGGGCTGATGCAGCATGATACGGGAGTGGGGTAGAGCATAACGCTTTCCCTTTGTTCCGGCTGCGAGCAGTACCGATGCCATGGAAGCTGCCATGCCGATGCAATAGGTGTTGATCTCGCATTCGAGGTATTGCATCGTATCGTAAATCGCAAGGCCGGAGGAAATGATTCCGCCCGGTGAGTTGATGTAGATATGAACCGGTTTTTTCGGCTCTGAGGCGCGAAGGAAAATAAGCTGGGCGACAACGTTATTGGAGACCTGGTCGTTGATTTCGGTGCCGATGAAAATGATGCGGTCGGCAAGGAGGCGCGAGTAAATATCCATCGACCTTTCGCCGCGCTGCGTGTCTTCCACCACATATGGAATCAAAATGGATTTCGATCTCGGAATATCATGGCTCATGCACTGCACTCCCTTCTACACACTTATACTTGTTCCCTTGACACACCGTCAAGTTTTTTTGTTCGCTACCCTATTTTCGACAGGATGAAATCCTCGGCTTTCGTGAGCATCAGCCTGGAAAACTCGATCGATTTTTGTTCTTCCGAAAGCTTGTCGTAGTCGAAACCGCGCCGTTCAGTAAAAAACATGTCGAGAAGAGCAGTGGGAGATGGCTTTTTCAACTCTTCCTCAGTGATCTGAATTTTGTGGGCGTTCACAATGTGACGGGCGATGAAAAAGAGGCGGATTGCCTCTTCCGATTGTTTTGTGACCTCGTCTTTTTTTACCATCTTTTCATCCTCGGTCATGTCGTTTTCCCATTTCCTGCGAAAGGCGCTGCCACTGAAAAGAGAAGCCATGCGGTTATTGGCTTCCTTTTCGAGAAGGGTAGCAGGGATGGAAAATTGCACTTTGCTGAGAAGCTCCTGTGTGATGCGGTGGCGGAGAAGTTCTTGCTTTTCGTCCTGCATTTTCTTTTCGGCCAGGTGGGCAAGGCGCTGTTTGAACTCTTCGACCGTAGCGGCTCCCACTTTTTTTACGAAGTCGTCGTCGAGAGGGGGGAGCTCGTCTTTTTCGATTTTATTGATGGTGATGCGTACTTTTTTCGGTTGAAATGTTTTTTTGATCTCTTCGGTTTCATTCTCGTCGGGGCGGCTGATTCCTTCCACCGTTTCCCCTTTGCTTTTCCCGAGGATAATATCTCGCATCCAGGCGCCCATACTCTTTTCATTCACTTCAAAGCGGGCGTTGGAGTAAACCTTGGCAGGGGGGTCTGAGTCGAGGTCCTCGATATCGAGCAAGACGAAGTCGCCGGTGTTGATACTGCGATCTTCGATTTCTTTCCAGGTGCCGAAGAAGCGCCGTACGTATAAAATATTTTCTTCCAGGAGAACTTCATCAAAGGGGACTTCGGGAGGCTTTTCAATGGAGAGGGAAGAGTAGTCGATTTCGGGAACTTCGGGTTCCTTTTCGAAGTGGAAGCAAAAGAGGCCCTTTTTCTCATCGAGGGAGAATCCGTCGGCATGGTAGTGAATTTGGGCGTGGCCTTGGAGTATGGGGATCTGCAACTCTTTTTGTGCTTTATTGAACGCCATGTTGGCCAAGGCATCCTTCGTTTCGTCGACGATATTGGGAAGAAATTTTTTCATCAAGATAGATTCGGGTATTTTCCCTTTGCGAAAGCCCGGGATTGACACTTCCTTGCCGACCGTTTTCAACGCCTTTTTGAAAGCTTCGGCAAAGAGGGTTTCATTAGGGGTGATTTCGAGTTCGACCCTGCATCGGGGCCTTTCGAGCAAGGTGATTTTCAACTCCTCGGTATCAAGATTTTTTTGTGAGAGAACATCTCCCCGATCGTGTGAATGATTTTCTTCGTTCATAGTCAATTCCAATTTTAAAAGCGGGTGATGAGATTCGAACCCACGACCTCCACGTTGGCAACGTGATGCTCTACCGCTGAGCTACACCCGCACACTTTATATGGTCGTCAAGCCTATCCTACCCCCCTTTTTATTGCAATCCCAAAATCTCTACTTAGGGTGTGAAAGAAATTTGGAAGCGCCCTAAAATTCTTATATGCGATTTTCCGGACGACACTATATTATATTGGTGGAGATTTTTTTGTTGCAATCGGGCGGAAAAAAATGTAAAAGCTAAAGCTTGTAGCTTGTGAAGCCATCGGTTGGAAATTTTATAGATGTTAAATGTTAGGAAACTAAAGCAGGAATTTTCGCAGAATATCCTGAAAGAGGGGAGGACCCTCTTTGAAGAGGAGAAAGTACTGCAGGTCAAAATATTGCATTTTGATACCGACAGCCTGCACATCTTTGCCAAGGTGGAAGGGCAGTTTGGAAGCACCTATGAAAGCGAAATCGAGATCGACCGAGTTGATTGCGAGATGATCGATTCAAATTGCGATTGTCCCTACCATTACGATTGTCAACACCTGGCCGCCGTGCTTTTCTATCTGGAAAAGCATCTCGATGCTATCATCGTCAACTATTCAAAAGAGAACGACCTCGAAAAGATCGCCGAAAATTCCGACCTGAACGCAGCGCAAAAAGAGGAACTCTTCGAAGTGGTCAAAGAGGCCGTTTCGAAAACTGAAATCCAGCAGGGGCTGCAATTCCAACGCGAAATTTTGCAGGAGTACATCCGTGCATCGAAGCTGCTCGCGGCTTCCCCCTTTTTTGTGGCAGAAGAAAAAAAGGTGCCCGATCCGGCCGATATCCTCCTCATTTTTCACCTTCCCGAAAAAGAAGCCCTCCCACGACCGATCGTCGAAATGCAGTTTGCCCTTAGGCTGCCTTCCCGTTCCAAGCCGTTGTATATTCCCTGTGCGAAAGATTTCCTCGAAGGGATTCGGCATGAAGAGGCTGTATTCATCGGTGGAAAAAAATATCTTTTCACCGAAGAGTCGTTCAAGGCACCGCACCGGCAATTTATCCGCATGCTAGTTGATTTTTGCCGCGTGCACGACAAGGCGACGACCGACCGCGGGCAAAAGAGCGCTTTTGTTGAAATGAAAACGTTCGGTCTCATGCTCGCACATGCCTTTGATGTCGGGATGGCAAGCACGAGGAGCCTTGCCCAGTTCAATGAAGGGGACGACTATCCTCCTATGCCGTTTTTATTCCATACGACGCTCGAAAAGCAGCTCCAATTTTCTCCCATTCCTGCGCAGTTCGAAATGTACCTCGAATATATCGAGCCGCCATCGGCCAAAATTCTGATCAATCCGAAAGTAAAAACCGACCAGGATATCTACCCTTTCGATGAAGTGGAGTTTTTGGAGTGCGCCTTCCCCGGCATGCTCAAAGGAGACGTATATTACCGCTTCGGTCCCGAAATTTCGCGCAAACACCTCGGCTATCTCGCAGATATGCGCGATTTGACGGTACCGGAACCTCTTTTCGGCACCTTTATCGAAAATGCCCTCCCGGAACTCCACCGGTATGCAAAAATTACGAACGAGAAAGGGATTTCCCGTTTTTCCACCATACCGCAGGTGGAAGAAGTCAAAGGGGTGTGCGACCTTTCCTACCTGGACGGAGAGCTCGATGCTACGATCTTTTTCCGTTATGAAAATCTGCTTGTGCCCGGCGGCATTGATAAAGTCACGTATGAAGAAATCATGCAATTTGTACGGCCGGAAGGGATTTTTGCACGCTCGCTCAGCGAAGAGAAAAAACTTCTCGAAGGTCTTTTTCAGGATTTTGTCTATGAGGGAGAAACGGGGAATTTCGTCACGAAGAGCGAGAAAAAGATTGTCGAATTCATGACCGAAACAATTCCGAAATATCAGGACAGGATTGAATTCAACTGTCCGCAAAATCTCCTCGACCAATTTATTTACGACAAGACCACTTTCAAGCTGAAACTCTCGCACCTTGAGCGCATCGACCTGTTCGAGGTGGAACTCGAAGTCGACGGCATGCTGGAAGGGGTTAGAATGAACCGCCTTTTCGAGTGTTCGCTTGCCGGACGCTCCTTTATCGAACTTGACGAGACCGGCAAAAAAGGGAAGAAAAAAGGGAAGATGCCCAAAATTTTGGTGCTCGATATCGATATCGTCACCAAAGTGATTCAGCTCTTCGATGAACTCGGCATCGAAAAGCTCTCCAACCATAAGCTGGAAAGGCCTCTATGGAGCCTTGCCAACATGCACTCCGACCTTTTTCAGGGTCTTCCCGTCAAGTTTTCGATGAGCAAAAAGCTCGAAGAAATTCAAAAACAGATGCTCGGCGAGAGCCAGATCGAGCCGACGCCGATTCCGAAACATATCCGTGCAACGCTCCGCCCCTATCAGGTGGAAGGAGTACATTGGATCGAGAGGCTATCATCGATGTACCTCAGCGGCATTTTAGCCGACGACATGGGTCTTGGAAAAACGTTGCAGGCAATCGTGGCCCTCACTCAATACTATCAAAAAAAGAAAAAAGCCCTTTCGATCGTCGTTTGTCCCACTTCGCTTCTCTACAACTGGAAGGAAGAAGTAGCCCGTTTCAATCCCGAGCTTAGAGCTGTCGTTATTGACGGAGTGCCGGCCGTCCGCAAGAAACTGATCGAGAGAATGCGCGATGTCGATCTTATTATCACCTCTTACAGCCTGATCCAGAAAGACATCGACTTTTACAAAGTCGAGCAGTTCGATTATGTGATTCTCGATGAAGCCCAGCACATCAAAAACCGGGGAACGCGCAACGCTAAGTCGGTCAAAATGCTCCGATCCCTTCACAAACTGATTTTGTCGGGTACGCCGATTGAAAACTCACTCGACGAGCTGTGGAGCCTTTTCGATTTCCTCATGCCTGGTTTCCTCAATTCTTATGACCGTTTTGTCGAAAAATACATCCGCCTCAGCGGATCCGAACAGACATCGAATTTGGGTTATCTCAAAAAGAAAGTCACCCCGTTCATATTGCGTCGCATGAAAAAAGATGTACTCAAAGACTTGCCGCCGCTTGCGGAGCTTGTCTACCACTGCCGCCTTTCCGAAAAGCAGGAAGAGCTTTACCGCTCCTACGCCACCTCGGCACGCGAAGAACTCACCAAGCTCGTCGAGCGTGACGGGTTTGACAAGGTACAAATCCATGTTCTGGCGACACTGACCCGTCTCAAGCAAATTTGTTGCCATCCTGCGATTTTTGCGAAAGAATTCCCTGAGCCTAACGATAGTGCCAAGTATGAAATGCTCCTTGAAATGCTCGAGACCCTCAATGAGGGAGGCCATAAGACGGTCATATTCTCACAATACACCAAAATGCTGCAGATCATGAAAAACGACCTTTCGGAACGGGGGGTGCGGTTCTCTTACCTTGACGGTGCGACGAAAGACCGCCTCGAAATTGTGAAAGAGTTCAATGAAGATTCTTCGATTCTCGTTTTCCTTGTCTCCCTTAAGGCCGGCGGCGTCGGCCTCAATTTGACCGGTGCCGACACGGTAATTCACTACGACATGTGGTGGAATCCGGCCGTCGAAAGCCAGGCCACCGACCGTGTTTACCGTATCGGACAAAAGCAGAGCGTTTCAGTCTATAAGCTGGTTACCCTTTCGACCATCGAAGAAAAAATCGTCGAGATGCAAAAGCGGAAGAAGGGGCTCGTCACGCAAATCGTCTCCGCCGACGACGCAATCCTCGCCTCCCTCACCTGGCAGGAAGTACTCGAGCTTCTTGAAGCTTAGATATACCGAACGGGATCGGTTCCTCAACGATTTCTTCCTCAATATTGAATAGCTGCGCCTGATGTTCACGAATGATTCTCTTTTTCTTCATGGATTTTTATTATCCAAGTATTGAAAATAGAGCGTAATCATAATGTCAATATAGGATAAAGAATGGAAGGTGTTAGGACTGGGGGTCCGATTAGTGCGATAGCGGTTTCCGCGCCGGCATGCTCTTCGCAAGAAGCTGAGAGACAAGAAGACGCAGAGATAATGGCGGCAGTAGCGGTGGCAGAGGCGATGAGGGTCAGGCTTGGCGTTGATTCGGACGGGGCAAGGACGAAGCAATTTCTTGCCGACCTCGTTTCCCGTTGTCCCGAGGCGTTTCAGATTTGCGATCCGGATACGAAAACGGTCGAGGAACTGTGCTCGGTGATTTTGAATATTGTAGTGTTGAAAGAAATCGAGAGGGGTTTGGGATACTCGAAGGAGCTTGTAGAACTGATCCGATATATCGAAAGGCGCGAGTGGCAGGGGAAAGAGGCCAAAGAGGTTCGATTGGAGGAACGTTTTCGAGAGGCAGGCTGCTCCGATGTTGCATGTCTTAGAAGTGTGAAAGGGATTCTGTTGTTTTCTTCCTGTTTAAAAAAGCCGTTCGGAAATTATGTTGCCGTGTCTCAAGAAAAGAAGTTCGATGTGCCCGCGTGGCTTGTCAGAATCATCGGCCGGTGGAAGATGGAACCGTTGAAAGAGACGATCAAAACTATCTTAAGTGAAAATTATACCCCGCCGAAATCGTGCGGCCCTGCGACAAATGACATCGAAAGATACGTACATTATATCCTGTCTCTATTGCCCTATTTGGATCATATCGAAAACTGCGTGAGAAGGATTGCATCAATGCCGACTTCAGACGAAATATTGAGTTTTAAGGATAGGTTTGTTTCGATGGAGAGAGAAATTTCCGTGCTTGAGGACACACTAGCGGTCCTATGTTCTCGCTTGAGTACGCTGGTAATTTTTCAAAGAGCCACTTTTTTTACTAGGACTCCCGTACAGCATGAATACGATCTGGTGTCGCCGCTTCTCGATTTGGAACATGCGTGTTTTGAACAATTGTTAGAAGATGTTGTCGATCTTTTCGAAAACCAATTTGACTACTCCGACGAAGAAGGGAGTCTTATCGTAAAAAACTTCGGAAAATGGCTCCATGGTAAGCATGGTAAACGAGATTTTCCCGAGCGGAGAAAGTATCCTAAGGCAATGGAGTTTCTTGAGAAGACATCACGGCTATTTGAGAACGTGGCGTTAGCGAATCTGGAGCCGGGCCAAAGGATCAAAGATATTATAAACACGATTCGGGAAAGTTGTCCCGGCTTGATTAAGGAAAAAGATCGTTTATTAGAAAAATTGAAAGGGTCAATCGTGACGTCGTTTAGGGCCGTACTCAATAGAAATCTATTGCAATTAATTACGAAAGATACCGCCGCTACGATGTTCTTAAAATATGTAAGAGAATCACCAAGAAGTAAATCACAATTGCAACAACATGCAAAGTGGTCTGAAGGAGATTTCTCTCTAGAAATTCCCTGTAACGAGTTCGGTATGTTCTATGCCAGATTGCACCTATTGTTGCAAAAGAGCATCGACATGAGTGATAGTACAGACGCGAATAATACAGAACGGTTTCGAACGAATATTCAGAAGGGATTGATCGCTCATACAAGGGGCCAATTGCAAAAAAGCGGAGCTCCTTTCACATTCAAAACCGAGGACGACACGGTAGAAATCATTGAAGAACAAGCCGATATCTCTTCGAAGTTATTAGAAAAGGTCAAGTATTTTGTCCATGTTACATCCTTGCTGAGAGAACTCATTGGCATGGCGACGCCCCAATTATTTGCAGAAAATGACGTTTTGTGGACCGAGGAACAAATTCAAGCCTTCCTGAACGAAACCGATTGCGAAGTGAAAAAATCGGTTGCGAATCAGAACGGAACCGGCCATGCAATGAAAAGATCGAGCCCGAGACAGAGAGCTTGGGTTGAAACGGTTGAAGAAGAGGCGGCGCCGGCTGCCGAAGAGACCACTAGTGTGACCGTGTCTCTGCCCTTGCAAGAGAGAAGAATTACCTATGTGGAATATTTGATGGAAAGTCAAGGCCTGTCGTGTCGTGATCAGGCGTTGCATCAATTTCATATGGAACAGTTGGCTCTACTCATCAAAGTCCATCCCGAATTTGGTCACACGTTGACCGGACGGTTTGCAGAAAGCGCTTACTTGACTCTCGAGGCACTACTCTTACGTAGGGCTCTTAAGGTCAGGGATTCGGTGCTGTTTATTCACAATTTGGACTATTTGGCCTCTATGGCCGGGGTAGGTCGGATCCGTTCCCTCTCCTCTAACGGCACAGTAGCATTTCGATATCCTGCATTGATGGGGCCCCTCCCGATTACATCGGTAGAGGATGTTTTGAGCGAGGTTGCGCGGACAATCAAGGAGACTGACGGGTTCGATATTGCAGTGACGGCGGCAGAGACGATTCTCCCCCCGTTTAGAGATGTAAGAATGATCCGCGAACAAGCACAGGTGAAAGAGCTGATGGAAAGGGCTCGTTCACCGGTTGTCAGGGTACACCTTTCTCGCCTCTTGGACGGAATTCGGCTCTTCGAGAAGGAGTCTTCCCTCCCTCTCCTCAGTCTGCACTTTCGAATATTGATGTCCTCAATCCAATATGCCTTTGAGGCAATTGGGAAAATGCATTATTCCCGTCCGATAAAAACGCACAATCTTCACCTCTTACTTTCTCAATATTTGGATGAAGTAAGGGAGATCGAGGAGCTGTTCGGTCTGGAAAAGGGGAGTGACTATCCCTTCTCGCTCGGTTGGCGGGAAGAGATGGACGCGTTCCGGCTCAGTTTGGCGGCACAAGAGGGAGGATTTTTTCCTCAAGGGATGGGTCCCAAGGATGCGGAGAGACTTTACAATTCGTTGTGTGAGAAGGTTGCTCGTGCAGCGGCGCTCCTCGGAAAAATAATTTAGAGTGTCGTCAAATATACCGAAGAAACCTCAAAACTTGGTTGCAAAAGGCAAAAAACATGATAATGGGGATATGCATGATATGTGGGATAAAAAAATGGGTGTCTCAAAACGGGATAGGTTCCTCAAATGATACTCTTTCTCTTCATCTTGCATATCAGGCATATCCCCATTATCATGTTTTGGCTGCTTGCGGGAAATAACTCTCCGGCAATCTCTAAAAGCTAGGGCGTGTCATCAAATAATACCAATCCCAAGAAATAATGTCATTTCGACGGGTGAGCAAGGAAAAGTTGTATGAAAAAAAATATTCATGTACCATCGGGATTTCTGATCTTTTGAAGGGCGGCACATGGATAGAGAACATTTAATGCACATATTGAAAAAATCGGGTCATCTTCTTGCAAACAGGTGGAAGTCCATCACGAAACTGTTTGCGAGTGACATCGGTATCGACCTTGGAACGGCAAACACGCTCGTGTATGTGAAGGGAAAAGGAATTGTGCTTGCAGAGCCGTCGGTGGTGGCGGTCGATTCGGAGACGAACGAAGTGCTTGCCGTCGGACATCGCGCGAAAGCGATGCTCGGTAAAACACCGAGGAAAATTCATGCCGTGAGACCTATGAAAGATGGTGTGATTGCCGATTTCGAAATTGCCGAGGGGATGCTCAAAGAACTCATCAAACGTGTTACGCCGAAGCGGAGTCTTTTCCGTCCAAGAATATTGATTGCGGTGCCGTCCGGAATCACCGGGGTGGAAAAGCGCGCCGTCGAAGATTCGGCACTGCGCGCCGGTGCGCAAGAAGTGATCTTGATAGAAGAGCCGATGGCGGCTGCGATCGGCGTTGATCTCCCCGTACATGAACCTGCCGGAAACATGATTGTCGATATCGGCGGCGGTACTACCGAGATTGCGATCATTTCTCTCGGCGGTATCGTCGAGTCACGGTCCCTTCGCATTGCGGGAGACGAATTTGACGAATGCATTATCAACTACATGCGCCGCACCTATAACCTTATGATCGGCCCCCGTACGGCCGAAGATATCAAGATTGCGATCGGCTCCGCCTATCCTCTCGGCGATCAGGAACTCGAAATGGAGGTGCGCGGACGCGACCAGGTGGCCGGCCTTCCCGTCACTAAACGGATCAATTCGGTCGAAATCCGCGAATGCCTTGCCGAACCCATCCAGCAGATTTGTGAAGGGGTGAAGCTCACCCTCGAAAAATGTCCCCCCGAACTTGCTGCAGACCTTGTCGATCGCGGTATTGTTCTCGCCGGCGGCGGCGCTCTCATCAAAGGTTTAGATAAACTCCTCATCAAAGAGTGCGGCCTCCCCGTGATTGTAGCGCAAAATCCGCTTCTGGCCGTCTGCCTTGGTACAGGAAAAGCACTTGAATTTCTCCATCAGTTTGCGAAAAAGAAAACGATTGTATGAAAATTCATCCGAAAGTAGACGCATGGATCGACTCCATTCGAAAGCTGACGTTGCCGAGCCGTGTGCATTTTTGTGACGGTACTCGGGCCGAGTTTGATCGACTCATCTCTGAAATGAAGGCAAACGGTGTCGCTACTGCTCTTGTGCGTCCCCGAAGTTTTCTGTTCCGGTCCGCTCCCGACGATGTCGCCCGCATCGAAGGGTCGACCTACATTTGTTGTCGGAATAAAGAAGATGCGGGGCCGACGAACAATTGGAAAGATCCCGCTGCAATGCGCCGGAAACTCGAAGCCCTCTTCAAGGGATCTATGTCAGGCCGTACCATGTATGTCGTGATATACATGATGGGGCCGCCCGGATCGCCTCTCTCGAAAATAGGGATTGAACTCACCGACTCTCCCTACGTCGTTGTGAACATGCATCTCATGACGCGCATGGGGCAAGAAGCGGTGTCGCACCTTGCGAAAGACGGAGAGTTCATTCCCGGAATCCATTCGGTTGGCAAGCCCCTTCTTGAGGGAAAAAAAGATGTGCCGTGGCCGTGCAGCAAGGAAAAATATGTTGTCCACTTTCCCGAATCTCGGGAAATCTGGTCGTACGGGAGCGGCTACGGTGGAAATGCCTTGCTTGGAAAAAAGTGTTTTGCCCTTCGGATTGCGAGCACGATGGCTCGCGATGAAGGTTGGATGGCAGAGCACATGCTTATCTTGTCGATTACGAGTCCGGAAGGGAAAACCAAACACATCGCTGCTGCATTTCCGTCGGCCTGCGGAAAAACG
>Ga0155580_132_pt1 | contig 21398 bp, 22 predicted proteins | sample RifCSPhighO2_12_FD_107237 | JGI IMG/M metagenome (GOLD analysis project Ga0155580, IMG submission 107237) | Chlamydiae bacterium RIFCSPHIGHO2_12_FULL_49_11 | reverse complement strand
GCCGCGACTTTGTGCGAGAGGCCGCTGCCGAAAGGCTTTCTTTTTTTGAAGGTGCCCTGGTCGGCGCCATCTCTCTCGAGCCTCCTCCAATGCATGAAGCAAGGGTTCGCTATACGGTCCAACAGGGCGACAGCCTCTGGAAAATCGCCAAAAAATTCCATCTTTCCATCGAAGAATTGAAACAAAAAGGCGGGATCAATTCCGAAAAATTGCGCCCGGGCCAAGAAATCGTCATTCAAGAATAGATGGTGTCGTCAAATAAAAATGCCCTATCTAAGGGGGCAGGTCGATGCCGCCGGGGTGGAAGGGGTGGCACTTCGAGAGGCGTTTTATGATGAGTCCGAAGGCGCGCCATAGGGGCTTTTTTTGGAGGACGGAGAGGGCGTAGTGGGAACAGCTGGGGTAGAAGCGGCAACAGGGACCAAGGAAAGGGGAAATCCCTTTTTGGTAGAGGCGGACGAGGGCGATGAGAAGGCGGCGCATATGTCCTTAACAATATACCAAAATTGTGCTTGAAAGAAACGTTTTTTTTGGGCATATTGTTGCCAATTTCGTTTGCGAAAGTGGCGGAACGGTAGACGCGCTACTTTGAGGGGGTAGTGGGAGTCATCCTGTGGGGGTTCAAGTCCCCCCTTTCGCATATTCAAAGAAGGTTTGCGTGTCGGGAAAGCCCTCGATCTTGGCAAGCTTGGTGTAAAAGGCCGTTTCTAAAGCTTCGGGCTGGTTGCTCGTCTTCATTAGTGAAAGGATTTCTAAAAATAGCCGGAACGAAAGAGCTGTGGGTTCCACGCGAAGCAATACTTTGCACATCGCATCCAGGGAGCGCAGTTTGTCAAACGAAGAGCGGAGTTCGGAAAATCCGTCTTCGAGCTCGATTTCGGTGATGTATTCTTTTCCCCTGAAAATGCTCGTGTGCACCAGTACCAGATGGAAGACCGAGATGCCGGGAGCATGGCAGGAAGGATGAGAAAAAAGGGTGCACGTGCCCTTTTCTTCTACGAGGAGGGTGAACATCCACCCCTTCTCACGGTAAGGAGTTTTTTTTAGAACGATTCCACGCATCAGAAAAAACAATATTCATTAAATGCCTTCTTGTATAGAATTTTCTCTGATGAACATGCCTGTATATTGTTTGCCGTTTGGGCTTTGACTCAACCGCAACGGCAAATAATAGGCGGATGGGTTTATGCATCGATAGCTCAACGGATAGAGTACCTGGCTTCGGACCAGGTGGTTGGGGGTTCGAATCCCTCTCGATGCGTGAAATAAAGAGAGGTTGTATTATGGGAAATTTGGATAGACAAGCCAGAAAAGAGTCGGGCATCATATCGGTATACGGGAAGCACCTGGAAATTACTCCTGCAATCGAAGATTATGTAAAAAAGAAGATCGAGAAATTAAAAGAGCATACCCCGCCGATGATCGATACCCACGTCATTCTCGAGGTGCAAAAAGGGGAACACCGGGCCGAAATTCTGTACAAATTTTCTCACTTCAATGTGCTTGCCCATTCGTCCAGCCTCGATTTATACCAGTCGATCGACCTTGCCCTTGCCAGGCTAAGGCGCAAGCTGGAAAAGTGGAAGACGAAAATTCAAAATCACCACCACCGCGGCCTTGAGGAAATCGAACTTTCGGTCAATGTGCTCGACCGCAATACGCAGGAACTTGCCGAAATCAATGATACCATCGAAGAAACCCATTTTCAGGAAGTTGAAAAGGAACTCGCACCTCCCCAAATCATGAGCAAAGACTCGGTTCGGGTTCCCCTATTAACTCTTGATGAGGCGGCTATGAAAATCGAATTGCAGGGAAACTCATTCCTTATCTACAGAAGCGAAGAGGATCAAAAACTCAAGGTAATGTACGTGCGCCCCGATCATTACCTCGGCGTCCTCGAAATTGAATAAAGAGGAAGAGGTAAGGCGCGCTTTCATCGACCGGCTGGTCGAGGAGTGGGGTTTTCCCCGGTCTTTGATCAGCATCGAAAAGAAGGTAGGACGACTCAGGCGGCGCTACGACGCTCTTGTGTTCAAGCGCGGCAGGGAAGGGCTCATTCCGCTCCTTCTCATCGAGTGTAAGGCCGTTTCCCTGAAACGGGAAATGTTCGACCAGCTGACCGGATATAATGTGACGATCGGCGCCCCTTTTGTTGCTCTATGCAACGGGCAGGAGATTTGGCTTGGCCGGAAAGGGGAAAGCGGCTACCATGCTCAGCGAGGCTTGAAGCCATATCAGGAGCTGGTGAGTGATAGCAATCGAGCGGAAAATCTATGAGTCGAGTCCGCATCTGGCTTTTCTCCTCAGGTCTGTCGAAGCAGATCCGTTCGACATTCCGGTGTTTGAAGGAAACGCAGCCGGAGTCGTTCTTTTCGGCGACTATTTTGAGCTAAAGCCGCACCACGTGGAGACGGGTGCTACATTCATTTATGCCGTGCACTCGGTCGGAAGGTGGCTCCACTTCATCCGCACCGTGGATTCCAGGCTCCTGCTCCATGAGCGGGTCCACATTTTCTTTCCCGCTACATATGAGGAGGTTCGCTCTCTTGTGCACTCGTTCTCCGATGTGGTGCAGGTAGGGGAAAACGGCACTACACGACTCATCACTGACGTGGTTGCCGCAGAACTCTGCCGCACGATCGAAAATGCCGGAAGCCAGCGCTGGAAACTCCATCAATGCATCGCTTTTTTGCATTCTCGGGGCCGCGTTGTCGATGGCATGAAACTGGAAGGGGCGCTCCTCGGGGAAACGGCAGTGATCGTGGGCGGTCATCCCGATCTTCCTTCCCACTTCGAAACAATCCGTGCGCTCATGCCAAAAGCGCATATTTTTGCCGCCGGTAGGGCTCCTTTTATCCTCTCGGAGAATGGGATCGACTTCGATTATGCGGTGGAAGCGGACCCCAATCCCGATCTATCGCGCTCCTGTGCCGTGGATAAACCTGTCTTTTGTACCATGCGCGCCCATCCCGACTGGTTTAAACATATCACCGGCCCCCGATGTGTGATGGGGGCATCGCCACTTTCCGGCATCGAGAGTTTTTTACTCAGGAGAGTCAACCTCACTCCCACCGTTTTTGACGGCGGATATCACGCCGCTTCGCTCGCGTATGCGGTGGCATGCCATCTTGGATGCACCCGGATCTGCCTCATCGGCATAGAGGAAGACCCGGCGGTGATGGACAGGCATCTGGGACAGAGATGGCTCTCTTTCAAAGCCGGCCAAAATAGGGAAATCGTGCATACCCATGTAAGTTCGGGTCGTCCTTTTGACGGTTTTGCCCATGCTTGTCCGGTCCCGACCGGAAAACATTCGCTCACGCTCGACCCGTTTTCCCTTACAGGGGGCAGGGAGGCGGTGCGCGCCTTGGACGAAGAAATCGAGTTCAACAGATGCATGTTGCAAGAAATGGGGAGCCGTTTTGTCCCTCTCGATCCTGATTTGTACCACTGGTGGTCTACCTTGGCCGATGCAATGCCGAAGGAACTGCCGCGCCATGTGCATTATGGGACGATTCTGGAAGAAATGCAAAAACGGGTGCTTTTTGAAAGGTATCCCGCTTTGGAAACAACTGTCCTCCTCGCGCGGGATGTGAAAGGAAAGCCGGAGTCGATACCGGTTACGCTAGAGGGGTTGGAGGCGGCGGTGGTGCTAATTTTTGGACTTTGCGCTCCCGATGTGGCGCCATTTTTATCCCACAACCCTCATCGGCGTATCATTTTTCTCGAAGACGATATTGGACGGATCAAAAATTGCGAGTCCGAATGCGACCGGCTGTTTTTGGACAAACGCGTAGAGCTCTTGTATTTGTCTCCGCACGAAGAGCTCGAAGATTATTTGTGGCACGCTCTTTTGCCATACGTAGAAGAAACGGTTACTTTGATTTTTGCAAAACCTCATCCGACTCTCGAACACATCTTCAAAGAGGTCCATTTCAAGGTGCTCCATCAGTATTATGAACGCATGGCTTTTCCACTCGTTGTGTCGAACATCTTGCACAATAGCCGTTTTATGGAAGGGTCATTTGCATTGCATCAATTCAAGGGAGTGTGCCGTGGGGAAACGGTGATTGTATGCGGCGCCGGCCCTTCCCTCGAAAAACAGATGAAGGAGTTGAGGAAGGCGCAATCTCGGCATGTGATCATTGCATGCGGTTCGGCCATCTCTGCTTTGGGTCATGCGAAAATAAGACCCGACCTGCATGTGGCTATCGACCCGACCGAGGAAGAGGTGATCCGGGTGAAAAATACGCCCTATCTCGATGTGCCGCTCTGTTTTTCCCTGCGCCTCAACAAAGACGTGGCGCCGCTCTGTATGGGCCGTCGCGTGTATCTTCCCTGTATCTGTCCCCATGCGTTAGAGGCAGAGATTGAGCGGGTATTCGAAGGGAGCGCCGAAGCGCACACATCGATTCCCGACGCGTTCAGTGTGCTTTTTCTCGGGCTGTGGATTGCAGAAGTGCTCGGAGCTTCGTGCATCATTCTGGCCGGAGTAGATCTGGGCAGGATGGAGGACAAGTTGTATGCAAGCGGAGTGTCGGTATTACACCGGCGCGATACTGCCCTGCAAGAGGTCGATTGGGCACTCCAAAAAAAAGGGGTGGAAAGGTTTATTCGGGATAGGCCGCACCTTGCTTTGCACCACCTTGGCCCGTCCTCCTTGATACTGGAAGGGGCAAAACGGGTCGAGGTTTTGCCGTTGAGAAGAGAAAGGCATTTGCTCTCCCGTTTTTTTGCGGAAGAAAAGCCTCTTCTCGCTGAAGGACCCATGGACGTTTTTATAGAAGAGTTGCATGAGAGCCTTCTCTCTCTTCGGGCCCATTATATAAAACTCGAATCTCTAAAACCGTCTCTACGGAAAATCTATTTTGACGTGTGGGTCATTGACGAGCCGGCCTACAAATGGTTGCTAAAACAGGTTTTTGATGGTATCGTACAGAAAGGGAGCGATCCTTTTGATGAAGTGCATCTTGGGTTACAGAAAATCTACATCGACCGGTTTTTGGATATGGCTGTTTCTTTGTCTGAGCGCGTGTAACACGACCGAGACCGAGAAGAAAAAGCTCCTCAGGGCCAACAGGATTACCGATCCGATCACGCGCCATGAAGGGGAGGTGCAATATCCACTTGTTCCGTTCGAATATGCAGACCGTCCGAGCTACCCGTGGGAAAAAAAGTATGTCGGCGCATTTCCGAAAATCACCAAAGAGTTTTTCCATTGCATGGGTTCCGATCTCAATCCGGAAAAAATCAGCATCGACGGCAATAAAGAAGTGGTGCTCCGCGATTGCATGGGTACCGTGCAGCATGGGCTTCCGCTCAGGGAGCAGAAAGAATACATCTATCCGATATTGATGGATCTTCTCAACTATGTGCAGGAGAAAATGGGAAAGCGGGTAGTCATCACCACCGGTTTCCGGTGTCCCGTCCACAATGCTTATGCCGATCCTTCTCCTGCGGCCAAGTGTTCGAAACATCAGATCGGTGCCGAGGTCGATTTCTACGTGGAAGGGAAAACCGAGCAACCTCTAGAAGCGGTCAAATGGGTCATGGATTATTATTCCAAAGAAGGGCCTGCTCTCTCCGTCTTTAAAGTCTGTCAAAAGAATCCGGAAGGGCTGGTACATCTCGGGTGGTTCAACAAAGAAATCACTGTGCGGATTCATGAAAAACAGGAAGGACGCGATTTTGACAATCGTCATCCTTACCCTTACGTTACCATAGAAGTACGCTACGACAGGGAAAAAGACCTCCCCGTCGTCTATGAATGGAAGCGGGCACAGCACGGATACCTCCGCCGCCATTAATTATTACATTTGCTCCACGTGATTCAAACCACGCAGGTACTTTGGAATTGCAGTGTAACGAGTAACATCGAAAGGAAGTTGAGCTGCGTGGGCGACGCGCCAAGTGTAGATGCCAAGTGTTGTGTTATCCGGGGCAGCCACGCCGGCTAAAGTCGCCTTGAGCACTTCTCGTTCCCGCAGTACCTTTTGGAAAGCATGTTGAGTATTTTGCAAGGCACCGGATAGCTCCTGTATGCGTAGGCCGCGCACGTGATTTTCTGCAGCGAGGCAGAGGACACCAAAGACGCCTGCGGAGCCAACACTCATCGAAACAATCGCTTTTATAGGGGTCATAATCATTTTCCTTGTTGTTTTAATGAATGGTAAATCTTGTAACAAATTTGTGTCAATCACAGCTTTTCTTTTAAATTACTTAGATAAAATTCTGCGAATTGGATGAGGGTTGGAAAAGTGTGTTCGATAGGGCAGGGGATACTGTAATTCCGGGTAGTGATGTGAATGGGGCGGATGCCGGCGCGGTGCAATGCTAAAAGGCCCTTGGGAGTGTCTTCGAGGCCGGCGGTATCTTCGGGGGCGAAGGGAAAAGAGGATAGGGCAAGAAGGTACCCTTCCGGGTCTGGTTTACTTCTGGTGACGTCATCGCGCGTGATCCAGTGCGGCACTGCTTGGAGCAGCGGATGATGGCGCCGAATGAGTTCTACTTGGTCTAGGTTCGCATTGGTTACAACGGCAAACGAAAATTGCTCAATGAGTAGGGAAGCGAGAAGCTCGGCGGTTCCCGGCATCAAATCGATCTTTTCGCGGTCGAGCCGTTCCAAATAAAGCGTTTTCTTGTGCTCCCGCATCTCGGAATAAGGGAACTTGGCCCCGAAGGTTGCTATGGCGTAGTCGTGGAAGCTCTCGGGCGAGGCGTGATGCGCAATATCGCAGTAGGAAGAAAAGTCGAGATCAAGGAAGACGCCGAATGCCTTGAAGGCATCCTTGTAGGAAAGATAGTGGCACATCTCCGTGTTGACGAGGAGGCCGTCAAAATCAAAAAAGAGAGCTTTATACATAAAAAAATGCCGATGACCGGACTCGAACCAGCACCCTGTTGCCAAGAGCAGATTTTGAGTCTGCCGCGTCTACCGTTCCGCCACACCGGCATAGGAAAAAATGTACCGAATTTTACCTTATTAGTAAAGAACCTTATGTAAAGTGAGTCCGTGTGCGGGGGCGGTCGTCGCAGCAAGACGCCTGTCCTGGGTACAAAATACTTTTTCGATATCGTCGATATCTCGCCCTCCTTTGCCGATTTCAAGAAGCATTCCCACAATGTTACGCACCATCCTGTAGAGAAATCCGTCTCCATGGAAGAGAAAAGTAAAGCGACCTTCCCCTTCGTCTTCGAGGCCGAGTTTAAAAAGGGTTTTGACTGGCTTATTTTGGGCTGAACCCCGGTGCGACTCGTTGGAAAAACCACGGAAATTTTTGGTGCCGATGAAATGGGGGATTGCTTTTTCAATGTGTGCGAGGCTCGTGTGGAAAGGAAAAAAAAGGCGGTTTTTGCGCTCGAAAGGCAGCTGCAGGGAGGCGAGATTGATGCGGTAGAGGTAAATTTTTCCCTTTGCGGAAAAACGGGCGTGAAAGCCTGTATCGGTGGGGGAAAGATCGGTAATGAGAAGGGCGGGGGGCAAAAGGGCGTTTAAGGCGGCATGGTCGACGGGGACGGGGGATTCGAAGTGGGCGACTTGCATGTCGGCATGGACGCCGGCATCGGTTCGGCTAGCCCCTTCAACGCGAATCGGTCGTGCAAGAAGAGAGGTCAAGGCTTCTTCGAGCGCCTGTTGAACCGTGAAAGCGTTGGGCTGTACTTGCCATCCTCCGAAAGAAGAGCCGTCGTAGGCAAGGGTGATTTTGTATTTTTGCATGCCGGACAGGATACCATAGAGGGTAAAAAAAAAGGAGCCCTGTTAATGGACTCCTTTTTGTGAAAAACGGTCAATATTTTTATTTTAAATGTTTGGAAACTTTTTTTGTCATTTCAAACATGCTGATGGATCGGTTTGTGCCGAATACTTTTGCAAGTTTCTCATCCGGATTGATATTTCTTTTGTTCAACGCATCTTGTAATTTGTGTTTTTTGATGTATGCCCACAGCTTCTTTGTCACTTCAGTGCGAGGAAAAGGTCCTTTACCGATGACAAGTTGAAGCTCTCCACTAATGTTGAGAGGTTTCATGAAAGCTGCATTGGGCTTTCTTTTTGTTTTCACTTTGCGGGTAGCCGGCGCTCTTTTGGAAGTGCGTTTTGCCGTAGAGCTACTTTTTTTTGTAGCCTTTTTTGCTCCCGATGCTTTTTTGACAGTTTTGACGGTTCGTTTTGCCGTTTTTGCGGCAGCGCGTTTAACCGGTTTTCTTTTTGTTATTTTTTTAGCCATCTCGACTCCTAAATGATGTTTTTGTATAGCTAACTTTCTTTTCACCTATAGCGTGTAATAAAGTCAAGCTCGGTATATTTTTTTTTATCATGCGAGAAACAGCTTGGAAATGAGATAAAAAATGCCGAAAGTGAGAAAACCGAGTAGCGGTACGGAAATGACCGCTGCAACGAGGAGGTGCGCCCCTAGAAAAACACCGGCTTGCATGAGGTAAAAATGTCCGTATTGAAATGCTATGGGGAGAACTGAAGTGAAAAAATAGGCGGCGACCGCTTTTACCGATCCCCACGACACAGCGGCAAGGCAGCTTTTTGCCGCAGGCAGCAAATATACCCTCGCAGCTGCGATGACCGGTAGGGAAAGATTCCAGCAAAATGTTACGTTCATACGATGGCAAGTATAAGAAAATATTTGATCTTCGTCCAGAAATTGTTGCAAAATATCGGGAAAATAAATATCCTGTCGTGACTGGGAAGTGTTAGCATGCAAGAATTCGTATCCATTCGGGAGTTAAATAAACGCCTTGAAAAACTCAGGGGGTATCTTTGACCTCGTCCGAAAAGAACGGGAAATAGAGTCTCTCCACAAGCAAATGGAAGATTCGGCATTTTGGAATAAGCCGGATGAGGCAAGCGGAATTATGCAAAAACTTTCCCGGCTGAAAAATGAGATTGCCGCCTTTATCACCCTGGAGGAAGAGCTGGAACAATATGCAGCAATGGTATCTGATGCGGAAAAACTCGATGACGAGGCGTTTTTGGAAGAGATCCGGCTCGAGGGGGTCAAGCTTGAAGAAAGGATTCATGGGCTCGAGATGAAGCGGATACTCTCCCACGAACTCGATCCCTTGAACTGTTTCTTGTCGATCAATGCCGGCGCCGGCGGAACCGAAGCGTGCGACTGGGTTGAAATGCTTTCCCGCATGTACGGAAGGTGGGCTGCGTCGCGAGGGTGGAAAGTGGAAGTCGTCGATCGTTTGGACGGAGAAGTGGCCGGCATCAAAAACATCACATTCAAGTTTACGGGTGACTTCGCCTACGGCTTTGCAAAAGCCGAGCGGGGAGTTCACCGCCTGGTACGAATTTCTCCGTTTGATGCAAATGCCAGGCGCCATACGAGCTTTGCTTCGGTCGACGTGATTCCCGAAATCGAAGAATCGATCGAAGTGGAAATTCGACCCGACGAGCTCAGAGTCGACACGTTCCGTTCCTCGGGTGCCGGCGGCCAGCACGTCAATACAACCGATTCGGCCGTCCGCATGACACACCTCCCCACCGGAATTGTGGTGAGTTCCCAACAGGAAAGGAGCCAGATCAAAAATCGGGAAATCTGCCTCAAAATGTTAAAATCGAAAATCTATGAAGAGAAATTGCGGGAAAAAGAACGGCAGATTGCTACGATTTCGGGAGACAAAAAAGAAATCGGGTGGGGATCACAGATCCGCAGCTACGTTTTCCAACCCTACACCCTCGTGAAAGACACGCGGACAAAGCATGAAGAGGGGGACATTCACAAAGTGATGGACGGCGCTCTGGATCCTTTTATAGATGCATATTTACAACAGGAAAGTACGGTATGAGTTTTCTTCCTGACGAGAGCGATTACGACATCCGTTTTTCGGATCTTGCTGATGAGGCGAAGCTCATGGAGTGGCTTACCGATGAAGAAACGAGGCGGTGGTACCCTCCGTCGAGCGAAAACGATGCGAAAATGTGGGCGCGCAACTGGATGGGCTTTTCGCGGTTCAAAGCTTCCCTGACGGCAATCTATAAAAATCAGCCGGTCGGTGTCGGGACGCTGTTTCTGATGCCATACATCAAAGTATCGCACATGTGCATGCTTTATGTATGCGTTTCCCCTGCCTATCGCCGCCGGCGCGTAGGGTATTCGCTGATCAAAAACTGCAAGCATCTGGCCAAGACCCGTTTTTACCTCGAGACGATGCATGTCGAAGTGTTTGAAGGATGCCCCGTGATTTCCCTTTTAACAAACCATCTCGAGTTTACTCCCCTCTTTGAACAACAAGGGTATGTCCAGTTTACACCGGGGGAGTTCCGCTCGAGGTTGATTTTAGAGACGCGCCTATGATTGACGACAAAGATATCGAGATTCGTGTGATGGTGGAAGCCGACCGATTTTTCTTCATTCGGTGGCTTCTCGACCCGGACGTTCTCCGATGGTATCCGATGAACAATCTCAAAGAGATTGAAGATGCATCTCGTATGTGGCTTACCTATGCCCGGATGGGTGCTGCGTATACGATGCTTTACAAGGGAGAGGTGGCCGGGATGACTCTCATTTACCTTTCCCCCTACGAAAAGCTGAAACACCAGGCTCTTTTTCCCATTATCGTCGACGAAAAGCAACGGGGGAAGGGGCTCGGGACAAAACTCATGCATTACATGATGCACGAGGCCAAACATACCCACGGTATCTCTCTTCTACATCTGGAGGTGTATGAAGGCAACCCTGCAAAAAGGCTCTATGAGAGGCTCGGATTTACGGAATATGGGCGCCATCTCAAGTTTTTCAAGGAGGAAGGGGGAAAGTACCGCGATAAGATTTTAATGGAGATTTCACTCGATGGCCGGACATAGTAAATGGGCGAATATCAAGCACAAAAAAGCCAAAGCCGACAAAAAGAAGGGGAAGCTCTTCTCAAAAATCATGAAAGAACTCATCAATGCCGTTAAGCAAGGCGGTGCCGATCCCAAGACCAATGCGCGGCTCAGGGTGATTTTGGACAAAGCAAGGGCAGCGGGGATGCCGCAGGACAACATCGACCGCAACATCAAAAGGGCGGCAAGTCAGGACAGCACGAATTATGACGAGGTGATTTACGAGATTTACGGGTATGGCGGAGTGGCCATTTTGTGTGAGGCATTGACCGACAATAAAAACCGGACTGCTACCGATATCCGGATTGCAATCAACAAGCGGGGAGGGCAGATTGCCTCGGTCGGCTCGGTTTTATTTTTATTTGACCGGAAAGGAGTGATCGAGATCGCAAAAGCCGGCGTTGATAAAGATCAACTTTTTTTCGATGCAACCGACAGAGGTGCAGAAGATTTTGATGAGGACGACACTACCTATTACATCATCACGACCCAAGGCGATTTTGCTCCCGTACGCGCTGCCCTCGAAGAAAAGGGGTATGCCATCCTCCAGAGCACGCTGACGTTCATTCCAAAAGCACGTACCCTTTCCGAAGGGGAAAACCGCGAAAAAAATCAAGCTCTCATCGAATGGCTAGAAGAGATTGACGATGTCGACGAGGTGATCTCTAACATGGTACATGACGAAGATTGATGATACGCCCTAGATTGATAGTTTGAAAGTGTCGAGGATTTTTTCGCGCGTGGTGATTTCGTATGCAAACGATTCATTGGGAGTGGGGGTGCCGGTGAGGAGGATAGCGATGCGGCGCGGGTTTTGCCGCGAAAGGAGGCGGCGGGCATAATTTTGTACTTCTTCGGCCGTCACAGAGCGGAGGGCTGCGATCATTTTTTCGTTATGCTCCACATCTTCATGGTAAAATACGTTGGTTGAAAGACGGTTTACAAAGGCGCTGAGATTTTGGGGCCTTTTATCATAGTTTTCAATGAGGGCACATTTTCTCTGCTCAACCGATTCGAGAGAGAAATGTTTCGAGAGTTTGTGTTGGAATTTTTCGAAGAAAAGTTCGAATCGAGCTAAAAGTTCATCGGGGGAGTGCGTGGTCGATTGGGTGAGGAAATAGACAACGTTTTGGTTGCTCCGTACTTTAAGCGGCGATGCAGCGGCGATATAGCCTGTTTGCTGTTTGGTGCGCAGTGTATTGAAAAATTCGTTGGAAAGCGCCGTCATGAGGACTTCTTGCAAGGCGGCATCTTTGTGATCGGTGTTATCGATACGGATGGCAAGAAGGGCGGCGTTGCCGGCCGAAGAGGTGTCGGAGTAAATTTTTTGGGGCGCGCGGAGTGTGTTCAAGTCGTGCATGGAAGACCAGTATTTCGCATCGGCTTTTAGCGGTTTATATCCAAGTTCGGATTTGATGTCTTCCCACATTTTCGAAGCCGAAGCGACGGTGATGTTGCCGGCAACCGTTCCTTCGACATACAGTTCCTTGATATATTCATGATGGAATGCCATAAATTCGTCATAGGTGAGATTTTCCATCACGCTTTTGATTTCGCTAGGCGAATAGGCTCCTGAAATGATTACTTGCTTTAGCAAAGAAACGCAGCGGAGGTAAGGGGGGTCAAACTCCATATTAGAGATATGTTGCAAGTACATTTTTTTATGGGTTTCGAAGGCGGAAGGGGAGAGGTGCAAGGTTTTCCAGCGCCCCACATAGGTGAGGATATAAGGTTCGATTTGGGTGGAAAAGCCCGAAAAATAGAGGGAGAGTTTTAGGTCTTTTGGATTGCAATTGGAAGAAATGAGGGCCGACCCCCCTTCGGATACAAGGTCGTCAAGTTCGTTTTGGATCACGTAAGTATAAAAGTCGATTTTGGCGGCATTTTGCGGTGCCCTTTCGTAGAACCGCGAAATGAAGGAAAGGGAGACTTCCACGCGAGGGCACAGGTATTGTTTGTCTTCGTAGAGAAAAATGCGTGCCGTGTCGCTATTTTCGACCCACGTCTCCCGCGGCTTCACTTCTTCCGTTTTGACATGTTCCAGGGTGATATTTTTGGGGATGAAAGGGCTTTTTTCAACAAGGTGGGGAAAGTGGCTGCGAGTTTGAAATTGGGTTTTATCGATCGGTACCATCGTATAACGAGTGTTGTACCACTTTTCCGTTTGAAAATTTTGCACCTCTTTCATCGCTTCTTTGGAGAGAAGAAAGAGCGCGCAATTGGAAGGAGTGAGACCGCTCAAGACTTTTTCACATTTTTTGATGCTGGGTTCACTGATGCATGAGACTTTGTACGGGTAACTTTCTAAGGGTTCTTCCACGAGTTCCGATGCCGTTGCCATGACAAAGTTGAACGGATCATTCCTTTCATTCCACTGGTAGCTTAACTCGAGAAGGGTTTTGTAATCCTGGTACACTTTGATGAGATCTTTTTCATGTTTGTACTGGCCGAGAGCGGAAAAGACGTTCGAGATCACTTCCGATTTTTCCTTCAGACCTTTTTTGGTCAAGTTAACGATAACGATAAAGACGGACTCTTCGTCTGAAATGCGGAGAAATTCCGCTCCCAATCCTTCAATCAGTTCCTTCTCAATGAGAGTTCGTTGCAGTGAGCCTTTATGATTTTGGGAGACGAGGTGGGATAAAAAGCGCTCGGACTTGGCTGTAAGTTCGTCATTGTGAGAATTATTAATTTCAAAACAGAAGAGAAGCTTATCTTGTTCGTTGATAGCCTCTACCGTTGTCAGGGATTTTTTTTGTTCTTCGGTGATGAAAGAGGCGTCAAGAAGTGCTGTATCGGCAATTTCCCGTGTAGGAACATGGGAAAATAATGTAGTTACAATCTGAATTTGCTTTTCGAGAGGTGCACTCGAATAGATGACAAGGTGCATTTTATCGGCGCTATAATGATTTTCGTACCACTCCCTAATTTGGGTTTGGGAAAGGGCGGAGAGAGTTTCGTTATTGCCAATGGAAAAACGGGTGAAAGGGTGGTTTGGATTAGAATGTTCCGTTAGGACGTAAAAAAGGCGTCGCATGTCGTTATCGGCATTCTTGCGGAACTCCTGATGGACGGCAAGGCGTTCTTTAGAAAGGGCTTCTTCTTTGAAGAGGGGAGAGGTGAAAAACCCGGAAAAACGGTCCACGGCTCCGTCGAGAGCATCGTTTGGAACAGAAAAAGCATAGACGGTCCTGTCATAGTTCGTATAGGCGTTGGATGTTCCGTTATGTGTCGAAATGTAGTCAAAAAAAGCGTTCGTATCGGGATACTTGTCGCTGCCCATGAATAGCATGTGCTCACAAAAATGGGCGGTACCGAGAAACGGTGCCGGATCATTTAACGATCCGGCTTCCACACAGAGGGAAACGGCGCTTTTCTGGCATTTCGGGTCGGAGACGAGAAAAACCTCCATCCGGTTGCTGAGTTTCAGCCTTGCTTCTTCGATGTCTTGCATGTCAAGCGAGAGGACGGAGAGGGGGTTTTTATTTTCAATGAAGACAAAGTCGTTTACCTTGGCTTGCAAAGCTGCCGTCAAACCAAACAACCAGATGAACATTTGCCGCATACAAAAAACCTCACTCTATAAAAAAGCCATTGTAAATGTTTGCGACAATTTCGTAAACACAATCGCGTTTTCTGCTGCGAAGTTCTTCTTTTGTGCATCCTTCGGCGGGAACCTTGGAAAGATCGATTTCGGGAGAAAATCCGATATGTATCGGCGCTTCGGAAGTGGTGCGCTGCTCGCCCAGTTCGACCTGCAGCGACTGGGGCGGCGGCAAAATTTCGTAAGTGTAGAGGGCAAGACCGAAAAGATGGGTCGGCTTCTTTGCCTTTTTTGCGAGGAGTTCCATCAGCGCGATACTGTCGGGATCAAACGGTGCTATGGGAATTTTCCCATGGGTATTTTTCCGGTCACGGCCGCCGCTGGAGGCGATATATAAGCACAATCCTCCTTCATGGAGATTTTTACCGATTTCATGGATGACGTGCTGGTTATGGGAAATCATGAGCGCTTTTTTTTCTTTTGAGGCGTATTCGAAATACTTTTTGGAATAAATGCAAAAGAGGTTCCGTCCGAGGGAGAGGGGGACGGCAAGGGGGTCGGTGACGACGCGCTCTCCGGCGACAAAGGTGAGATTCGGAGCCAGGCGCGGCGTTACTTTCTCGATCATGAGGCTGATCATTTGCGGGTCGGCTTCGATCTGATGGTTGGCAAGGAGGATCACATTTTCTCCGCTTTCCACCAGCCGGTCGATCGTATGTAAGTGTGCCCGGCCGGAGAGGGTTGATTTTTCAAATTGGACAAGGGGTCGGAAAAATTCCTGGCCTAATGTGTAATAGTCGACGGGGGTGCGAAGGGCAAGGTGATGAGGGCTGAAAGGGTATGGGTTTTCAATTTGTCTTCCCACCGTTTCAAAAAAAGTGGAGAGGATTTTTTGGTACGAGGGAAGATCGAACCCTTTTTTTACCAGAATTTCAAAGTAGGCATGCAAGAAACTCTCAACCGGTTTGAGATGGATTTCGGGAATACCGGCCAATGCATCCGCAAACCCTGCAGTAAAGTCGTCAAACTTCAATTTCTTCTCCGCTCAGCATCGAATAGAATTTGAATGCATTGAGATGGAGCATGTCATTGGGAATGAAGTTGAGTTTGGCATAATGATTTTCGGCGAACCGGATGAGGTCGGTTTTCATTTCGATATTGAGGTAGTCGTTGAGGGCAGGATGAACGGAAATATCGAGTGCAAACTGCTCATTATCAACAATTACGTGATGCAATGCCCTTTCCAAATCAATCGCCGTGGTTTCAAAGCTGCGGATCGTTCCGTTTCCACAGCAGTAGGGGCAATTCATGTGGAGGGTTTGCTCGAGCGATTGACGGTTTCGTTGGCGCGTCATTTCGACCAGGCCGAATTCGTTCATGCCGAGAATCGACCACTTCATGGCATCTTCTTTGAGTGCTTCTTTCAGCCTTTCAAGCACCCTTTTTTGGTTTTTGCGGGTGCGCATGTCGATGAAGTCGATGATGATGAGGCCGCCGATATTGCGGATGCGGATTTGTCTTGCAATCTCTTCAGCCGCTTCCATGTTGATTTGTACGATCGACTCTTCGAGAGATTTCGGATTGGAGGAAGAGCCGCTTTTTCCCGAGTTTACGTCGATGGTGTGCATTGCTTCGGTACGATCGAAGAAGAGGTATCCTCCCTTGCCGAGCCATACTTTCCTTTGCAGCGCCTTATCGATTTCCCTTTCCACAGTAAACCGCTTGAACATGGGCATCTTGTCGCGGTATAATTCGAGTCTTAGGTTGCTGCTGTTTTTGTATTTTTCGAACATGTTTGTGAGAATCTGGAATGAGGATGCGTCATCGATGAGAAGTCTGTCCATCTGTTTGTCGAGAGCGGTCATGAGAGCGCGTTTAATCACATCCGATTCGTGGTAGATGCATTCGGGGTGGTTGGAACCGTTGAATTTTTCCATGATTTGCATCCACAGTTCGGCAAGTTCGCGCGCCTCTTCGATGAGGTCGTCAGGGGATGCGGGCACGCTGGCGGTACGACAAATGAGTCCCATATTGACGGGCAGATCAAAAGCGCGGATGATTTTTTTAAGCCTTTCACGATCACTTCTGTCGGTGATTTTACGGGACACGCCGCGGTGAGGGCTGTTGGGAAGGAAGACAAGATAGCGCCCGGGGATGGACAAGTTGGAAGTGAGCCGAGCCCCTTTGGTACCGATCGGTTCTTTGACGACCTGGACGAGGACCAGTTGGTCGGCCCTGAGGATCTTGGCGATATCGGCTTCTTCTGCCGATTCTTCCGGTTCGGTATCCCAGTCGAACTCCATGTCGTACAATTCTTTGAATTTCTGGGTGTTTTCAAGAATGTCGGAAATATGGACAAATCCGTTCTGGTCTTCGCCGATATTGATGAAAGCCGACTGGATATTTTCCAGAATGTTGGTCACGCGGCCGCGGTATATATTGCCGGCTAGGATCGTCGACTTTTTCCGTTCTACGGAAAGGTCGCTAAGCTTGCGGTGGGAGAGGGTTGCGACACGCGTCTCCTTATCGCCTATATTGATCAAAATCTCTTTCATGCTTAAATCTCAGAGACTTTATACGATCGTCCTTTGTAATGGCCGCAACTTGTGCACATTCTGTGGGGGATAACGGGGTTTTTGCAATTTTTACAAGTTGCCGCTTGCTTTGGAATCTCGCTGTGGTGAGACCGTTTTGCATTTTTGCGCGCATTGGAATGTCGTCCTCGGGGTACTGCCATGGTGTTGTTCTCCTTAGGGTTTTAAATATTTTTTGACAAACGTACGGTCAGGGCACTTTCCATCGCAGCACTCTTGGTACCGCGGAGTTTCGAGGATAACCGCATCGCGAATGTCGTTTTCAAGATTATAGACACCTGAAGGAATATTTTCCACCTCTTCGGTGATATATTGTTCCTTACGGCGGCTTTTAAATTCAAATTTTTCGTTGCATATGATGCACACGGCTTTCCCGGTATATTCGATATTCAGGTGGATGATGAGGGTATTTTCGGCCAGGTAGGCGCGTCCCCATGCACGCACGTCAATGGCATCGTCAAACGGCATGTGGAAATCGAAGGAACGTTCCTCATTTCTAAACAGGTCGCGGAGAATAATTTTTGTGTCCGGATTCATGGTAAACCGGGTAAAGGATACCGTTTTTGAAATTCAAAGGCAACAGTGTTTTTTAGATGTTTTGCGCGATGAGTTCCGGCAAAGTGATCTTGGGTGTGACAAGGAGTTTTTGTGTAAGATAGGCCAGATCACGCCGTATCCATTCCCGTAAATCATGGTCTTGGTCAAAACGGAGAAGGGTTTCGGCGACGATTTTCGGTTTGAGCAGGGGGCCGAGAAATTCGGGAAAGAGCTCTCTTCCGGCAAGGATATTGACGATCGAATAATGAGGAAGGTGGATTTTAAAAATGTGGTTTGCGAGAAAAGTGTCCACCCAGGGAAGCTTATACAGAGTGACTGTCGGCACCCCGTGAAGGGCAAGTTCCAGATTGTTGGTGCCGAGTTTTGCAAGCGCAAATTTGGCGCTCTTCATGAGGTTGAAACGCATCTCGGGCGGGGCAATTTGGTAGGAGTGGGAAAGGCGGGGAAGGAGGCGTTCTATCAAAGGAATCAGGGTTGCATCGCCGGCACAAATCCACTTGGAAATGACGATGGAAGGGTCAAGAAGACGGTCAAAGAGTGGAAGGAGGCGCAAAACTTCAGCCTCGCGAGAACCGGGAAAGAGCAGCATGTGGTTTTGCTCTCCCGTTCGATCACCGCTTTCTGAAGATGGATAGCCGGTAAACACCGCTTCCGGAGGGCCGTTTTGAAAGAGGTCGGGCTCGAAAGGAAGGACGCATGAAAGGATATCGATATTATCTACGATGGTACGCTTTCTTTTCGGCCGCCATGCCCAAATCGAAGGGCACACGTGGTGAAGGATTTTTCCCCGGAATCCCTTTTTACGGAGTGAGGCGACAAGTCCCAAATGAAAGTCGGGAAAATCGATCGTGACAACGATTTTGGGCTGCCTCTCCAAAATGAACCGTTCGAGGGTGCGCCTTGCTCGAATCAGAGTGGGGAGCTTTTGTACCATATCCCAGCCGCCCATCACCGAGAGGGCGGAGACTGGGAGGATCGTTTCGACTTCTTCGATGGTGGAGCCCTTGAGGGTGGCAATGCGATATCGGGAGCCGAGTGCATCGATGATTCTTTTTGCCGTGAGCTCTCCGCTCTTTTCCCCGAAAAGAAGGCAGATGTCTAAAGGTTCTCGAGAAGCCATTGTGCCCCTTCCAGAAAAGTTGCGGGAGAGGTTCCGTGCCCCTGCATGCCGATCGACGGTTTGACGACAAGGTCGAACGAAGAAGTTTTCCGCGCGACTGCATCCCGATCTACAATGGACGCGTGCGCGTCCATGACCTGCGCGGTATGGACGAGAGTATCGCGATGGCCGACGTAAAAACGGGCAGGACGGCTATGAAAATCCAGGAGCGAGACGTTCCATGGATCCTGATTCCGGAGAAAGGTCAAAGGGGCAAAAGCCGTTAAGGCTTTGATGTTCGGCAATTTTGCAAAGAGGTGGGAGGCGACAAAGCCGCCTCTCGAAAGACCCATGAATCCCACATGTTCGCTTTCTCGCGCGAGCTTTGATATGGCTTCTAGCAGCCGGTTTTGATGCCTCTCATAGGCAAGAATTTCATGGCTCCACAAGTTCTGGATATCTTTCGGCTTTTCGTTTTCTTCATGGAAAATGAGCGTGGGACTGATGACCTGCACTCCATGACTTGCGAGATATTGGGCGCCCATATTGATCGAAGGGATTGTGAGGGTGTCGTGGGCCGATAATGCAAAATAGAAAACGGTGCGGCGGCTTTTTTCCTGGCCGAGGGAGCGAAATTCGATGTCGTACAGATCGAACCGATCACTTGGAGTCATGTTGGGGCTGCCTTGTCCGTTTTTTCTGATAGTAATAGTTCCATGTGTCGAATACCTCGCCTAGGGCAGGTTCAATTTGGCTGCGCAGCTTGAGGAATTTCATGCAGTAGGAAAATTCTCGGGCATGGGGAATTCTATATTGGACACGCCTTTTGGTATCGAGGGGAGTAAAACGGAATTGGGAAGAGAGGATGAGGGCGATTTCAAATACGAGCTTCTTTGAGAGAATGATGACAGGTCTTGTGGCTTGGCGTACAAACTCATGCGCCTTATCTTGAATCTCTCCCAAATGGGGCAAAATTTCCCTGGTTTTGATTTCTTTCTGCAAATTATCGTGAAAAAGGGGGAAGAGGAGGGCGCTAAAGAGGACAGAGCGCGGGAAGGAGTGGTTTCCCACGAGCACTTCTTCATCGATGAGATGAAAAAAGTCGAAAACGGTGCTCTCAAGCGGTCCGTCCATCATCTCATAAATGTAGGGGAGGAGGATGGGAAAGAAACCGAAATGTTTCAATTGTTTGAAAAAGGTGGTGGCCGAACCGAGCGCCAAAATATTGGCAACCTCTTCGGTGATGCGGGCAGGGGAACTTTTATGGATTTCTTCGCGGAGGTCGAGAAGAGCCTCATAGGTACGCTTTTCCACCTCAAACCCAAAGCGGGCACGGAATTTGATGAGACGCAGCATCCGCACCGGATCTTGTTTGAAACGGATATAAGGGTCGCCGATCGTCTCGAGGATGTTCCGTTTCAGATCACGAAACCCTTCCACATAGTCGATGATTTCTTCCGTTTCGGGGTCGTAAAAAAGACCGTTGAGGGTGAAATCACGCCGTATTACGTCCTCTTCCTCGGTTCCCCATGTGTTGTCGGTCACGATCAGAGAAGCGTCTTCATTGTCCCCTTTGCGAAAAGTAGAAACTTCGACTACTTTTTTATGGAAGTGGATATGGGCAAGGCGAAAACGACGGCCGATTAAAATGCAGTTGGAAAACAGTTTTTTGATTTCTTCAGGCCGCGCCGAAGTGGAGATATCGTAATCTTTCGGACTCCTGCCAAGCGCCAGATCGCGAACGCTCCCCCCTACAAGGTAGGCGGAAAATCCGTTTCGTTTTAATTTCCGGATGATTCCGATAGCGTCTTTATCGATCGCATCGGGCAAAATATTATGCTCATGTGCAGCGTAAACTTTTCGTTCCACGCTGCCATTCTACAATAAAAACCGAAAAAAGGTGTACAACTCTTTCGCACATAATGATAAAATCCTTTTGCATGCGCCGCTTTGGTAAAACATTTCTTGCCGCCCTGATTGTGGGAGGAACGGCTCTCGGGGCGGGAATGCTCGGCCTTCCCATTTCAACGGCCGGCGGCTCGTTCTACGACGACCTCATCATTTATTTTGTCTGTTGGCTCTTCAACCTGGCGACCGGATTTTTGTTTGTGGAGATCCTGATCTATTTTAAGGAAGGGGTCAACATCGCTTCGATGTCCCGGAAATTTCTGGGTCCCTTGGGCCGCTTTTTTACCTGGGGACTCTACCTGTTCCTCTTTTATTGTCTCATGATTGCCTATATTTCTTCGGGTGGCTCGCTCCTCGGCGAGCTGTTTTCCTTCCCTTCCGAACTTGGCATGGTGGTGTTTGCTTTTATATTTTCCCTGGTGACGCTTGGAGGTGCGGGGTGGTCGAGCCGCATCAACTCGGTCCTCATGGTCGGCTTGATCGCAACCCTGGTCTGGTTCATCGCGGTAGGTGCGGGGCACATCACTCCCGCCATGCTCGGCGAGGGGAATTTTTTTGCCTCCCTCATGGGTCTTCCCGTGATATTCACTTCCTTTGCGTATCAGGGAACGGTGCCGTCTTTGTTCGCCTATCTGGACGGACATCCTGGAAAAACACGCCGTGCTATTTTTTACGGAACCCTCATCCCTTTTGCTACGTACATCATGTGGGACGGTATTTTTAAGGGGAGCGTCCCCCTTGCGGGGCTTTTACATGCCAAAGAGCTCGGACAAATTGCCACCCTCACCCTGTCGGGCGCCTGGCCCGGCCGCGGGATTGCCCTTGCCGTCGCTTCTTTTAGTTTTTTTGCCG
>Ga0155580_133_pt3 | contig 27556 bp, 30 predicted proteins | sample RifCSPhighO2_12_FD_107237 | JGI IMG/M metagenome (GOLD analysis project Ga0155580, IMG submission 107237) | Chlamydiae bacterium RIFCSPHIGHO2_12_FULL_49_11 | reverse complement strand
TTATCCCCCTATCTCAACACGCGCACGATCAATGGTGTGCATCACTTCTTCATACATTTTCATATAAGGCTCCGAACTCTGCGGAACGTAGTTCAAATTCTTGATTTTGTTCTGCAGCTCGAGAAAAAACGTTTTTGCCTTGTCTTTATCTTCAAATTGAAACGGAACGGCGAACACGGTGTTGATCAGCTTAAACATCTCCACTTGCTTGTCAATGGAAGCGTACACGTCTTCCTTGTCAAATCCGTTTTGCTGTAAATAGCTGAACGAAAAAAGTTCTGAGAGAAGATAGGTAAGATAATCGTCCATGCTTGTTCCCTCCTGCCCGACCACCTCCATCCGGCGGCCCACCTCTTCTCCTCTGGCGAGAATGGAATCGGCTTTTTTTATCCACTCTCCCCAGTCGCTCTCTTTTTCCGAAAGAGTCCGGGCTGCGATCGACCGATACTTGGACCACGATTTGAGCGGATCGATAGCCGGATAGCGGCGCGCATCGGAATATTCGCGGGAAAGGCAAATGAAAGCGCCCACGATCGACATTGTCGCCCGCGAAACCGGATCGCCCATGATATTTCCTCCCGAGGGAGAGACGGCTACGATCACGGTGAGAGAACCTTTTTTTCCATCTCTGAGTAGAACAAGCCCCGCCCTTTCATAAAAGGCGGCAATCCGCGATGCAAGGTAAGCAGGAAACGCTTCCTCGCCCGGAATTTCTTCGAGCCGGCCCGACATCTCACGCATGGCCTGCGCCCACCGGGAAGTGGAATCAGCAAGGACGAGCACATCGAGGCCCATTTGCCGGTAGTATTCCCCGATCGTCATACCGACATATACCGAAGACTCTCGCGCCGCAACAGGCATCGACGAAGTATTGCAAATGATCGTAGTCCGGTGCATGAGCGGCTCGTTTGTGAACACGTCTTGCAGCTCGGGAAAAGTTTTGAGGACCTCGACCACCTCACCCGCACGCTCTCCACACGCAGTCAAAACAACGATATCGACGTTCGAGTATTTGGCCACGATCTGTTGAGTCACCGTTTTTCCGGCTCCGAACGGGCCCGGATTGCAACCGGTCCCCCCTTTGGCGATCGGAATCATGGTGTCGATGATGCGCATTCCCGTCGTCATCATCTCTTCGGGTCGCATTTTGTTTCCTTCGATCAACGGAAATTTGATCGGCCACTTTTGCAGCATCTGTACTTCAAACCGTTCCCCTACCTCGTTTTTCAGTATGGCAACCGTCTTGTCAATCGTGTAGGAACCCGCTTTTTCGATCGATTCCACGGTGTATGTACCGTACAGTTTGAACGGCACCATGATACGGTGGTCAAAATGGGATTCGCGCGTAGTCCCCAACGTGTCCCCGCGGCGCACGGTATCGCCGGGGTTTGCCGACGGATTGAAAAGCCACACCTTTTCCCTGTCCAGGGCCGGGATATAGACTCCCCGCTCTAAAAACAGTCCTGTGCGGAGAGCCACTTTTTCGAGCGGATTTTGCAGGCCGTCGAAAATTTCTCCGAGCAGGCCCGGACCAAGCTCGATTTCCAGAAGCTCATCACTAAATTCGACCGGCGTATCGAGTTGTACTCCCGAAGTGTCTTCAAATACCTGGATTTTTGCGATCGATCCTTCCACCTCGATCACCTCGGCCTTCAAAAAGCCGCCCCTGATCCGGACGACGGCTACTTCTCCTTGTGTGACCCTCCCTTCGAATGCCACCTTTAAAAGATTGCCCAGGGCAAATACCACACGCCCACTTGCTTTTACATTCTCTTTCATGAAACGTCCTCCACAATCTTTTCCATCCATGCCGCCGTATCGCAATCCTGCAACGCAAAAAATTCTTCCACCGTCCAGAGCTGCATCATGTAGGCAAGTATCGCCCTCAGTGTAAACGGAAGCCGGTTCATCTGCCCGCGATAGTATTCAAAGCGCCGCTCTTCAAATGCCTGCATCATTTCAAAGGGGAGGGATTCCACTTCGGTCAGCCTCTTCTCCAGATCGGAAAATTCCGAAGGAAAGACAAGGGGCCTTGTACCGTCTTTTTGCGCTATGAGCATCAGAACCGTCGGATTATCCATATCCTCATTTTTCAGCGCATGTTCGATCGGAATGCCGCGAAATCGCGCCAGGTATGCGCTTGAGAGAATGGACATGTCGTACTCGAACCGGAGAAACTCGGCTACGATTCTCGTCTTGGCTTTGATTTCGGTTTGAAAATAGCGGGAAAGGAGTTGGGGGAAATTTGTTATTTGTTCATTTCGAGTTTGATACGAATCAAAAAATTCGAATACATAGGAGGGCAGGTTTTCTTCTGCGGCGAGAAAGCTTTTCAGCGCAGTCTTGGAGATACTGCCCCGCCGGTCAAACGGCCTCTCCGCAAGGAGCGAATAGATGTTTTTTAAATCGAGCAAGAGTTTGAGGCTACCTGCCTTTCTCAAAGAGGCTTGGGACAAGTTGTTCTTGAGGAGCAATGTGAACGTCTCACTTTTCATTTCAGGCCTCCCTGAAAATGAAAGTTCTTCCAAACTTGCATAGACGAACACTTGTTTCACAAATTGCCAAACACCTTTTGCCGCATTTCCCGTGGAATATACTCGAGGAGAAGATGAAGGACGCCATCATCGGAAAGGTCGATCGTAAACCCTTCTTTTTCCACTTTCACTTGCACCCCTGCCTTGAGTCCCTTAAGTTCAACCACTTTACCTTGATCGGCTTTTAAAATTTTTTTTACGATTGCTCCGGCGAGATCCGCCATTTTCAGCCTTTCGGGAAGAATGACCTGCACATTAGTATCAAGTCCGCTTTCCCGGATCGCTTCCGTAATCACCCGGATAATATTGCCGACGACTTCTTTCTCGCTCAAGGCCTCTTGAACGCTCTTTTGGAGCTCTTTCACAAAGAGTTGACGGATGATCTTTTGCCGTAAATCCGACGCCACTTGCCGTGCGGAGAGTTCAAGGGAAGTATGAAACGATTCTTTTTCGACCATAAGATCGCGCGACAGCCTTTCGCGAATTGCATCCGCTTCATCAGAAGCATCCTGGAGGATTTTCTCGGCGTCCCGTTTTGCCTTTTCGACGATCTGTTCCGCTTTTTTTTCAGCCGGCACGAGCGTCTCTTTGGTGATGGTGTCGCAGATTTTTTGGATCTTATCTTCCGATTGGAGTAGTGTCATGTCTTAGCCTCTCAGATAATTCGGACGGATAATACCCGATTTTCGAATTACAGAAAAGAAAATCCTTGCGAAAGAATTCGTGGAAAAATAACACGAAAAATAGAGGTATATATAATTATGAATGGAAAAATCATAATTGTTGCAATAATGATGCTCACCGCCACCCGTGGGATGTGCGAAGAATGGGGCGAAACTTATCTCAATACCGAAAAATCGGAAGAATATTCGTATCAGCCCGGAGACAAGAATCAAAAGAAAATTGCCGCGGGCCAGGTTGCATGGGGCATCCTTTTCTTTTTGGCCACCGCTGTCCTCTGCGGGTTTATCGCCGATTCGTCTTCTTCAACCAGCTCCTCCACGGCTCCGACAACGAGCAACGTTTTCTGATTCACTTTTTTTTTCATTTGGGATAGACTTTGCTTCATGAAAAAATGGCTGCTTGTCCTTATCATTTTCAGTTCGAGTGCGATGTTTGCTCTGCCGCGCCGGCCTATCAAGGACGACGAGGCCGTTCCCATGACCGGCCTGAACCGGCAGTTTCGCGTCAACAATGCGGTGAAATCGAAAGAGATGGAAGAAAATATCAGCAAGTTTGAACGCGGCTGGCTGATTTTTATCTCGGCCGCCATTTTCGGAATTTGCTTCGGCTTCGTGAAAGATCACCAGGGAACGACCTCATCTTAGATAGTAGGCCTTTTCAAAAAAGGGCGGAGCTGTTTTGCTAAAGAAAAAAGAGGGAAGGGGGATTTTGTGTTAGAAAAATCGAAACTATCTAGTCTTAAAAAGTTAACAACAATTGTCGCCGATACGGGTGATATTGACATGATCAAACAATATAAGCCTCAAGACGCCACCACAAACCCTTCGCTGATTTATAAAGCGGCGCAAAAATCGGAATATCGGCATTTACTCCGTGAAGCCGTGGACTTTGCGCATGCCTCGGGAGCCCATGGCCGCGCTTTCATGGACCAAGTGATCGTGAAGCTTTTCGTCATTTTCGGCACCGAAATTTTGAAAATCATCCCGGGCCGTGTTTCCACCGAAGTCGATGCCCGCCTCTCCTTCGATGTGGAAGGGAGCATCCGTCGTGCCCACGAGTATATCAAACTATATGAAGAGGCCGGAATTCGGAAAGAGAGGATTTTAATCAAGCTCGCCTCGACATGGGAAGGTATGATGGCAGCTCAAGTACTTGAGCGTGAGGGTATTCATTGCAACATGACACTGATGTTCCATATTGCCCAGGCAGCCAAAGCGGCCGAGGTCGGCGCAACCCTTGTCTCCCCTTTTGTCGGCCGTATTCTTGACTGGCAAAAGAAAAAAGAAAACCGAGATAAAATCCCCGCTGATGAAGACTTGGGAGTAAAGTCGGTTTCCGACATTTACCATTATCTAAAACTGTATGGAAAAAACACCCAGGTGATGGGGGCTTCTTTCCGCAACGTCGATGAAATTCTCTACCTCGCCGGTTGCGATTTGCTCACAATCTCCCCCGAATTTCTCAAGGAGCTGCAGGAAGCCAAAGGGACCGTCGAAAGACGCCTTTCGCCCGAAAATGCACAAAATGCCCGTCTTCAGGAGCTCCGGCTGGACGAAAAGTCGTTCAGATACGTGATTTGCGAAAGTGAAATGGCCACCGAAAAACTGCATGAAGGCATCCGCAATTTCATTGCCGACACGGTCAAGCTCGAGGGGTACCTAGAAGCAAATTTTATCGACGGGGCAGCCGGCCATAGAAAGGCAATGTAATGGAAAAGCTTCTCCCTCTCCTCGTCTATTTTACGGCTCATTTGATGTGGGGAAGGGTGTGCGATGAGTGGCACCTCTCGCTTATTTTCGGCCTTTTTCCCCTTCTCGCGCTTCAGTTTTCCCTTTCCGTTTCTCTCTGGATCGCCTTTTCCCTAGGATTTTTTCGAGACGTAGCATCTCAGAGCACCTTTTTCGGAATGCACGCCCTGCTCTACATGCTCACCTTTCTTGCGGCACGCCGGATGCAAAAATATTTCGACAAGGAAAAGATCCTCTCCCTCTCTCTTTTTGCAACCTTATGCGGAATGATCGGAAACACCCTCTTTATGATCTTTTACCCCTTTAGCGATCCGAATTTGAAATTCACCTGGAAAACCGTTTGTACCGACATCATGATCTATCCCCTGCTCGATGCTGCAGCCGCGACTCTCACCTTTTTTCTTCCTTTGTTTTTGATCAAAAAATATCAGAGACCGTTATTGAAATTGGTTCGGAGATGAGTCACGACCCTATTTACGATACGATTTCCCTCTCCGAGCTTTTTGCCGTAGCGAGTGAAGCCGCCTTGCGAGCGAAAGAAATATTATCCGAAGCCTATTTTCATATCGTGAAATTTGAAATCAAGTCGAACGCGCACGACTATGTGACCGAGTACGACAAGTGGATTGAGAAGGAAATCATTCAAACGATCCGGAAAGAATTTCCGGACCATTCGATCCTGGGAGAAGAAACGGGATATAACCAACTTGGTTCCAATTTTACGTGGATTGTCGATCCGATTGACGGCACATGGAACTTTGTTCGCAAAATCCCTTCCTTCTGCACCTCGATAGGCCTTAGTTACAAAGATCAACTGATTTTGGGAATTGTCATCGACCCGATGGCCGGCGAACTCTACGTGGGAAAAAAGGGCAAAGGCGCCACGCTCAACAGCTTTCCAATCCATACGAGTCCGGTCGAAAATTTGGAAAGTGCCGGCATTTCCCTCCGGAGCGGTCTTATGCTCACCCATAACCTTACCGGTGAGGCGGGCGTGATCCGCCATACGGGTGCCACTGCCCTTGACCTGTGTTATGTTGCGAAAGGAGCGCTCGAAGCCTTCATTGAACACGACGTCCTTCCATGGGATTTTGCCGCCGGCGCCCTCATCGTACAAGAAGCGGGCGGGATAGTTACAAACTGGCAGCAGAAAGATTTGCTCCCCACCCAAAAAGAATCGATCGTTGCATCAAATCCGAAATTGTACCACACTATTTTAAATAAGTTATGATTTTAAACGGTAAAGCCATCGCAGATACTATCTTGGACGAGGTTGCAAGAAAAGTGCAAACTTTTTCACGCTCCCCCGGACTTGCTTTTGTTCTTGTCGGAGAACATGCGCCTTCCTTCACCTATGTGAACATGAAAGCAAAAGCTTGTCTTCGTACGGGAATCCGCTCCCGGATCGTACGTCTTCCCACGCTCATCACCGAAAAAGAGCTCCTTGGGGAAATCGAAAAACTCAATCTTGACCCGCACATCGACGGCATCCTGGTTCAAATGCCCCTGCCGCCGCAAATCGATGCCCGTAAAGTTATTTTCTCCATCGATCCCGAAAAGGATGTGGACGGTTTTCATCCGGTCAACCAGGGAAAACTCTTTTATAGCGACCCGTCCGGTTTTGTCCCTTGTACCCCTCTTGGAATCACGCTTCTTGTAGAAAAATCAGGTTTGTCATGGGAGTCCAAACATGTGGTCATCGTGGGAAGAAGCACCATTGTCGGAAAACCTCTTGCCAATCTTCTCATGCAAAAAAGGTATAACGCCACAGTCACGGTATGCCATACTGCGACAGAAAACCTTTCCCGGCACACAAAAGCGGCTGATATCGTGGTGGCGTGCTCGGGAATTCCGCATCTGATTCAGAGGGGGATGGTATCTCCCCGATCAGTGGTCGTGGATGTCGGTATTTCGCGCCGCGAAGGAAAACTGTGCGGTGACGCTGATTTTGAAAGCTTGGTAAATCATGTTGCCGCGATCTCCCCCGTCCCGGGCGGGGTAGGACCCATGACGATCGCGTGCCTGATGCAGAATACGATCAAAAAACAAGGCATGCCGTAGGGCATGCCTTGTTTGGAATTAAGAACCACTATTTCTTTTTTTGTGGGGCTTGCTCTTTGCCTTTTTGAGCTTGAGCAGGTTTTTGCATTGTAGCAGTGGATGAGTTAGACCGAAATTTGTTGTCTTGTTTTTTATCTTTCTTTTTCATGTCCATAATTTATATTTCACCTGTGTTAGGCATTTTTTTTAAGCGACCTCCCAAGCCGGGCTCAGTCTGAGATCGCTTGCTAAACACAAGTTTCCGACTTTTTCGGATTATTGTTAAGTGAAATCGGAAACCCCAATTTGGTCATGGATTTTAGGGTTTGTCATCCTGAAAATCCTTGCGCATATCGCTCTTTCATCGTTCTAAATTCGCGGCCAAATTCGGAATGAATTTCAGAGAGGCGTCGAATTCCCGCCACACAAAGAACCTTCGGGTCAACCCCACGGAACCTGCACCGGAGCACCTTATTTGCAGCCACTTTGGAATCGGAAAGGAACCGTACCCGAAGCATAAGCGATCGAATCATTTCATCCTCGCTCTCCTTCATCCGTTTCCATACGGCATCATCGGTTCCGTAGCGGATATCATCGAGAGAAAGCACCCCGATTTCACTTCCGCGCAAGAGAGCTTCGGCAAGCCACATCGATCTCAGGTAATTGTCAACGCTTCCCCAACATTGTTCATTCATGAAAAGGGAAAACCGTGCCATCTTGAGGAGGAGATCGACATTTGTCGAGACCCACTCCCCATCCATGATACAAAAATCATCCACAAGGCGCCGCGCCTCTTCCCGTGTTATGAACCCTCGGTGGTAGGCACCCTGCAAATTATATTCGATCCGGTCGGCACAGAGGTCAGGCAGAGGTTTCTCAAGAAGGGGACAAAGTTCGGATGTTGGCATCACGCTTTCAGCCTTAATCCCGTGCCGTGCCAAAATTTTCACCGCTCCGCACTTTTCCAAAAATTCCAGGTGGATGCTATTTTGATAATCTTTCTCCTCGTTAGCCTTACCGAACACCCAGTCTCCGACGTGGGAAAATACGGTATGGGAGACATCGTGGAGAAGACCTGCAATTTGCTCTTGCAACGACGCTCCTTTGAGGCGCAAAACGGCAAACACACCGATGGAGTGGTCGTAGCGTGAATATTCCTCCGAATGCGTCGTATAGTAAGCCACACCGTACTGGTGGATGAGCTTTAGCCTTTGCATGCAAGGGCTTTCAATCAGATCGATGAGCACCGGCTCGGTCACCTCCAGCGTCCCGTAGAACGTGTCGACCGGAATTGCAAACAGGATCTGCCAAAGGAAAATACAGAAAACACATCGGATCACAAGTCTATCCCCTTTCATTATGAAATCTAAAAATCACACTGCTCATCTCGCACAAACCTTTGCAGATAATTCATAAAAAATCTTTTTCGCACTATATCCTCGGTACGCATGCCGCTTCCCTCGGGCAAAACGGTGAGGGGAAATTCGGGATGGACACCGAACAGAGCGGCTTTCCCTTCTCCACACCGGCATTGCACGATGGCAGCCGGCCGGTTTGCGAGTTCGGCATAGCGGGCAATCACCCTTACCCCGGGATACTCCTCGGCATTTTCAAAGTAACAGCCGCCATTGAAGTAGGCAAACATGCTCTCCCGGCCAACTTGTAGACGGGCAGGCCTTGCTCCCTGCTCGCTATCATAGCAAAAACGGGGAAAAGGGAACGCCGGGCCAACGGCGCGTCCCGGGAAAAATCGCAGCTCGCGAGAGGAGGCGACCTCGAGAGGTCCTCCCCGATCAAATTCGGTATAACTTGTCCCGTAGTAGCCACCCGCGCAGATCCCGATAAAATGCCCGCCACCCTGCACGTAATCCCGGATTTTCCGATTGAGATCCCCTTGTAGCCCTTCATGATATGGAACGTCCCTGCCGCCGGGAAAGACAAGAGCAGTCGGCTTTTCCTGCAGCACGCCTGCAATCGAAGCAGGATCGACGAGCGTTACTTCACATTCCATCTCCGAAAAATGCATGTACAGCATTCTGACGCAGGACGACCTCGTCCCTTCACCGTTGTAGAGAGCTATTCGCATATTTTTTAATCCACGTCGTTGCTAAGGCAATTTTCATTAGCTCGCCGGGGATAAATGGCAGACACCCCACAAAGAGCGCCTTTTCAAAACCTATAAATACGGCAAGCCATGCGGTGCCCAATATCAATTGAACCAGACTTCCCCAAAGGAAGGGAGCCGGTAGCCGCCTTTCAAAAGAGAGGCCGATCAAATACGCCTGGACGGAAAAACCGAAAATGTAACCGCCGGTCACACCGGTGAGGGCATGGATGCCGCCACTCTGGTGGGCCAGTACGGGGAGTCCTGCCGCCGCTTCCGCCATATAAAGAAGGGTTGCAAGGAGCGCTTTTTCTTTGCCGAGAAGAGCCGCAATGAGCATTACACCGAACGTTTGCCCCGTGACGGGAACAGGAATAAGCGGAAGTGAGATTTGTGCAAAAACGGCAAGCAATAAACTTGCCCCCATCACCTGCAACACTCCTCGCAGGGCGCCTTGCGAAACATGCTGCCACACCAAAGTGATCATATTTCCTCCAAAAGTGGTGGACCTGCACGAGGGCAGGTCCATTATATTACGCTTCAATTTCCGATTTTTTCTTCTCGATGAAAGTGATGACGTCGCCGACGGTCTTAAGGCCGGTAGCGTCCTTTTCCGAGATTTCCACGCCCATTTTCTCTTCCAAAGCCATGATGAGCTCGGTTTGGTCCAATGAGTCGGCGTTGAGGTCTTCCACAAACGATTTCTCGGGAGAAACTTCGCTTTCTTCAACCCCAAGCTGATCGACAATGATTTCTACGATTTCTTTTTGTATATCGCTCATTTTTTTTCCTATTTTGGTTTTGTGAGTGAAAAATTTATGCGGTCATTCCCCCGTCGATGATGAGGGTATTTCCGGTAATGTATTTTGCTTCATCCGAAGCAAGAAATAAAGCGGCATGTGCGATGTCCTCGGCTGCACCGAGAGCTTTGGCAGGAATCTGTTTGAGGATCGCATCCCGCTGCTCTTCGTTCAGGCTCCGTGTCATGTCGGTATCGATAAATCCGGGAGCGATCACGTTCACCGTCACGTTTCTGCTCGCGATCTCTTTTGCGAGGGCACGGGAAAACCCGATCACTCCGAACTTTGATGCGCAATAATTGGATTGACCGGCACTTCCCATAACCCCTAAAACCGAACTTATGTTGATGATACGCCCCCAGCGTTTTTTTATCATGTGTTTCATGAGAAGATTTGAAGTGTTGAAGACCGACTTGAGGTTCGTCCCGACCACTGCGTCGAAATCTTCCTCTTTCATGCCGAGAAGTAGCTTATCGCGTGTGATGCCGGCCGCATTGACCAAGATATCAAACCCCGCTTCAGCCTCCAGTGCTGCCTGAACACCTGCAAAGGAAGAAACGTCTACCACGCGAAACGTTGCCGGCTTTCTCCCCGCCGCATCGACCCTTTCTTTGGCACTCTTTCCGTTCGATTCACTTTTTCCCCAAACGTGCACGGTAGCACCCTTAGCGGCAAAAGCGAGCGCGATCGCAAGTCCAATTCCCCGCGTTCCGCCTGTGACGAGCACTTTTTTATCTTGAAATTGTGTCATACATCTCCTCTAATTCACGCAAGGTGGAAATTGAATGCAACTTTTCCTTCGGCACGCCGATTTTCCGCACCATCCCGCTCACCTGGCTTGGCCCGAATTCGATGAAAGTATCGGTTTTTTGCATGAGCGTTTTTACGCATTCGACCCATCTTGTCGTCGAAACCACCTGATCGGTCAAATTCTTTTTCATCTCGCCCACTTCTTCTACAACGGTCCCAACCACATTCATCACAAGGTCTATGGGGCTTTTTTCGATCGACGTTTTTTCAATCATGGGAAGAAGTCTCTCTTTCGCATATCCCATGAGCGGCGAGTGGAATGCTCCTGCAACTTTGAGGGGGATCACACGGACTCCTTCGCGCAAGGACAGCACCTCTCTTGCTCGTGCCATATCTTCGAGAGTTCCGGCAATCACGATTTGTCCCGGCGTATTCACATTGGCAATGAAAAATCCGGCCGACGCAATTTCCTCTTCAGAAAGACCGAGCACGGCAAGCATTGTCCCCGGATGCCGGACCGACGCTTCGTGCATGAAAGATCCCCGCCAGCGCACCAGTTCGAGGCACTCCTTAAACGAGATTTTTTGGGCGGCGTAGAGAGCCGAATATTCGCCCAAACTGAGGCCGCTGGCACAAACCGGGGTCAGATCCGGCATCCTGGCTTGCACTGCCCGCATGATCGCCACCGAAGTCACAAAAATGGCCGGCTGTGCATTCTTTGTCAGCATCAATTCTTCTTCCGATCCCGAAAAAATCAGGTCGGTAATGGAATACGACAAAATGTCGTTTGCCTCCTCAAACGTGGAGCGCGCCTCTCTTGTCCCTTCGAAAAAATCTTTTCCCATTCCGATGTATTGAGCTCCCTGTCCGGGAAAAATAAACGCCGCTTTCCGTTTCATTTCACCTCTCCGGTAACTTCCAGCACCATCGAGCCGAAAGTAAATCCCGAGCCGAAAACGGCAAGGAGAACTTTGTCATGCAGAGCAAGGGGGTGATTGTGCATCAAATGTTCCAGCGCAATTCCGATCGAAGATGCCGATGTGTTCGCGTAGAGATCCACTGTCACAATCACTCTTTCGGGGCTGATTTGGAACCGCTTTCGGAGTGCTTCGATGATCCGCAAATTTGCCTGGTGGGGTACCAGATACGAAATATCTCCGCTTTCGAGTCCCGCCTTCTTCAGACAGGCTTCCATCGCTTCTTCCATCCGGCGCACCGCATGTTTGAATACTTCGCGTCCTTCCATCTTGATAAAATGTTTTTTTTGATCGACCGTCTCATGACTTGCAGGATTGCGCGCACCGCCGCCGGGAAGGCACAAGAGGTCTCGGCATGTACCGTCTGCGCCAAGAACGAACTCCCCGATCGTGAAAATGCCGGAACCTTCGGTCACCAGAACTGCCGAAGCCCCGTCTCCGAAAAGGATACAGGTGTTCCTGTCGGTATAATCGACAAAGGCAGACAATTTTTCACTTGCTATCAGTAAAATATTCGATGCCTGGCCCGATTCAATAAAAGCTTTTGCGGTCGCCAGGCCATAGACAAGCCCCGAGCAGGCAGCCTGAAGATCAAATGCGGCCGCATTTGTGAGCCCCAGTTCGCTCTGGATTAGACATGCCGTCGAAGGGAATAGGTAGTCGGGAGAAAGTGTTGTCACGATCACCATATCGATCGATGCCGGATCAATCCCTGTCTTATCAAGAATTTTTTGAGCCGCCCGAACCCCCATCGTAGAGGTGAATTCGCCTTCCGCAGCGATATGCCTCTGTTTAATTCCGACACGGGATACGATCCAATCGTCCGACGTATCGACCATGACCGCCATGTCGTCATTGGTCAGAATTTTCTTGGGCAAGTAACTCTCAACCGCTAAAATTTTTGCTCTACGTTGTTTCATTCGAAGACATCAGTTAAATCTGAGTAATTTTAATTGATTTTTTGGAAAAAAGGAAGGAATAAAATCGTAGTTTGGTATCATGACCCTCATGCGCATATTGCCGAAGACATTAAAGAATCTCGTTTCTTCCTTTCGGAAATTGTCGAGCGTCGGGCAAAAGACCGCCGAACGTTATGCATTTGAGCTATTTGAGTGGTCGACCCAGGAAACCGAATTTTTAGCGGAAGCCGTCCGAGCTGTCAAAAACAAATTGACACGGTGCGACGCCTGCTCTTGCATTAAAGAAGCGGGCGCTTCTTGCCCCTTCTGTGATCCGGTCACGCGAAACGAAGAAATTCTGTGCATCGTCTCCCACATAAAAGACCCTTTTCTCATCGAAGAATCACGAGCTTTCAAAGGCCTTTACCACGTCCTTCCAAACCTTTTCTCCCCGTTCGAGGAAAAAGACATCGCGAGCGAAAATATCCAAAGACTCCTCGGCCGGCTTGAAAAACTTCCCGTCAAGGAAGTGATTCTGGCACTTGATACAACCTTGGAAGGGGACGCCACCGCTTTGTATTTTCAGAATTTGTTAAGGCCGCGCGGAGTAAAAGTGACAAGGCTTGCTTACGGCATTCCGATCGGGAGCAATATCCACTATTTTGACAGTCAAACATTGCATCAGGCCTTATCCGGTCGCCAGGTGTTGACATAATTTTGAGGATTGTTATATCATGGAACAATCGTAAATTTTTAAGTCGTCGGTCTCATGAGTAAAAAATTCTTCCTAAGTTGTCTTGCAGCTGTTGCATTGAATGTCCATCTTTTCGCCTATGAAAGTTTTGAAGGCAGAAACGTGGGCGGAATCCAAATCCAGGTTGAAAAACAGGTTTCTGGTGAAAAAGACACCAAATTCAAGATCCTCCACGAAATGCAAACAAAAACGGGAGAACCTTTTGACGAGGAAATTTTCGACGTTGATTTGAAGAACCTCTCCAAGCAATACGACTGGGTAGAACCAACCCTCCGCGTCGATGACGGCAAAGTGTACATCACGCTTCTGGTAAGGCCCAAACCCAAAATCATCCGCATCGAAATTGCAGGAAACAAGCAATTCACGCGGAAAAAACTGCTCGGTGAAGCCGGCCTCAAGCTAGGTCAAACCCTCGAACGCGACGACCTGTACGAGTCCATCAATAAGCTGCGTGATTTTTATATCAAGCACGGCTACCTCAAAGCCACCGTGAACACCCAACTTGAAAACGACCCCACCACCAACGAAGTTACCCTCATCATCCGCATCTCCGAAGGGCAAAAGGCGTTCATCCAAAAAATTGACCTCGTCAACTTCACCCCCAAAGAAAAAAAAGAGGTATTAAAGCTTCTCCACAGCTCTACCTACAACCCCATCGCTTACTGGTTCACAGGCGCCGGTGTGGCACGCGATCCGATCGTTGAAAGCGACCAGCAAGTCATCATCAATTACATCCAAAATGAAGGGTATGCCGACGCTTACGTCGAAATCACATTCGTTCCCATGCCGCTCGATGTGCCTCGCCCCCGTAAAGGGCTTGTGATGGTCATCACTCTGCACCGCGGAACGTTATACCACATCAATTCCATTTCCTTTTCCGGTGAAAAATTGAAAACGACCGACGAACTCGATCGCTCCATCCCCCTCAAAACGGGAGACACTTTTTCCATCGACAAAATCCGCGCCTCCCAGGAAACTATCCAAGATCTCTATTCCCAGGAAGGGTATCTCGATACGGTCGTCAATTACACCCTCGATGTCGTTCCCGATAAAGCCGAATACAACATCAACTTCACGATCGAAGAGTCGGAAAAGTACCGCATCGGCCTCATCCGCGTGAGCGGCAACTACAGCACCAACAAAAACGTCATCTACAATAATCTCGACCTGACTCCCGGCGAAGTGTTCGATTCGCGCAAGCTAAAAAGCACCCAACGGCGCTTGCAGTCAACCGGCCTTTTCCAAAACGTCAACGTATATACGGTCAAGCATGAAGATATGGACCATGCAGGCCCTGAGTACCGCGATGTGGTCGTTGAAGTGAGCGAATCAAAGACGGCCCACGTCAACGCCTTTGCCGGATTCAACTCGACCGAAAAAGTATTCGGGGGTGTAGAGCTCTCCGAAAACAACTTCAACATCGCAGGGGTCAAGGAGATGTTCACGAGCGGCCCGGCAGCACTGCGCGGCGGCGGCCAGTTCTTGCAAATCCGCGGCCAGATCGGTTCGCGCGATAGCGGCGTCAACGTGTCGTGGCTTAATCCGTATTTTAACGACTCATTGTGGAGATTCTCGACCGACCTCAACTACAACTTCAACCGCACCATCCCCGACTACAAAGTGCACACCTTCGGCACCGCTCTGGGACTTACTTACCCGCTCACCCCATACTTCAGCTACGGTTACAAGTTCCGCGTTAAAGACGCCCTCATCTCGATCCAACCCGGCTCCCCTCCCCCCGCTCTAGACCAAGCTCTAAACAGCGGTGTCACTTCCGGAGTAGGACTCATCCTCAACTACGATACGACCGATAGCCCCTTCCGCGCTCACCGCGGGATGCGCTCCACGTTCGAAACCGAATTTGCAGGCCTTGTCCGGAACGACTCACGTCTTTCCAACTTCCCCTTCCTCCGCTTCCTCTATAACTATCACTTCTACTTCCCCGTCACACTGAAAAGCACCTTTAAATGGAAAACTGAGCTCCGTTTCATCCAGCCCCTATGGGTCGGATCGGCGCAGGCAATGCCTCTCAGTGAAAAGTTTTTCTTGGGCGGCGAGTCGAACATGCGAGGATTCCGTCCTGGCTTTGTTGGTCCCGAGTACGGCCCCGATGAACCAACCGGAGGTATCTCTTCTACCTTCATGTCTTTCGAATACCAATATAACCTGCTCAAACCGATCGACCTCTTTGGGTTCTTTGACCTCGGTAGCGTGACAAATAAATCCTGGAATGTCCCGAAAATTTACCAGAGCGTTGGCCTTGGCCTCAGACTCAATTATGGACAACGCTTGCCGTTTGTCGTCGGTGTGGGCTTTCCGCTCAACCCCGATAGTAGTAGTCAGGTACAGCGGCTCTTCTTTAGCATGGCCGGTGAATTCTAGGGTGACATAAAAGGGAAAGCGCGGTACGCTGTATACAACATTTAACAAAAGGAGATCGTCATGAAACGATTGAGTCTATTAACCTTATCTGCCCTTGCTTTGATTGGCACTTCCCCCTCTTTTGCCGCCGCCCTCCCCGAAAAAGCCTCCATCGGGATTGTAAATTTTACCAAATGCATCACGGACAGCACCTACGGAAAGCAGGAACAAACAAATTTTGAAAATGTCCGGACCCAGCTGAATAAAACCTTGGAAGACCTAGAAAAACAGCTCGGCGAAACGCAAAATAAACTCAGTAATCAAGAAATTCTTGATTCCCTTTCTCCCGAAGCGGAAAAGGAACTGCATGCAAAATTGAAGTCACTGAATGATGAGATGGGTCGCTACCAAGCACAATACTCTCAGATTTTACAGCAGGCTAACATGCAAATTGTACAAAAAATCATGAGCCAGATCCAGAAAGCCTCCGATCAGGTTGCTAAAAAACACAGTCTGGAAGTGGTCTTGAATAAAGATGTCGCCTTCTTCTTTGCTCCGTCCTTGGATGTCACCGACGAAGTGATTGTCCAAATGAACCAGAATTACGACGCAAATTCTGCCAAGGGGGACAAGAAGTAATCGCATAACTCGAGGTTAAAAATGGGAACTGCCGCTTATACTCTTGATGAGCTTGCCCGTAAAACGGGAGCGGCACTTGTAGGAAACCCCGAGCATCTCATTACCGGGGTAGACGACCTGGAGTCGGCTACCGAGAGCGACGCTTCTTTCCTTGCCAATGCAAAATACGCCCCCCTCATGAAAAAGACGCGTGCCGGTGTGGTGTGTGCCAGGAAGGAAGACGCCGGAGTGCCCGGCCTAAATTATCTCATCTCTCCCCACCCTTCGCAAACATTCCAAATTCTCATTGAACTCTTCCTGCAAAAATGGGTCTCAGGTTTCACGGGCATCCATCCTGACGCCACCATCCATCCCGAAACACAAATCCATTATACCGTTTGCATCGGCCCCCATACCACGGTCGATCGCTTTGTCACCATCGGCGAAAGAACGGTGGTCGGAGCCAATGTATCGATCGGACCCGGCACCATGATAGGCAAAGGGTGCACCATCCATCCCAATGTCACGATCCGCGAAGGGGTTGTCATCAAAGACCGTGTGATCCTCCAGCCCGGGGCCGTCATCGGCTCCTGCGGCTTCGGCTACATCACCGATGAAAAGAATGGAACCCATGCAAAAATAGACCACCGCGGAGGGGTCGTGATCGAAGACGATGTTGAAATCGGCGCCGGCACGACGATTGATCGGGGCCGCTTTAAACCGACACGCATTTGTAAAGGGGTTAAGATTGACAACCTTTGCATGATCGGTCACAATGTAGAGGTCGGCGAAAATACACTAGTCGTAGCTCAAGTGGGGGTTGCCGGCTCAACCAAAGTGGGAAAAAACGTGATTTTAGCAGGCCAAGCCGGCCTTGCCGGCCATCTAAAAATTGCCGACGGCGTCGTCGTCACCGCACAGAGCGGCGTTTCCAAATCGCTGACCGTGGCGGGAATATACCGCGGATCGCCTGCCGTCCCCCTCCGCGAATTTCAGAAGCTGCATCACGCCCTGTGTAAATTACAAGAAACGGGAAGAGGAGCATAGGTATGTATAAAAGTTATTTAAAAAATGAGTCCGATTCCCAGTTTCATGCAATTTCCGAGCCGATCGTCGACAGCTGGATTCATTGTGAAGGGGCAACTCTCCAGGATTTGAAAGAAATTTCAAAAATCATCCGTGTCGATCCCGAAGATCTCAAGGATTCCCTTGATATGCTTGAAATTGCCCGCATTGAGCGGATCGAGAACAACGCCGTCGTGATTTACACACGGTATCCCTACATGCAGGAAGTTGGCCTTTACACAACACCGCTCACCATCATCCTTGCAAAAGAATCCATTGTAACGATCTGTCCCATTTCCTCTACCCTGATGCAGCGTATCCTCAATGAACCGTCGAAGCTTGCCACCAAAATGCGCTCCAAATTTTTGATTCACATCCTCATCCGCATCATCCAGGAGTACAACAAAGTCGTCAAACGCGTCAGAGCCGAGGTGATCAATCAGGAAAAAGACATCAGCCAAGTTTCGGACGCTGAAATCACCGAGCTCACGAAAAAAGAAGAAAACCTGAACCAGTGTTTGAACTCTCTCCTCCCCCTCAAAAAAGTAATTGAAGAAATGTTGACCGGCCGCTTTACCATTTTGAATGAAGAAGACCAGGAGTCGTTAGAGGACCTACTGCATACGACAGCCCAAGCCGAAGACCTATGCCGCCTTAGCCTGCGCATCATCACTTCGCTTCGCAATTCGGTGCAGATCGTGATCACAAACCAGTTCAACCAGACGATCCGCCTCCTCACCGCGCTCACGATCATCCTCAATCTCCCCACCACCATCTCGAGCATTTACGGAATGAACATATCTCTTCCCTTCTCCCACAGTCCGTACGCATTCCTTTTCATCATCGGTTTCATCGTCATCATGTTAATCGGCGCCTTTTTCTTCTTCCAGCGCCGCCGCTGGCTCTAGACAGTGCCGTCTCGAGAATCACACCTTGCGCCTCTGGCCTAGACAATCTCATTTCGAGAACCACACTTTGCTCAACCGCCGGATCTAGACAATTTCATTTCGAAAATCACACTTTGCGCCATCGCCGGATCTAGACAATCTCACCTCGAGAATCGCACTTTCCGCCTCTGTGGAAGCTTTTCAAAATACATGCCTCTTTTCGTGGCATAGTTTAAGTTGAAATATAATTTCTTTTTTGTTAAAAACATTCTTTCATTTTATCAAGGAGGAATAAGTGGGTTGGTGCTTACGAAATGTTGGTGCTGCGGTAACATATCCGTATCGAATGATTACGCGGGATCGTTTGGCCGCTTGGTTTACCGCAACGATGCACCCGAATGGGGTGCAAAAAGTTGCGAGTGAAGCAGAACAATCTTTGATAAATGAAGCAACGAGTGAAAAGGTGCGTCAGTGTGTTCACGACCTTTTGCGTCATTATTCGGAAATCGGATGGGTTGTACGACTTAGTCAGGGTCTGTGGATAGGTACGTGCGGGATACTCGTCGCGAATGTTTTTGTGGCGCCATTAAATCCCCCTTGGGGTATGGCATACGGTATCATTACGGCCGCGGGATTAGCGGGGAAGCTTGGGATTGTAACGGCATTGATGTGCAATTGGTCTCGCGCAGCAAGGGCTGTTGACACGGAACAGCTAGAGGGCGAAAGTGAGCAGATTCCGCTCTCCCCTCTTTAAAGGGATCCGGAACGTAGGGCCATCAGACTTTATCAATACGTGATTGATATAATTATTTTAATTGGATTTTTTCGGCAGGATCAATCTGTTTTAAAAACTCTTCTACAGGATAGGCAAGCACATTCTTTTCACGGTATTTTTCCTTTCCCCGATATAAAATGACAAGAGTTGCAGACGGGTAATCTTCCGCAAAGCTGTGCAAACCCCGAAAGTCAGAAGGGTGAAGAGTTGTACCGTTCTTTACTTCTAGAGCGAGAAATGTGTCGTGTCCCGTTAAGATAAAATCGACTTCTACGCCCGCACCGGTCCTCCAAAAATGGAGCTGATAATTTTCCTGTTGCGCGCGCAGCCAGGCCATGAGGTGCTGTGCAACAAGCCCTTCTAAGGCGGCTCCCTCGCTTTCGCTTACCACATCGAAAAACTGTTTAGGCCGCAGTGAAGAATAGACTCCCGCATCGAAAAAGTAGAATTTAGAATGTTGCATCAGACTTCTTTTTGCTTTGTAACGAAATACGTCAAGTTGAAATGAGAGCAAGAGGTCATTTAGGACGATGAGATAATTTTCAACCGTCTTTCTCGCAATATGGCTTTCACGAGCAATATTGGAGGTATTGACCACCGATGCATGAGAAAAGCTCATCGTCTCCAAAAATCGAGCAAAATCACCGATATTTCGTACAAGCCCTTCCGCCTGCACTTCTTCTTTTAGGTATATCCCGACATAGGCTTTAATCACTTCTTCAGGCAGCAGAGAATCAAGAACAACAGGAAGCATTCCCAAACGCAAATGTTTCGAAAGTTCAAAGGCTTGTCCGATCTCTTTTGCAAAAAACGGGGGCATATAGCACAAAAGAGCACGCCCGGCCAGTAAATTGGTCCCTTTTTCACGCAATTTCCTCGCACTTGAACCCGTTAAAATGAACTGATATCCCTTCTTCTCCTCGATGCATTTGTGCACCACATTGAGTAGTTCGGGCACGCGCTGGATTTCATCGATAACAATCGTCTTTTCCGATATGGTGCCAAGGATTTGATACAACCGTTCCGGTGCGGCAGCAAAAATCCGAAACGTTTCCGGATCAAGCAGATCCACCCAGAATGCATCTGGGTAATAAGACCGGAGAAAAGTCGACTTACCCGTCCCTCGCGGCCCAAAGAGAAAATAACTATCCTTCGGAGGATTAAAAAATCTTTGATACATCTTGTTGTACCCTATTATGCCAAATTTGGCTTTAAAATGGCATCGTAGTTTGCAAAAAACACAACATATTCAATCTGAGCTGCTAAAGGAGTAGGGCGGCGGGTTTTTCCAGGTAGAATTTGATCGTTTGCAAAAATTTTGCCCCGTCAGCGCCGTCGATAACGCGATGGTCGCAGGACAGGGTGAGCATGAGCACGTAACCTGCGACCACACCTGCTGCGCGCACGAGGGGACGTTCGAGAATTCCGCCGACAGCCAGGATCGCCGCTTGCGGCGGATTGATCACTGCATCAAAACTCGCTACCCCGAACATCCCCAGGTTGGATACGGTAAAAGACCCCCCCTGGTACTCGAACGGTTGCAATGTGCCCTGCACCGCTCTTTTCGCAAGAGATTTTGCTTCGACCGATAACATGGAGAGATCTTTGTAATTGGCGTGAAACAGGATCGGCGTGATGAGCCCGTCGGGAATGCTGACGGCAAGAGAGATATCAATCGTTTCAAATTGGATCAGCGTCTCATTTTGAGAATTGTAGCCGCGATTGATCGTCGGATGTTTTTCGAGAGCAAGGGCAGCGGCGCGCAGAATGAAATCATTATAGGTATAGATATGTCCCACTTCGGCAATTTCTTTACGCAGGGAAACAAGCTTGGAAGCATCGACTTCCATCGTTACGTAAAAATGAGGAATCGATGCTTTCGCATCTTGCAAACGCGAACCGATCGCCTTGCGAATCGGGGTAAGGGGGATTTCATGGTAGGTGCCGGGAAGGATAACAGGCGGCCCTTCTTTGGGCTCTATGGAGCCTTGTGAAAGTTTAGGTGCCCCTTTGAGATCGTCTTCCACAATCCGGCCATGGGGACCTGTCCCCTTCACTTTCGATAAGTCGAGATTTTGTTCATGGGCAAGTCGTTTGGCAAGAGGAGAGGCGCGGATTCCCTGACTGTCCCTGCTCGGAAATTCATACCCCGTTACGGGTCCAAAGGGTGCAAAGACGGGCATTTCCCTGACCGATAAAGCCTCTTCGCGCTTTTCTTCCACCGGCGTCTCTTCCGTTTGTTTCGCTTCCGGCTTTTCAAAAAGGGCTGAGATATCTTCTTTCATGTCTTTGACGAGGACACCGATCCGTTCATTGACTTTGACACTTTTGCCTTCAGGAGTGGTGATTTTTTTGAGGATGCCGCCGTCGAGTGCCTGATATTCGACAGTGGATTTGTCGGTCATGATGTCACAGATTACATCGCCCGGTTCAACCATGTCCCCTTCTTTTTTATGCCATTTGGCAATGATCCCTTCTTTCATCGTCGGAGAAAGAGCAGGCATGAATAGTTCTATCGCCATAATTATCCCATTGTCTCTTCGATTTTGCGTACAATACGCTTTGTGTTTGGAATCGTTTCCGCCTCGAGCGGCGGAGAATAAGGCAGCGGTGTCTCCATCTGACACACCCGTCCGATGGGAGCGTCGAGAAAATCGAACACATGCTCCTGGATTTGCATAGCCACCTCTGCAGCGATGCCTGCAAACGAGTGCCCCTCTTCAACGATGACGGCACGTTTTGTCTTGCGAACCGATTGTACAATGGTGGCAATATCAAGCGGTTTGATCGTGCGAAGATCGATGATTTCAACATCGACCCCTTTTTTCTGCATGACACCGGCCGCCTCTTCACAAAAAAGAAGCATCCGTCCATGCGAGATGAGGGTCAAATCAGCGCCCGCCTTTCGCACCTTGGCTTTGCCGATCGGAACGAGAAATTCTCCGTCGGGGATTTCTTCTCTCCTGCCGTACATGAGTTCATTTTCAAGGAAGAGGACGGGATTATCGCAGCGGATGGCCGACTTTAAAAGCCCTTTGGCATCGTGGGCTGTACTCGGAGCAATGATGATGCACCCGGGAAGCTGGCCGTAAATTGACTCGACATTGTGCGAGTGCTGGCATGACACGCGCGCCGCCGCACCGTTGGGACCACGGAAGACAATAGGTACCTTGAACCTGTCTCCCGACATGTAGTGCATCTTGAAAGCGTTATTGACAATCTGATCAAATGCAACGAAAGAAAAATTAAAACTCATAAACTCTACAATAGGGCGCAGCCCCATCATGGCAGCCCCAATGGCCATTCCTGCAAAGCCCGCTTCGGTGATCGGCGTATCGATCACACGCCCGGGCCCGTATTTATCCAGAAGCCCTTTAGTGACCTTGTAAGCACCGTTATATTCGGCAACTTCTTCCCCCAAAATAAAGACAAGAGAATCGCGCGCCATCTCTTCATCGATCGCCTCGCGGAGCGCTTCCCGGATTTCCACTTCTCTTTTCCCCGTCACGGAGCAAATACTCCTTCTTCGAGCGTTCCAATATCGGGCCAGGGACTCTCATCGGCAAATTTCATCGCCGCCTGCACCTTTTCCCGTTTTTTGGTGTCGCAATCTTTATATTCTTCTTCGGTTATCCACCCTTTGTCGATACACTCTTGCAAAAAAATCGGAATCGGATCGAGCTCCATCACCCGTTTAAGCTCCTCTTTCGACCGGTACAGGGCCGCATCGGAAATCGAATGGCCGCGGAAACGATGGCCGACCGTTTCAATGATGACCGGCTTTTCTTGCGTTAAAGCGTCCTTTTTTGCCGCCTGAAACACAGCCCAGCTTGAAATCAAATCCATTCCGTCAATGGTATATGAAGTGAGTCCGAACGCCTTTGCCGTATTTTCACCGAGCGGCGGATGGGCAACACCTCTTTCCAGGTGGGTACCCATGGAAAACTGGTTATTTTCAATCACGATGATGAGCGGTAACTTGTGGAGGCACGCAAGATTCAGCGATTCCGGATAGGTCCCCATCATTACGGCGCCGTCTCCGCCGAAGACGACAGCAACTTTGTCTTTTTCTTTCTTATATTTGATCGAAAACGCAAGTCCGACACCCAGCGGCCACTGTGCTCCCACGATCCCGCTTCCCCCGGCCATGGTGCTCGTATACATGTGCATCGAACCGCCCCGCCCCTTGGCGTTCCCGTTTGCTTTCCCATACAATTCGCACATTCCTTCTTCCACCGTCATTCCGAGTAGAAGTGCGAGGGCATGACACCGATATGTCGTTGCCCATAAAGTGTGATCACGTCCGAGAGCATACACCGCACCGGTTTGAATTGCTTCCTGCCCGATATACGAGTGGTAAAACCCCCACACCTTGCCCATCTGATACGACTGCTCGCCCCGCTGCTCAAAGTGACGGATGAGGAGCATGTCGGAAAGCATCAGGAGGGCCTTTTCCTTCCCGATTTCCTCTAACGTGCTCTTTCTGTCGATCTTAGTAAAATTGTATCGAACCATAGCTCAACAAGTAGTTTATCCAACTTTCACTTATCTAGAAAGATTTCTTTTTGGCTAGGAATTTAACCCAAATTCACATAAAATCTTGACAAATGGCGCCCAGAGCAATCTATTACGACACTGAAACAACTGGAGTTAAAGCGGATAAAGACCGCATCATCGAGATTGCTTTTTATGATGCCACACTACAAAAAAAGTATTGCACTTTCATCGATCCCAAGATGCCGATCCCTCCCGAGTCTTCACAAATTTCGGGTATCACCGATGCGATGGTCCGCGGGGCTCCCGCCTTTCATGAAGTGATCGATGCGATGCTCGAGTTTTGTAGCGGAGACGCCTATCTTATTGCCCACAATAACGACGCATTCGATTTTTTCTTTTTGCAAGAAGAGTTCAAGCGTACCGAGCGGCAACTTCCCGAATACAAATACATCGATACTCTCAAGTGGGCGCGCCGCTACCGTCCTGACCTTCCCAAGCACAGTTTGCAATATCTCCGCGAGGTATATCAAGTGGGAGAGAGGACGGCCCACCGTGCCCTCGATGACGTGATGGTGCTTTTCGAGATATTCACTCACATGATCGGCGATCTCCCGATCATGACCGCTTACGAGCTCCTTTACTCGCGCAGTTTTCTTATCCGTTACATGCCGTTCGGCAAGTATAAAGGAAAACCGCTCGAAGAAATTCCGAAACACTATCTGAAATGGCTCATGGAAAGCGGCGCCCTGGACAAGCAAGGAAACCAGGATCTTAAAGCCAGCCTCGCAAAAATAACATAACTACGTTTCGGATCGCCTTGCAAGAGGAAAGAGCGGAGTCTCCTCACTTTCAATATCTACCTCTCCTGCGGCGACAGCCCTTTCTGCACGAGACCAATTGCACATCAATCCCGTTGTAATCCCAAGCCTCCCCGCTAATCCTGCGGTCGTAATGACACCGTATGCAATACCCCAAGCAGGAAGGAATGGCGCCACAACAACACCCGCGATAAGTATCGTACACGTCCCCATCCACAGACCCTGACTAAGTCGTACAACACATCCTTCTTCGGAATATTGACGCAAAAGGTTGTGAACATACTGGCGCAGCTTCTCATTCGTTGCTTGAGATGTCAAATATTGTTCTGCTGCATTCGCAACTTTTTGCACGCCATTCGGGTGAATCGTCGCGGTCAAAAAAGCAGCCAAACGATCCCTTGTAATCATTTGAAACGGATATGCTATCGCAGCTCCAACATTTCGTAAGCACCAAACCATTTATTCCTCCTTGATACAATGAAAGAGTATTTTTAACAAAAGAGAAATTCTATTTCAACACTTTTAGGCCGTGTGTTTTGAAAAGCTTTTCAAAATATGGACTTGTTTGGAAAAGTTCGCTCCCTGTACCGTCAGCGGTGACCTGTCCATCTTCGATCACGATAAACCGATCGAGGTGCTGCACACCACTGAGTCTATGCGTGACGATGATTTGAGTTAGCTCACCGGGAAGACGGGAAAGAGCGTCGGTAATCAATTTCTCCGAACCGGTGTCCAGCTGGGATGTCGCCTCATCGCACAGCAAGATAGGCGCTTTTTTATACAGCGCGCGCGCAATCGAGATGCGCTGCCCTTGCCCCCCCGAAAAGTTGCGCCCGTGCTCCTTGACGAGGGCATGCTCTTTCTCTGGCAAGAGGGCGATAAACTCATCCGCATGACTAAGCCGTAAAACCGATTCCAAACTGCCGTCCGGATGTCCGAAGGTGATATTGCCCACGATAGTGTCGTGAAAGAGAAATGGTTTCTGGGGAATGTAGGTGATAAGACTCCTCAACGATTCGAGCGAAAGGTCGCGTACATCTATGCCGTCGATCAAAATACGGCCGGAAGTAACGTCGTAGAGGCGAGACAATAACTGTAGAAGCGTCGTCTTCCCCGAGCCGGTTTTGCCAATGATGGCTACCTTTTCCCCTTTCCGGATTTCCAGAGAAATATTCCGGAGCACCCACCGGTCGTGATATTTAAAACTCACGTCGTCAAAGACGATTTTGTCCTGAAAAAGGGGGATTGACTGTGCTGAGGCTCTTGAAACAATCTCGGGCTGCAAGGCTAGCACTTCAAAAAGACGTTCCGCAGCCACCACCCCTTTTTGTACCTGGGCGTTTTCGTCGGCAAACTTTTTGACCGGCTCGTAAAGGACATAGAGGAACCCGCAAAAGACAATGAGTTCGGCAAGCTGCATCGAAAGCACGTAAAGTCCAATGAAACAAATGCCGACAAGCGAGAGCATCGTGATGAAATGAATGATGGGCCGGGTGAGGAGATCAAACTTGTTGGTATGGATTTCCCATTTTTCAATGGCGCTATTTTCTTTGGCAAACTTGTCTTCCAAATATTTTTCGGCACGAAATAGTTTGATCGTTTCAATCCCACCCAGAAAATCGAGGAGGATCGAAGTAAAATTTTCCTGGTTGGAGAGAAGCTGTCGCATTACTTTCTTGACTTTGCGCGCAATCACTGCAATCGGAATCACGACAAGGGGCAGCCCTAAAAAGAAAATAAGGGTGAGTTTCCATGAGGCGAAAAGACAAAAGAGAAGGGAAGAAACAAAAGTGAAGGGAACGTAGATGTAATTGGTGACAAGAGCGTTGAGCGCATCGGCAATCTGCTTTGAATCGGTTACCACGCGAGTGGCAATCGCGCCCATCTTTTCATTCCGGAAATAACTCATCGAGAGTTTTTGCAAATGGGAAAAATAGAACTCGCGGAGTTCTTTCGACACCTTTATGCTAAGCACGCGGGGAAAGAACCGGCTGAAAAAAAGGAAAAAGGCCTTGAATAGAGAGACCAAAACAAGAATCATGAGGGAAGAGGAAAAAGCTCCCCCTTTCTCCCCTAAAAAAGAACGTACTTCCAAAAAACCTTTTTGAATGAGTCCGGTATTTCCCCTTTCCTTCAAGTAGCGCATCGCATCTTCATCGGTGAAAAACCCCTTATGTTCGGGATCGAGAGCGTCAAATCCTCTCGCTAGTTCATCCCGCGTGATTTTTGAAGAACCGGAGCCGAAAAGGGTGAATACATCGACCGTATTTTGCGTGATGAGCCCGATGGAAAAAATTTCGAGCTGACTTGTGAGCGTGAGACCAATCAAGGTGAGAGCGGAAAAAAAGAGCCAATACAAATGCCTTTTCGCGTGGACAAGTGCTCGAAATAGAGGACGCATGGAAAAATCATACACGATTCTAAAGATATTGTCATTTACTCGTAGCGAATGGCTCTCAAAATATCAGGATCGGGGAGTGTTGGGGCTGCCGGCGGTAAATAAAGGTTCGCCCTCAGCACCCCGATGATCGGCTCTTGTAAATAGACCATCAGCGAAGCAATCCGAATGACGGGAAAAATGACAACCGAATGGGCCGTGCGCCACCATATCGTCACGGGTGCAGCAATGAGGGCAAAAAGGGCAGCGAGCAAATAAAAAGGGTAAAGCACCATTTTAACAATGCGCAGCCCCAGGACTTTGAGATTGTCCGGCAAAGAGAAGTCCTGATTCGGAAAGAGAATGTCGACACAGAATTTGAGGCTATTTATCGTCAGTCCTAAGAATACATTCAAAGGCAGTTTCACATGATACTGAAAAATTTTCCCCAAACGGGGAGGTTGCCGATACATATCGACATAATTTTCCAGTGCTTCTACAGGAGCATATCCGTAATAAAAATGAGATAGATCAACTGCATGGACAGCCATGATGACCCTTTAAAAAATTTGCCGGTATTTTGCGGCCCGGCAATCGAGCAAAAATTCGGAAGAAAGCTTTGAGAGCCTTACCGCTTCTTTTAAAATAAACCGTTTCACATTATGATATACAAGATCGGGATTGCGGTGCGCACCGCCGAGGGGCTCTTTGATGATCTCATCGATCATCCTGTTTTCCAGCAGAAATTCGGCGTGCATCTTGAGCATTTCGGATGCCGATTCTTTCTTCGATGCATCCTTAAAGAGGATCGACGCACACCCTTCAGGGGAAATGACCGAATAATACGCATGTTCCAACATTCCCAGAG
>Ga0155580_121_pt1 | contig 28007 bp, 24 predicted proteins | sample RifCSPhighO2_12_FD_107237 | JGI IMG/M metagenome (GOLD analysis project Ga0155580, IMG submission 107237) | Chlamydiae bacterium RIFCSPHIGHO2_12_FULL_49_11 | reverse complement strand
GATCAACCTTCCTTGTTTTTTCAGGAAGATGGTAGCATCTCAACTTATTTTTTGTCTCATGACTACACTATCTAGAGCGTTTCTTTTTAGGACTGGGCGGAATAGAGGTAGAATACTTCGTTGATATACCGGATGTGGCGCTTTGCCCGATCCTTCGTGACCATGAGGAGCTCGCGGATTGAAGTGTCGGTGAGGGGCCGGTCCAGGTTGAGCTTCACATCGGAAAGCGACTCCTTAAGGAGACCCGCGTAAAAAGTTTTCACATGGGACGAGGTCCAGAGAAAATCTTTACGGTCGGGAGAAATCATTTTTTGCAACTTGGCAATGTCGATTTTCTCAAGCGATGGGAAAATGAGGAAATCACTGTAGGTCACCCATACCTCTTGCGAAATCGAATAAATGTCGGAAAGTTTTTTGAGCACTTGTTTATGTGCAAGCCAGCTCGCGGGATCGATCGAAAAAATGATTTCTTCATTCTGGCAGGAAAAAACGGCGTGGCAATAATCAAGAAGGGTGATCGTTTCTCCCTTCGATTCGACCCATGTGACACGGCCCCCCTTATTTTCTTTGACGATGTAATGCTTTAAATCCTGAGCCGCTTTCTCTTCTTTCCGGGTGTAGAGGAAAATGATCTTGTACATGTCGTACTCTTGATCAAAAATGGTTTCCACCAATTTGGTGTTTTCTCTCGGATTGGCCGTCACGGGAATAATAAAGGCAAATTCTTTTGGTTTATCCAGTGTCACAACTTCCAGAAAAGAAGGCTCTTCCAGTTCGGCTAGTGCATTTTGCCGACCTACGTACCGCGCCGAAATATAAATTCCAAAGGCAATAAAAACCGACAAGGTACAAAAAACGGCAAAGCCGAAACGGGAAAATTTCATACTTTTTCTATCCGCTTTTTTCTCTGCATTTGTCAAGCATTAACCGGAGTTGCCGCTGGCGAGGAAGAGTGCCGAGCTCGGGAAGTATCCCGCCGGCAAGCCCGATAATCTCGCGATCGGTGAGCAGCGCAATCGCTGTTTCAGGCCTGCTTGAAAAGAGCTCCATCCGTTTGAAAGCACGATGAAATAAACTTTGACGCTTGAATAACCGGACTCCCCAACCGAATAGAAGTCCAATCCACGGAAGGTGGGAAATCCAGAACGGTGCTCCGATAAGAACGGCAAACGGAGGAAAGGCTGCCGCAATAAACAAGGCGCCGGCTTCCATATCCCCGGACAAGAGAGGCCCTAAAAGCCGCCTCCACCTCTTCTCCGAAGTGCGAAAAGCAATGATTTCTTCAAATACCGGTTCTTTGAACATCGAACGGCTCACGTGAACTCCCTCATGTGCCAAGAGTTCTTCGCGGCCAACCCATCGGAACTTCGCCGGAAGTTCCAGTACCGGAACAATAAGATGGGGGGAAATGGGATGGAGCCACGTGAGAGCCCCGTGCCACCAAGATTTTTTTCGACCTCCCGTACGGCACAAAAAGAGGCGGCTATGATGTTTCTCCACACCAATCGGGTGTTTCAGGAGCTTTTCAAGGGGTCTCGGATCGGCAAGCCACTCTTTCATTGCTCTAACACGCTTTTCGAAGGCTGCAAAATCCTCATCGGGACCGGCAAACCATCCCTCTTCGAGACATACAGCTAAAAATTCAACTTCCGTCATATTTTGGATATGCAGCCGGCTGCATCTGATCGGTATCGCTTACTTGAAGCGTCCACCCTTCGCTATATAAGGAAGCAAGCTCCTCAGCGGAATATAGGGGCCTGCCTTCAAGATCGCAGGGGAAAGTTATCTCTCGCCATGAAAACCGGTCGAGAATAAAACAAAAACCCTCACCGTCCGGCCGCCGGGCTTGCAATTTTGCACCCCATTTTCCTTCTTTCTTGAGTATTTGTCCAGTAGGAACAAAGCTCGTGTCAAAGGTGAAAAACCCTTGATCCCATTGAAAGGCAGGCTTTACAACTCCTTGCGGTACAATATAGCCGGCCTTCATGCCACTATCGACGAAGGAAAGGAATATCGCTGCCAGGTCCATTTTTTCGCTAGGAATCTCTCCGCCCCGCAAGAGAAGCACGGTATCAGAAAGCATCGCATCCAAAAGAAGAACATTTTCGGGGGTAAAAGGGGTAATGTGAGGAAATCTCCCGGAGAGCTTTTCATAGCCTTTCGCCTCGAATGGACCCCGCATCTCATAGAGCACGTAAATTTTTCCGATACAGCTTACCTTCTCAAGAAGCGCCCTGATCTGATAGTCCGCTGCCATGGGGCCCTCTTTTGTCATGATCACAATATCGACAGGCTCGGGCAATATTGCGGAATCTTTCACACTAAACGTACTAAAAACAGGAAAATGCCAAGAGGACGCTCCCTTATCGTAATAGAGTACGCTGTGATCGCATAGAATCGGTTTTTTCAGATGAAACAAAAAGTCGAGCAGCGGTAAATTGCTCGTTTCGGAAAGGATGGAGGACCGGAATACATCTTTCCAGGTCAGGGCATCGAGGTCGGAAAGGGTGAAAGTGAAACAGGGAAAAGCACTATTGTATTTATAGGCAAAATAAAAATCGTGCAGGGGAACCGTTCGTTCGTAGCTCGCATGGCTCAGAAAATTGGCGAAGAAAAGTTTCCCATCCCCTCCCTTTTCTGCAAACCGTTTTAAAGCTTCGGTATTGATAAACACGTGGCGCGTAGAAAGGAGCATTCCCGTTCTGCTCTTGGGAAGGCTGCGGACGAGCTGAAAAAAAGTGATCGAGAGCTGCCCCGAAGCACAGGAAATCAGGAAAGGCTTCCCCCGCTTTTTAGAAGCAAAATAGCGGTCAAACTCATCATATTGTTCGGAAGGGACAAAGAGGTAATAGTCAAAATCCAAGCCGACCTGACGTCGCACCGATCGGACCGATTCTTTCCATTCTTTATTTTTCGCATCGTGCACGTGAAACAGGGTGATTTGACTCGCACATCCCGCTATAACAAACAACAACGCAAAAAAGAATTTACCCATTCGGCGACCGCATTATGAAATGGATCGGCAGTTCGGCATGCGATGAGTGGGGACGCGCATTGTACAGCTTATCCACATCAATTTTGTATCCTTCTTCAAATTTTTCGAGGAGCTCCGTCTCCGAATACATGTTGAGCTGCAAATTGTTTCCGTAGTGGGATACGACATTGAGGGGAATGTTCACAATTTTCTGAAATTGGGGACACAGCCCCAGCTTGCTGAGTGTTCCGTCATGCAGCGCAGTGGCCGCCCATCCGCCTTCGTGGTCATTCGGGTAGTGATAATCGGCATTTTGATGGAACCGGAGAATGTCGCTTTTTTTGTAGATGGTGAAGTCGACCGTATGGGGATATTTCCATTCACAATCGCCCCTCCCGAAACGCCAGGCGAATCGCTGATAGTCAACGCTGATCAGCCTCGGCTGACGTGCGGCACGATTTTCCATAAAAGAAAAATCGTTCAAAATTCCGAGCCGGTAAAAAAAGCCGTATCCTCCCGTTTCTTTGAGGGCTTTGACATCAGCGGCGATATCGATGTCTCCGATCACGATGATATCATCAACGGCAAACACCACATAGTTTGCCTTGCCTTCTTCTGTCCCGAGCGCTTCGAGAACCCACGGCTTATATTGCGTGTAAGCAATTTCTTTGTCATTCGACTGCCTGCGGAAACGGACCTCGGGGAAGCGTTTTTTTACTTCCCGATACCCTTGCTCATATTTTTCTTCGGTGCACCGATAAATCACGGTCGTCGTATTGACGCCTTTGACCCTTTTTTCAACCGATTCTAGAAGGGAATAAAGCTGCATGGGTCGATTAAAAGAAAAAGCAATGATGTCGGCCGCCTCCCCCTGAACTGCTACGGACGGATGCTCTTCAACTCGCGGATAGCGGGCTTTCGCACGGATCACCTTTTCCATGGCCCGTTGCAAATCGAGATGTTTCCGGAAATCGCTGATGGGATTGATAGTGTTATAATTATACAGGATGTCGCTCACAAAGTAGGTGTGGACTCCGGCCATCTCAACCATGGGGTACATCACAGCAAGGTCAAAGGTGATCGGGAAAAACGTGTCCTCCTCCAGCAAATCATCTAGCCGGATTTTTTTGAAAAGGCCGGCATAAAAGGTGCGTACATGAGAAAAAAACCATGTGTCGCTTCTGCCCTGTTGGGATTCCAGAAAGGCGCGGGTCACGGGCCTTGTGTGGCCAATGAGCCCCCACGGATCAAACCGGTGTTGGCCGTAGGTCAGCCACGCATCATTGGCATTATAATACCTGTTTAATTTCGAAAGGACATCGGTTCCCTCAAGGGAATCGTCCCCGTCAACGAGAACGACGATATGATCATCCGGAATACTGCGCAACGTAGCGTAAAGATTGGCCAGTGCACCCTGATTGACTCTGTTATGCACAAGGCGTATCCGGTTTTTTTGCGGGTGTCCGTTTACATAACTTTCTACCAGTTCCCCCGTCCCATCTGTAGATGCATCGTCGACATAAACCACGTCGTAGTTGTCGTAATCCTGATTCAGGAGCGAGGTAAGATTTTTTTCACACCAGCGGGCATTATTATACGATAGAGTCACGATGGTAAAATAGTTCCGGATAGCGCACTGCCCATTTCCCAACGTAGCAACGTTCAATTCGGACGCACCAAGGAAACCGATTATTGCAAGCAAAAATAAAAATAGTCGCATACCCCCCTTTCCCGTCGATTTTTTCCGAGATTTTAAATCAATATTGCAATTTGCTCAATCGATTTCGGCGCATGAAGAGGATGAGAAGGATAAAATTTCCGAAAATGAGACCTCCTGCAATTGCCATGAAAGCATGGAGCCGTTTCATAAGAGTATGCACTCTTCCCATCAAATACCTTTCATAATAATTCATCTCATCGCGGTACCACGCACCTGCCATCGTTTCATTGGCATAGAGACCAAACTCTCCGTCGATTTCATTAAAAAAGCCGGCAGGAAATACAATGCCCGTGAAAGTGGGGTCGCCGAGCGCATTTGTGACTGCTTTATGGAAGGCAAGAAAAGCCCGATGGGTGACGCGCGCCATGACCGCATCGAGATCCCGTCCGGGAAACCGCTTTTCTGAGTCATCCCAGGTTTTTTTCGTAATGTCCAGCGCCTCTTTGATCACGGGGTGGTGCGATCGGCAGCCGATGATGCTATTTCGCACTACGGCCGCCCGTTTCAAGATATGGTTGCCGGGATTTTGCAGACCGGTAAAAAAATCGTAGGATGCGGCAAACCCGGCAAAGGAGCGTCGGCATCGAACGTCGTGATCCACGTAAACCCCCCCCTCCTTCTCTAATATGATCAGTCTCAGAAGGTCTGACCTCTCCCCGTAATTGTCGCTCTCTTCCAAAAGGGGACGGAATTCCCCCACGAGCGAAGGGGGAACTTGGTGGCAATGAACGCCTTCGGGAATGCCTTGCCGGATTCTGTCGGACCACAATTTCACTTCCCAGTCGGGATGGCACGCTTGCCATCCGGCCATGTTAACACGAAAATCGGGTGGAAATTCCTTGGGACCCAGCCAGATAAAGTGGATCATACGAGGTACTGCCCGGTCGGCCGGATTTTCCCGATAATTTTTTTCATAATGAGCTCGAAACAGTTCCAGGTCTTGGATATCTTCCTTCGTCCGAACATGTTTGTAACACTTTTTCCCTTTCCCCATCCACCGGGCAAAATCGACTTTTTCGGCGCAGCCTATACATAAAGAGAACAAACTGAGCAAAATTGGAAATGGCTTCATGCCGCCCATTATATTCTCCTTGTCATTAATTCACGAAAAAATCTATCTTTTCAGGCGATAAACCCAAAACTCAGGTTTTTAGGGTGCACCCCTAAAGAAACCTGTTTACAATTAATGGATGACCTCTAATTAGAAAGCTATGGCACAGGCTCGCAAAACAGGTAAAAAACTCATTATTGTTGAGTCCCCTACCAAAATCAAGACGTTAAAAAAGTTTTTGGATAGCTCGTACGATTTCGAATCGTCTAAAGGGCACATCATCGACTTGCCGAGCAAAAAATTCGGGATCGACGTCGACCACGACTTTGAAGCCGAATATGTTGTGCTGGAAGGCAAAGAAGAAGTGATCAAAAAAATCCAGCAAAAAGCCAAAAATGCCGACATCGTCTATCTCTGTCCCGACCCTGACCGCGAAGGAGAGGCAATTGCCTGGCATATCGCGTCGGTCCTTCCCCGCAAATCCAACATCCAACGTGTCTCCTTCAATGAAATCACGAAAAAAAGCGTGCTGGAAGCGTTGAACCACCCCCGCGATATCGACCAAGATTTGTTTGAAGCACAGCAGGCACGCCGTTTTTTAGACCGGATTGTCGGTTACTCGGTCTCGCCCCTTTTACAGCGTCGCGTCCAGGGAAGAAAAGGGGGCGGAAAAGGTCTTTCCGCCGGGCGGGTACAATCGGTTGCCCTCAAATTTGTGGTCGATCGCGAAAGGGAAATCAAAAAATTCATCCCCCAAGAATATTGGGTCCTCACAAGCGAACTTGCCAAAAACAAAGATAAGCTCCTGGCTTTTTTAACCCATGTGGACGGCAAAAAAGTCGAAAAAGAGAAAAGCGACAAGAAAAATGTCGTCATGATCGACACCGAAGCGAAAGCGACGGCAATCGAAAAGCGGCTTAAAAAAGCATCCTATTCAGTAGGTACCGTTGAAAAGAAAGAGCGCAAGCGCCACCCGCAACCTCCGTTCATCACCTCGACCTTGCAGCAAGAAGCGGCTCGCCATTTCTCGTTTTCCTCGCAGCGTACCATGCAAATCGCCCAGTCGCTCTACGAAGGGGTTGAACTGGGAACGGGCGATATCGAAGGTCTCATCACCTATATGAGAACCGACTCTGTCCGTGTTTCGGAAGAAGCGATGAGGGACGCCAAGAACTGGATTACGGGAAATTTCAACAAAAAATACCTCCCTGACGAGCCCCGTGTTTATAAGACCAAAAAGCATGCCCAAGAAGCGCATGAAGCGATCCGGCCGACGCAGATTTTTAAAACTCCCGATGAAATCCGCGACTATCTCAATCCCGAGCAGTTTAAACTCTATTCTCTCATCTGGAAGCGATTTATCGCATCACAAATGGCGAGCGCGATTTACGACACACTCTCTGCCGACATTCACACAAATGACAACCTCACCCTCCGTGTCACCGGCGCCGTCATTAAATTTGACGGATTTTTAGCCGTGTACGAAGAAAAGTCAGACGACAGCGAGGAGGGAGATAAAAATGAACGCATCCCGTCCCTTACCGAAGGGGAAACGTTAAAACTCCTCGGCGTCGACAAGAAACAGTCGTTCACCAAGCCACCGCCTCGTTATACCGAAGCCTCCCTCATCAAAGAACTTGAAAAGTCGGGGATCGGAAGGCCGTCGACCTACGCGTCGATCATGCAAAAAATCTTAAGCCGCGAGTATACCACCAAAGAACGCAACACCATGATCCCAACGGAGCTTGGCATGGTGATTTGTGAAATGCTTGAGACCAATTTTCCCGACATCATGAATGTAGATTTTACTGCCGACATGGAACAACAGCTCGATGACATTTCGGAGCACAAAGTGAACTGGAAGGAGTTCCTCGCCCACTTCTGGAAAGGGTTTTGTCCCACACTCGAAAAGGCATTCCAGGAAGCGCACGTCCCCAAGCAAGAAACGGACAAACTCTGTCCCAAGTGTGGCGGCAAAGTGCTTAAAATCTGGTCGCGCAACGGCTACTTTTACGGGTGTGAAAACTATCCCGATTGCGATTACACGGCACACCTCGAAGAGATTGACATCGACCGGTCCAAGTACGATCCCAAATTCAAATGGAACCAAAAATGCCCCAAATGCGACAGCGAAATGAAAGTGCGCAAAAGCCGCTTCGGCATTTTCCTTGGCTGTATCAATTACCCCAAATGCAACGGCATCGTGAACATTCCCCTTCTCGGAGAAGAACAGGTGAAAAATCTTCCCCCCTGCCCGGCTGAAGGGTGTGACGGACAGATTGTGCAGCGCCGTTCCCGTTTTGGAAAAATGTTTTTTTCTTGCACCAACTATCCTGATTGTGACGTGATCGCAAACTCCGTCGAAGAACTTGCCACCAAGTACAAAGATCATTCCAAGACGGCAGCAAAACCGCGCACCGGAAAAGGCTTTGGCCGCAAGCGGAAGCTTACCCCTTCCAAAGATCTCGCCGCCCTCATCGGCGGGGCCGAAGTGACGCGCGGAGATGCAACGAAAAAAATTTGGGACTACATCAAGAAGCACAAATTGCAAGATCCGAAAGACAGGCGCATGATCGTGCCCGATGCCCCTTTTGCAAAGATGACCGGCACGCCCGAGCCAATCCAGATGATGCAAATCGCCCGCTACCTCTCGCAGCACCTATCCTAAAATCCCCGAGAGAGTATGCGGGATACAGCAGGAATCAAAAACTGAAAGAAAACCAAAAGGAAACCAATGATGGACGCTGTCAAATCAATGGGTTTTCTCGATTGCAGATAATGTATCAATGCGTCAACACTAAAGACAAGGATTAGGATATAGATGGAAATTGCATTTAATGTTGTAAATGTGACGCTGAGTGACCGGTAATAGAACCAGGCTCCGCAGAAAAGAAGCAAAATAAAAAGCCAAAAGAATAACGAAAAATCCCACCTTTTTTGACGGATTGATTTAACCGTTAAAAAGCCCACATAGATACACGGTACAATTAGCCACAAACTGTCCATCAATAATCCCTCCTGTCAAAAACATCGGGTTCGGACGCCCTATTCTGAAATTCATGCTCTATCGACGGCGATTCATGTTGGTTCAACGCCTGAAGCCTTCTTGCCTCTTGAAAATCACGATATGAAGCTTCAAATTTTTCAAACCCTTCTTTTGCCAGCAACGCTGCTCCCAAAGGATCTTGCCTCATCAGTTCAATCACGGCAAAGCCTGTAACCGTGGTGCCCATCAGAAATTCCTTAATCGATTGATCCAAATATTTTTCCGCTTCTTCTTTCAAGGAAGGCGCATCGTGAGATAGAACTATATGAAGGCATTTTGGGCTTTCTGTCAGCAATGACAAATACAGTGACCGACATTTTTGTATGACATCCGTATAACGTATATAATATTCGTTTAGATTCTCATTTTGCTCAAAACGTTGTAGCAAAAAAAGGGTTTTTTGGGTTGCCGATTCAAGACGGTAAAGTCGATCGGAATCAGAAGCATGTATACCTAAGCTTGCCGCTAAAACCAAACTAAACAGGATTCTCATTCCGTTATGATACCTGAAAAAAAAATTTGATCAAATTATTTTTCATGGCTACACTGTCTACATGGAGCGCATGAATTTTGTTAAAGTATGTTTAATATTGTTGTCTGCAGCTGTGTGGGGACAGAGCGGATGTGTGTTTTTGGACAACATGGGAGCAGCTGCCGCCACCTCAATTGATTTGCCCGTCAAGATGATCTGTATTACGTGTTATTCGGTCGAAGGGGATGCGCCGCCACGTTGGATGGTGCGCTTATCGACTGCGCCCAATCCGGTACAGCCGTGGCATGTCAAAACGGATGATGGTTCTTATTGGCAAGACGCGGGCGGGGAATTTTATCCCGAATTTTTGGGAGCAACGGTTGACAATGACGACTGCTCCACCGCTTTAGAACAGGCTTTTCGCGCTCACATGTTTTTGAAGATGCGCCTTCGCGGCATGGGCAATACATACAAGTGCAGAAAGCAGGTGAATTTTGACACCTTCGGTTTTTCCAACGGCGGGTGTGACGTTGACTTTAATGGAATGGGTCGCTCGTGCATCAGTTTTGCACCTGATGTCCCGGCCCCTTGCTTTTTTTTGGGATCGAGCCAGACGCAAAATAACTTTTGGGGCCGATTTGTCAATTTGGAAATTGACGCCAATGTGGATGGTGTCGCAGCGCAATTTGGCCGTACCGATCTCCAAGATCCGACAAATGATTTTGTCATTACTGTGAATGTTACCAATGCTTCAACCGGAGGCGGGGCGCAGGCGATCGTCCTCAACGCAATCTATTCGTCCCTCTTAAACATTGTAGGAAACTGCGGCGCAACCGGAAGCGGACTTGCTGCTATCCAACTCAACCGATGCAACATGTGCCGTGGTTTTTTAGCTCCGGGACATTGCAATCAGGGGCTCGTTTTTGCAAACTATTGTAACGGCAATAGCTTTTCTATCGATATCGAAGTTCTTGAAACGGGACTGGTACAAGCCGACAACACATGTGCCTATAATGAAATTGTCGGCGGCGTAATTGCCAACTCAAGCGTTGGAATCGATAACCACAAAGGAGGACCGCTCCGCCTGCGCAATGTGCTGATCGGGGGCGTCACCAGTCTCCTGTCTAATCCAAACGCCCAAGATGCAAGCTGGGGCGGCTATGGCGTGACCATTGATGACTCGGGCCAAAACCCAACCGGTTTTAGCATGCCGAGCATGCCCGGTGGAGGAGTATGGGTCCTCAACAAAAGTTGTCAGCCCCAGTGGATTGCAATCTCAGGGACGAGCGGGAGCGACTCATTTCAAGTGAGGGTGCGATCTTGGTACGATTTTTCTTCTGAGGGAACGATAGTCGCCTCAGGCGCTCCGTGCGGTTTCGTTCTGCAACCGGGAGAGCAAGTCTGTTATAGCGGATCCGGAGCTAGCCTTTCCTGGACATGGCGGCCTTTGCTATAATACTCGTATCTCAGTCAAGATGGTCCTCGAGGAGAAGGAGCTTTTGATAATGCTGGAAGAGGTCACGCTGGCGCGCGGCCTCCTCGAAGAGAAATTGTTTGGCAGCGCGATTCATGTTATGCTCGGCCTCACGCATGCGTTTCGATATCTCGCCTGCCGTGAGGTTTTCTTTGTCCTCCGACACTTCCCCTACCGTTTCAAGGAGGCTTTCGATCTTGGCACGCCGTACCGTGTGCGGTACTATGCCGTGCTCTTCATTGTAGGCCTGTTGAACAAGCCGGCGTTTTCGGGTGACCTCCACCGTTTGTACAATCGAACGGGTCATCGTGTCGGCATAAAGAATCACCCTGCCATGCTCGTTTCGCGCCGCACGGCCACAAGTTTGAATGAGAGCCGTCTCACTACGCAGAAAGCCTTCCCTATCAGCATCCAGCACGAGGACAAGGGAAACCTCGGGAATGTCAAGCCCTTCCCGTAAGAGGTTGATGCCAACGAGAACATCAAATATTCCCGAACGAAGTTCTTTGATGATCTGTATCCGCTCTACCGTATCGATATCGGAATGGAGATATTTCGCTTTGAGCCCTCGCTCGCCGAGGAATTGGGAAAGCTCTTCGGCAAGCTTCTTGGTGAGCGTCGTAACGAGGGTGCGCCTTCCGAGAGCAGCTTCTTTTAAAATCTCTTCGATCGCATCATCCACCTGAAACTCGGCCTTGCGGACTTCGATTTCGGGATCGAGAAGCCCGGTCGGGCGCACGATCTGTTCCACAATCTCCCCTTCAACATCCTGGATTTCAAACGGCGCGGGCGTGGCCGAAACATAAATTGCAAAAGCCATTTTTTCGTAAAATTCCTCGAACTTGAGCGGACGGTTATCAAAAGCAGAAGGAAGGCGGAACCCGAACTCGATCAGGGCAGTTTTGCGCGACCGGTCCCCGTTATACATCGCCCGCACCTGGGGAAGAGTCTGATGCGATTCGTCAATAAAGAGCAGAAAATCGTCGGGAAAATAGTCGATCAGTGTGGGAGGAGGCTCCCCGGGGCCACGGCCGCTGAAATGGCGCGAATAGTTTTCGATCCCCTTGCAAAACCCGATTTCCTTAATCATTTCCATATCGTAACGCGTCCGTTCCAGAATGCGCTGCCGCTCCAAATGCGCATTTCTCTCTTCAAAAAAAAGAACTCTTTCTTCCAGCTCGGAACGGATCGTTTCGATGGCTTCATAACGCACCTCTTCCGGTGTCACATAGTGCGAGCCGGGATAGATTTTTAAATGGTCCAACCTTTCTTGCAACCGCCTCGTGAGCGGATCCACCGCCCCCATTTTTTCAATCACGTCATCAAAAAATTCGATCCGGTAACAGCGATCCTCTTCATAGGCCGGCATGATTTCCAGTATGTCGCCCCGTACCCGGAAGGTAGCAGGTGTGACAGTGTCATCGGTGCGGGTATAACGAAGCTCAATAAGGTGCATGAGGAGGTCATCCCGCCGAGCGGTCATTCCGGCAGAGAGGGAAATCACCATTCTGCGATAGTTTTCGGGCGAACCCAAACCGTAAATGCATGAAACCGAAGAAACAATCACCACGTCATCCCGTTCTATCAAAGAACGGGTAGCCGATAGACGCATCCGCTCGATTTGCTCGTTGATCGCCATATCTTTTTCGATATAGGTATCGGTACGGGCTATGTATGCTTCCGGTTGATAATAGTCGTAATACGAAACAAAATATTCGACCGCATTCTTGGGAAAAAACCCTTTGAACTCCTGGAACAGTTGCGCCGCAAGCGTTTTGTTATGTGCAAGCACCAGGGTCGGCTTTTGTACCCTTGCAATCACCTCGGCCATCGTATACGTTTTTCCCGAACCGGTGATTCCGAGCAGCACTTGCCGCTTTTTTCCTTCTTCAATCCCACGGGAGAGTTTTTCGATCGCTTGCGGCTGGTCCCCTTTCGGGGTGAATTCAGATTCTAACTTAAACCGCACGGCTACCTATGGATTGCAACAAGGGATCAAATACCCCCCACCGGATGCACAAATTCACGACGATGACTCCCACTGAGAAAAGCAACGTTACACAAGCTGCGATGCGGATGGGAAGACGATGGGGAAAGCGCCGCCCAAATAAAATCATGCACGACGGAATAAAAATGAGAAGGATGGCAACGAAAGCTCCGGCATAGTTGAGGGCGCCGAGAAAAATATTGCGAGTGGAATAAACAAAAAGGAGAGGGGGAATAAAGGTGAGCATCATGGCAAACGCGCGCCCCTCCCACGTTCTTTTCAATTTCAGCCCGTCGGTCAAAAAGTCGGACAGGCTGAGCGATACACCCAAAAAAGAGGTGATGATGGCAAATAGGGAGAAGAAATACACCCCCACTTTGAGGAGCGGCGCTGTCACAACCGCTTCCAGATAAGGCGTGACCGTTCGACTTGCCTGCCAGGCAGCAAAGAGGCTATTTTCTCCTTGCAGGGGTAGAATGCCGAGCACCAGAAATTGCCAGAATAAGTTTAAAATCAAAGCGACAAGACCTCCAACCACGACGGCGATTTTGAGGCGGCGCGTGTCGTGACCGAGGTAGTGGTAGAGGCTGGGAATGATGATATGGTAGCCGAAAGCGGTGATGATCACGGGAATGCCGTACAGGACCGGCCTGAAATCGACATAATTTAAGTGACTCGAAACAACGTGCTGCGGCAAAAACATGACAAGCAAAATATAGGCAAAAGCAAGGCCGATCATGAGGGCCCGATTGATGATGTCGACCCCTTGCGTTCCGAAATAGATAAATCCTCCGAAAAGGAGCGGCAATCCGAACTGGCATGCCCATAAGGGGAGCGTTCGTTGAAATACCACTTGAAGCGCTTCCTGAAACAGGGGTGCAATAGCAGAGATATAAGCGATCATCAGAGCATAAAGCAAAAAAATGTATACAAACCAGGAAACGACACGTCCCCCCATTCCCAAAGTGGCTCCTGCCATCGTGATGAAATTTTCCCCTTTATGGAAATGGGAAATGATCTCCACAAAGAACAGGGCTGTCGTGAGCATCACACCCCAGCAGAGGAAAAAAACGAGAAGGGAGGGAAAAAAACCGCTAAACCCGGTGACGGTCGGCATTCCAAGCATGCCAACGCCGATCGTTGTCCCTGCAATCAAGAAGACGGCACCAAAAAATCTTTTCATATCTCTGCATAGATTTGATAGGCAATAATGAACGAGGCTATCGCGAATAATGTTAAGAGTACAGCATTTTTCGTGAAAAAATTTCTTTCCTTAAAAAAGTGGTCGCGGGTTTTGCCGCGCCATACCATGAGAACGGGTAAAATACCAAACAGGATGACGGCAAAAATGCCTCCTCCAAGGCCGAGGGCCTGATATAAAATCCGCGGATTGAGCACGCACACAATCGTCGGCGGCACGAAAGTCAAAAAACACATCCATATGTTTTCCCTCTTGCCCACTTCCACTTTCAACGCATCGGTCAAAAAATGGACAAGGCTGAGGGACTGGGCCAGGAAAGAAGTGGTGATGGCAAAAAACGCAAGCACCGAAGCAATCGTTCCGAGACCCGAAAAGCCGAGCAGGTTTTTGAGGGCGCCTGCCGCATCGATCCCCTCCGCATAACTGGATGTAATGCTGATCGGCCCCGTCACAGGCAAATTTCCCAGTGCTACCGTCTGCCACACGAGGTAAATCGTGAGAGTACAGAGTGATCCTGCTATGACCGAGGCACGGACACGGCGCACATCCCCTCCTAAATAGTCGTGGATGGTGGGAAGGATGTTATGGAAACCGAACGAGATGACAAGGACGGGAAGGCCCTGTAAAACATAGCTAAAATCGGAATAAGCGAGCAGGCTCGGATTGATGTGGGAAAAGCCAAAATAGAGAAGGGCAAAGAAGGTGAGGATTTTCCCGTACATGAAAAGACGGTTGGTCCTGTCTACAAATCCGGTGCTCAAATAAATGACCCCCCCGAAAACGGCGGCAAAGAGCACCGAACCGCCCCATTCCGGAAACGCAGGCACCCCTAGTTGCACGTAGGAGCCGATATGTTCTCCGATCTGCGCCAAATAGGCAACCAAGATGGCATAAAATAAAAGGAGATACAGCACAAAGCAAACCATCCTCCCGACGGGACCTAAAAAATGCTCTACCATGCCGGCAAAATTCACGCGCGTCGGAAAGTGCCTTTGTACTTCCACCAAAATAAAGGCGGTCGAGGTCATAAAAAACCAGGCAAGAAAAAACATCGCAAAGGAAGGAAAAAAGCCGGCAAGGCCTGTGGAAATGGGGAGGGCCAGCATCCCTGCACCCACGCAACTTCCCGTAATTAAAAATGTAGCGCCGAAGACGCTTCCTTTTTTACTCATGATTTCTTCCGCACTCATAATAATCCTATATTGTTTTTCCGGTGTGCATGATACAACTCATGCTGCAAACGCCCCTCGTTCGAACCGTTCCAATCGACAAAGCCGAAAAAGGGAGCAAATTGCGGAAAAGCTTCTTGCACATGACGGGCCATATCTTGGGCCACCTTGCGGTACGTCTCATGCCCCTGCTGCATCGACCTTAGCTCGGAAAGCCATTGCAACGCGCGCAAGTTGATGTGAAAATACCAGGCAATGTTGTAACCCATCGGCACAATATACTGCGCCTCTTCAGAAAATTCGCCGCGCATTCTGTCGTACGCCTTTTTCGCTTCTTCCATCACCGTTCTATACTTCTCTTCCATCGCCGTGCCGATGATTTCCCGTGGAATAAAATAGCCGAGATCGCACGTGAGCTGCTGTCGCTGCTGCGTGAGCATGCGGTGGCGCTGCAGATCACGATATACTCCGAAATCGGAAACGATCTCAAAGGTGAAGGTCGCATGTTCCAAACCTCGCGGCGATTTGTGCCGTCTATTTTGCCGCCCTTCCACGACGAGATCGAAAAGCTGACGGATTTCTTCGTCCGGCATCGCCCGAACTGCATGCCGTAAAGAAGCGATATCGGAATGTCCATGTTCATAAAGCAGAAATACCGCCACCTCTCTCACGGCATCGGCACTCGCCCCGAGGAGCCGAACGCGGTAGCCCGGTGAGATGTCTTCTCCCACCACATGTTTGTCGTTCCATTCTGAGAGATCTCCCTGCAACTTTTCGATATAGTCCTGGTATGCCGTTTGGTTTTTATGCGCCGGCAAAGCGCGCCGGACAAACGAAGGGATGATTTTCTCAAGCTCCGTTTGCGCTTTTTTGCCGATCTCCTGCAATTCGGTCAAACCCGAGACATGCATTTTACGAAGCATCCCTTCGTAAAAACGGCCATTTCCGAAAAGACCCATATTGGTGAAGGTACCGGCGGGAAGGAGCCCCCGTAAAAGGTCGAGTACTTTTCCCCGAATGGTAGTCCGATACACTCCGTTCGGAGTATCCGGAGCCCGGGGGTGCAGATTTTCCATGACTTTAGAGAGATCTTTGACAAGGTCGGTATATGTCTCGAAGAGGGCGTCACATATACGGAGGTACAAATCTTTATAGGCAGAGGTCATGATTACCGAATCGCGATAATAGGCGTATTCTCCGGCAGAATTTTTCTGATCAAAATAGACGTAACGGGTCGATTTCTCCAGAGGAGAGCCCCCAATTCTACAGTCTTCGATGGCTTTTGCCGCTAACATGCTCACTTTTTCAACGGCAAGGTGCGCTCCGCCGAGTTCTCCAATCGAATCGTCCCCATACCCGTCCAAAATGCGGTCGTAAAAACTTTGCGCCTTTTGGATCGCTTCCATTTGCACCTTCTGAAAGCCGAGGTTCATTTCGTGCACCCGAGCATGCTCGTCGGTCAAAAATTCTTTGAGAAGCAGATTTTTCAAACTGAGGGTGGAACGGGAATAACGGGAAAAGAGAGCCCCCTTCACCACCTCGGGCAAGTTGTGTAAAACAAAGATGTTAGACTCGACATTCGATACGAATCGGCCGAGGAGATTTTCTTCTTCGGGTGTCCATGAATCCATGCATCCTCCGTAAAAGGGAAACTATATCTCTCCGCACAATGAAAATCAACTTTCTACTAAAATTTATGAATGGTAGAATAGTAGGCAGTGTAGTCATCGTTAAAGGAATTTTATCATTTTATGGAGTATCTGAAGCAAATCAAAGAACATGTAGAAACCCTGGAACTCTCCAAAGTTGTGGTTCTTTGGCAAGAATACTGCCTCTCGGACGAAATCGACCCTCTCGAGCTCAAAAAAATTTTACAGGCCATCCACGATTCGGGATTAAAAGAATCTTTTGGTGTCTATGTAGAAGAAATTTTGCCGCTCTGGGACTCTCTCCCCAATTCGCTCCTCAAGGAAGAAATTTTTCAACTGATCGTCGACTTGCAAACCACCAATTCGGAGTCTTTACGCCATGTTGTGATTGAGTATCTAACCTCCGTTTTCAGCACGAACCCTGATTTTACAACCCAGATGCGCCTTATCGGCATCAAAGACAACCCGAATTTTCAGGGGGCGGTCACCCATTTTAAAATTTTGACCCACATGAAGCCGGGAAATTTCTTTTTGCATACGGGAGGATGGGGCGTCGGTGAAGTGATGGACGTTTCGTACCTGCGGGAAGAGGCAATCATGGAGTTTGACTACGTTGCCGGACAAAAGGACGTGTCGTTTGCCAATGCCTTCAATACACTGCAGCCGATTTCCTCTGACCATTTCCTTGCCCGCCGATTCGGCAATGCCGATGCTTTTGAAGAGTTTGCCAGAAAAAGTCCGTGCGAATTAATTTGTGTTTTGCTGCGTGATCTCGGCCCTTCGACGTCATTCGAAATCAAAGAGGAATTGTGCAACCTCGTCATCCCCGAAGAAGAATGGACACGCTGGTGGCAAAATGCCCGTACACGCCTCAAAAAACATCCCCTCATCCAAAATCCCGCCACCTCAAAAGACCCCTTCCGTCTTCTCATTGAAGAAGTTTTGCCGGAAGACAGGCTCATCGAAAAATTGAAAAACAGCCCGCAGGCAGGAGAACTCATCGACCTCTTTTACGCTTTCATGCGCGACTTTCCGGTCGCTCTCAAAAAAGACGGGTTTAAACAATTCCTCGCGGAGCAGCTCAAGGAATTTCTCAAAAATCACGAACTATCCGATGCCGAAGAGATCCAAATTTTATTCCTGCTCGAAGATTTAGGAGAAAAACACCCCGAATCGTTCAAAAAGTTGCTCCAGCATGTCAAAATCGATGAAGTCATCAACCGTTTCCAAATTATTTCGTTAAAAAAACGGCTCCTAAACCTCGCAAAAGAATTTCGCCCCGATTGGAAAGAAAATTTTGCCGAAATATTGCGGATCTCGCCGCAAAGCCTCGTCAAAGACACCGTTTTTGAGGCCCTTATCAAAGAAGACCGGAATTTTTTCGTCGCTACCTTGAAAAAAATCATCGATGTTCCGATGCAATCGTGTCACACCATCATGTGGTATCTTCCCAAAGCCCTCGAAGATCCTGATCTCCCTTTCGGCGATCCGGCAGGAAACATCGAACTCCTGCAATCTTTTTTCAATACGATGTATCTCATCGAGAATCTCAGCGATCAAAAAGAACTCCTCAAGAAGATGCATAATTTTCTCACCCAAAAACGGTTTGAACACATCCGCAAAATTTTCGAGCATGCCGTCTTCAGCGATTTACAAGAAATTTTGCTCCTTGCGAGTAAATGTCACTCTCTTTCCGATCATGAGATGAAAATATTGCACTCCCTCGCCGAAGTGATCGACCCATCGATCAAATCGCTCCGAAAAAAAGAGCATGAAGAGGTTGAAGACCACGTCATCTGGACAACGCATGAGGGGTACGAAAAAATCAAAGAACGCATCCACACGATCGCAACCGTTGAGGTGCCTGAAAACGCGCGCGAAGTGGAAGCAGCACGGTCTCTCGGGGACCTTAGGGAAAACAGCGAATACAAATTTGCTAAAGAAAAGAGATCGAGATTGCAAGGGGAACTCCGTTTTCTATCCAAGCAATTTTCGCAAATGCGCTCTTTGACCGATCATGACATCGACACAAACAAAATCAGCGTCGGCACTACCGCCACCCTGCTGTCAAACGGAGAAGCCGTCGAGTATACCTTGCTCGGCCCTTGGGATTCCGATCCGGAAAAAAACATTCTTTCGTTTCAATCCGAACTTGCAAAAAAATTGCTCAACCTGAGAGTGGGCGCGCATGTTGAATTGCACGGAAAAATGTGGGAAGTAAAAAAGATTGAAAGTTATCTCAAAAAAGCAAAAAATGCACTCTAATGGAAATTGTCGTTGCCACTTCTAATATGCACAAATTTCGTGAGCTCAAATCAATGCTCAAAGGTTTGTTTCACGGGATGGAAATCGATATTTATTCCCTTCATCACTTTCCCGAATATACGCTGCCCGAAGAAACGGGCTCGTCTTTCGAAGAAAATGCCACGCTGAAGGCTTTGCATGCCGTCCGGCATCTTAATCGTCCCGTGATTGCCGACGATTCGGGCTTGTGTATCCCTGCCCTTGGCGGGGCGCCGGGGATTTTAAGTGCGCGCTATGCAGGGGTAGAAGCAACCGACCAGGATAACCGCACCAAGTTGAAAGCTGCCTTAGAAAACCTTCGTGAAGAAGAAAGGGTCGGCGAATTTGTCTCCGCCCTTGCTTTTGCCCTCCCTGACCGCGGCCTCATCAAAACAACCGTCGGCTACGCCGAGGGAAAACTCCTCACGAAAGAGCAGGGCGGCGGCGGCTTTGGCTATGACCCTCTCTTTCTCAAATACGACTATCGTAAAACCTATGCAGAACTAGACGATGAAATCAAAAATCGCATTTCGCACCGCCGCAAAGCTTTTGATAAACTTTCCTCCGCCTTGCTCCAATACTTTGAAAAGCTTTGTGTTACCTGATCGACGGCTACAATCTATTTTTCCATCTGTACGATTCGATGGAACGGTTTGAATCGTTCCTTCTCGAAATCGACCTGATGCTAAAACAAAATTCCATCCGGGCCACATTCATCTTCGACCGGAAAGAGTTTCCCCAAAACGATCTCCCCCGCGTCCGGGAACTTGAACATATCGAAATCATTTTCGCTCCTTTCGACACCTGTGCCGACAGGTTTATTTTCGAGTGGCTCCGTAATAAAAAACCGGAGCAATATACCATTTGCAGCAATGACCGCTGGGTGATTCAAGAGGCGCAGCGTAAATACATTAAAACTCTCTCTATTTCCCGGTTTCTTCTCATATGCACAAAAAAAAGCAAGGATTCCCTGCATGAAAAACCGGCAATCGAACGTGATATCCACCGGTATCTCAACATTTTTAAAGCCAGCGACGATACTGAAAATCCGTGAGTTCATTCAATCTCTCTCTTGCAGGACGCCTGATTACCCCCGTCAAATGCCTGCTTTCGATCAGCGTATTTTCATCGAGCGCGATGAGAACATGCCCCGGTAAGGTGACGAGATCGAGAGGGCGGAGGGTTTTCACCTCGGTGCCGAAATCGAGTAGCTCGTGAGTGTTGCGTGGAGTCATGCCGCACGCCGCGTCGTACAGTATTCCCGAACAATCGACCCCCTGAAAAGTCAGATGAAAAAACGATTTCCGATCACACAGCTTTGTCTGATACAGAAAAAAAAGATCGAAGACGGGGGCGCGGGTGTTGCCTCCCCAAAGGTAAAAGAGGCGAGGATAGTATTTCAGTGCTTCCAGTATCTCCTTCTTGTTTTTCTGTACTTGCTTTCCTTCCCCTTCCTCGAAAAAAAGGGAATGCGAATAGAGAAGCTCTTTCGGATACCTTTTTGTACGGACGAGTACAATATCTCCCTCCTGCCCCACCCTTTCAAAGGTTTCGCCGGGAAGGGCGATCCATTCGAGCAAGCGGAGATGCATCCCCTGATCGAGGGGCAAATCCCCCTGAAAATAGCGCGGAAAATCGGGATCGGAAAAAATGGGAGCCGATTTCTTTGCGTAGATGAACATAGTATTTGCAATTTTAATACCATGTTTCTATTTTTTAAAGGTGTATGAGACAAAATATCGCAATCTGTTTTTTTCTTTTTGCCATTTTCGGGTGTGGGACCGGCTCCCATCAAAAAAGCGGCGGCGTGAAAAAAGTGCTCTGTACCAACGTCGTTACCAACCCGGAAACTCTTGACCCGCGAAAGGCAAGAGACATGGCCGATATCAATATCATCTTGCAACTGCAGGAAGGACTGTTTCATCTTGAGGAAGGGGGTTCTCTTAAACCGGCCCTTTCTGAAAAATACGAAGTGTCAAGCGACCGGAAAACATTCACTTTTCACCTGCGAGATGCAAAATGGTCCAACGGAGAACCGATTCGTGCCAAAGACTTCGTCTACTCTTATAAAACCACTCTAAGCCCCGGCTTTAGCAGCAATAATACCGCATTGCTTTTCCCCATTAAAAATGCGAAGAAAATCAAAATGGGCCTTCTTCCGTCCTACCTTCTCGGAATTAAGGAAATCGACGACGTCAGCTTTTCAATCGAACTGGAAGAGCCGGTTCCATATTTTCTCAAACTTCTTGCCTCGCCCGTCTATTTTCCCATCTATCATGGCATCGACAAACAAAACGAAAAATGGGCTACCCGAACTTCCTCTTACATCTCATCCGGTCCTTTTGTTCTCCAGAATTGGATTCACGACAACTTGATCGAACTGGAAAAAAACCCGTTTTATTGGGATAAAGATCATGTCGCACTGGAGCAATTGCACTTTATCATGGTAGACGAAGATACCGAATGGAAAATGTTCGAAAATGGCGATATGGATTTGATCGGTTCCCCTTTTTCGTACATTCCCCTTGCCGTCCTTGAAGATTTGAAAAAACGCAACAAACTAGAAACCAAAGACGTACTGGAAGTGCGTTTTCTGCGGATCAACACCAACTTGCCGCGGCTGGATCAACCCGATTTCCGTTTGCTTTTAGCCTCTGCATTCTCGCGGGAAGAACTCGTTCAACAAATTTGCCTTGCCAACCAAAAACCCGCTTACTCTTTCGTTCCAAAAAAAGAAAATAAACCGTTTTCTTTTATAGAAAAAATCACAAACGAGTCTTTGCTCGAAGGGCCGCTTTACCTCACCTATTTTATGAATGAAAGAAATAATCTCATTGCGCAAACGTTGCAGGAAGCGTGGAAGAAAAAGCTGGGTCTCGATGTCCGTTTAGAACCGCTTGAAGGAAAAAGCTATTACGACCGCGTTGCGAAACAAGATTTTCAACTTGTGCTCAGCTCATGGGTGGCCGATTATGACGATCCGTCGAGTTTCCTCGAAATCTTCAAGAGTAAAGGAACGGGCAACAACAACACGGGTTGGGAAAATAAAACCTACACCGAACTTCTCGATCGCAGTAATCGGGAGCTTCCGGAAGAGCGCATCGAGATTTTCCGTGCCGCCGAAGAAATTTTGCTGAAAGAAATGCCCGTCATCCCCCTCTTTTTCGGCACCCGCTCGTATTCCAAAAACAGCAAACTAGAAGGAATCCTGATCGACGAACTCGGTCGTGTTTACTTCAAAAACGCCTACTTTAAAAAATGAAAACAGCGCTCCTCTTGTTTTTCCGAATTTCTCTCTTTTCGGCAAGCATTTCGCTTGTGAACGACTCGAAGTATCCGCTCATCGCTGCCATTTACGATATCCGCGGAGTTTTTTCCTTTGAGAAAGCGCTTGAACCCGCAGGCACCTACATTTGGACGATCGGAGAAAACCCTTTCAATCCTGCCCCGAATGCAACGTACACCCCTTTTACCGTAGTGTGGATATGCAATACCGAAGACCGACCCTATGATTACAATACGGCCCCACAGGAAGAAGGGGAGAAAAAGCCGCCCGACTATGCCTCTTCCTTCGGCGTTTGGACCGGCATCGGACCGGGAGCCACCGTCAACGCGATGGGCAGCCCCACCGGTTCCAAGACTTGCGTCGTGAAAAAAAAGAAACCCTCCGATAAAACCGAAAAAGAACTTCTCCAAAAAGAAAGAGAAGAAGACTGGCAAAATGACTACGGCGACCCGTGGGTGAACGACGGCGGCAGCCCCTTCCACGAATACGACGGCAACAACTAATACCGATAAAACTAAAAGGTGATGCCGGTAGAGAGAAGAAGCGGCGTGGTGAGAAGAGAATCGTCAAAGATGTTTTGCATGCCGGTATATTGGAAAATGCTCAGTTCTAGAGTAAGCCCTTGCATACGGCCGATAGAAAGGCCAAGGGTCAAAAATTGCTGGTAGGCAAACCGCTTCTGGGAAATTTTATCTCTTTTTTCAAAGAGATAACTTGGCCCAAAAATGCTCCCTTCAAGAAAAAGCCTCACCCCGAAGAGGGATAGAATCGGGACTTCTAAGGAGAGAAAGGAGGAAGTTGTTTGCGTGGTGCGATTTGCCTCTTTCCAGTAACCATAATTGCCACCGCCATTGATGTGGAGAAATAGGAACTCGCCCACGGAAGATTTAGCCATGAGAAACCCTCCCCGTTCGTAACTCTTCGCAGGCTCAAGCATTTCGATCGGCATCTTAGGAGTGCGGCCGGCATACAGGGTTTTATCAAAATAACCGACCGAAATATGGGAAGCGGCATTACCGACGGCGCAAAAAAGGAAAAGAAATAAAACCCGGACTCTCATGATTCTTTATATAGACTATAATGCAATAGGTTTCAATCGACAGGTTCGCTTTTGTGGTACTCGATTTTCCGCTCAAAACGGCCCTGCGCGTCATAAATTGTTGCGGTGCCGTCCCCGTTGTGGATTTTCGAAATCGGAACGTCGCTCCCTTTTTGGTAATACCGGCCGCTCATCAACTTGTCTTTCTGGTAATCTTCTACGTACATGAGACCGCCGTCTTCATACCAGGCAATGGAAAGGCCGTTCCTTTGATTGTCGACCATTTCACGCTCCGACTGGAGTTGTTTATTTGGATGCCATGTGCGCACGATGCCGGTAATGGCATCTTCTTTCCAGGTAATTTGCAATTTGGGATGGTCTTCTTCCTGCGCTACGTCGTAATAGAACCACTCGGCCCCCTCTTTCTCGCCGTTTTTCTCGATATGCCTAGTTTCCAGGCGGCCATTTGCGCGATATACTTTGATTTCCCCTTCCGGCACCCCATCCCGATACTCACACTCTTTTTTCAAAATCCCTTTTTCAAAAACCGGTTTGAACCCGCAGCCGTCCACAATCTCGCGCATGATCGACCCGTCAAAATTCCAGTAGACACCGGAAAGCAGTTTTCCCGATTCGTACTTTTCTTCCCGCTTCGGCAGATGCACATTGCCGAGAAAATAGGAAAAACCGTCCTTCTTCCCTTCCTTGAACTGGGTCTGGCCAAGAAGGTTCCCCTCTTCGTCAAACAATTGGATGGCCCCTTTGATCAAATCCTTATCGTACGGGATTTCTTTTGCAATTTTGCCGTTTTTATGGAAATACAAAGCTTTCCCCGAAAGCAGCCCTTTATCGTAGAGGAACTCGGCAATGATTTTCCCTTCCTCATCCCACACAAGGCTTTTGGAATCGAAAATCCAGGTCTTTTGAGCCTCCGGTGTCACATCTCCCACTCCGGCAATCACTTTGGCTAGCATCCTCACGCCCCCGGCCGGATGCCACTCGCGGTAAGTCCCGCATGCACGTCCGTTGACCGTTTCCAAATATTGAAAAACCTGTCCGTTTTCGTGATAGGTGGTGATGATGCTTTTCATCTTCCCCTCTTTATCGCGACCGTACGTACGGGTCACTTTCTGATAAGGCTGGGCCGCAAGAAAGTCGGCCGTGTCAAAACGGCGCACTTTCCCTTCCTGGTTGAGGGTTTGCACGGAGCCACTGCGATCGATAAGCTGCATCGAAACAACCTTGTTTTCACTCGAGCTATGATCGCAAGAGACGCAGACAAGGGCGCACCATATAAAAAATACGAGTCTCATTCACTCTTCTCCCGTATTGTAAAATTCAGCAAAAAATAAGGACCCGCTTCCATCCCGGTCATGGAAAAATGTAAGAAACAACTCCGGCTGCGCTGCTCCTTAGTTTCTACCAAAGAAATGATTTCAAAAAGATCTTTTACCGACACTTCCACAGGACTTTCCAACACATACTTCCATATTGGGACCCCCATTGTATAAACCTTTTGAGGCTTTGTAAATGCAATTTTGTTCTTTTTCAACTTTTCCGCCCGGTCGCCGCACAAGAGAGACAGTTCCGGCCTGTGTTTCAGGGTAGCAGCTTCTTGCCCCATTAATTCCATGCGTGTGAGCGCTGCCGGATCAAAGCGCGCCTCGGAAGAGGCAAAAAGGCCCGGCATGGTAAGCTCCGCTTTTTCAAGATTTTTTTGGATCCTCTCGATTTTCCATGCCGCATGGGCAAAGTATGCGCCCACGGCAATCCATGGCGCGAAGATAACGACAAGGGAAAGGGGAATCAGTACCCGACCGTTCAAAAATATTCGGCGGGCGCGGATGTGAACCTTTATAAGGTTTCTATTCTGCCGGAGTAAAAGATATCGTGATTGTATCTTCTTCCCTATTTCTTTTATCACGTTGATTCCATTTTTGTGTTTTCCACACTTTTTCAAGTTCATTCAAAAAATCACAGGCCGACGCATCGTCGGTATTTTCAATTTCGAGTTCAATTCGATCCGTCCCGTCAGCAAGGTAATCCAATTTTTTAAGAGTAACCCCATATTTTGCCTGCAAGGAGAAAAGCGAGGCAAGAATCGGCTTGAGGTGAAGCGAATGAAAAATTTTCTCTTCGGCAGCCAATTTTTTCGTCCCTTCCAACATTTTCGAAGGAAGCGTCCTTTCCAAGTCATCGGGACTCATCCGTTTTACATCCGATTTTTCCTTTGACCCGGTCTTCGCAAGAAAACCATCGTATTTCTCCGAAAGCAGCCGGTATTTCTGATGGAAAATTCCCGTTTGCAGATAAAACACCATCGCCGACAAGGCAAAAGAGAGGGCGATGCCTTTTTTGAACATTTTCAGGCGGCCTGCCGGCCCCCCGGCATCGGCCAGGAACGGCTCCAAAAAGGACATCGTGAGGGGATCGTTTTTCAGGGTATTGATGACAAGGCCCGTTGCGATGACATAAGGCTCGTCCACCCTTTCAATCACCTGCATCCGGGCAAGAGGGGGAATCTTCCCCACAACAAAAACGGATTTCAGGATATGACTGAGCTCCTTACTTTTCAAATAATCGACGATTTTCATCCATTTTTCCTCAACGCTACTATCGTCTTGTACAAACTGGGTGAACGCAAAAAGAGGACAGCCGGAGACTACCCCCACAGCAAGGAGTTTATTCTGCGACCGGAACAAAATCAAATAGTCGGAAATTGTGCCGCGCTTTTCCTCCATAAAACGGAAAAGGGCAAGCGCTTCCGAATACACTTCCTGCGGCACAAACCCGGCCTTTTTCCAACCGCTCATATGGGCCCTCATGGAACTTTTGCGCGCCGTCTCAGCGATGACATGCACTTCTTTTTGCCGCCTTGCGGTGGCAAAATGCGTCATCATCTTTTCTTCAAAAGAAGGGATAAAAGCTTCGATTTGATTCTGGATCAATTTCTTAACGTGATAAAAGCGAACCTTCGGGAACTTCCACTGTTTAAGATATACCTTTTCTTGGGAAAGGGTTGTAATCACAGACGCTTTTTCTTCGGGGTTTTCGATACATTCTGCCAGGAGTCCCCAAAGCCACTCGCTCGAAAACCTTTCAGCGGGAGAGGTGTGCGTCAGCAAAATTTGAATTTGGCCTTTATCTTTTGCCGCCAGACAAATTTCCACCCCTTTGGGGGAATTCACCAATGATACCGAGTACATAATTGTTAGGTAGTATACAAAAACGAGATGTAATCGGCTACTTTAAAGACAACTAGACGTATGGAATAATGAAATTTTTAAAGAAAGGAGCACCGGTGACGATGCTCCCGTAAATATGGACTTAGAAATCCCACTGAATATTGAAGAGGAATCCAAACATGCCGTAACCGCCGTTTTCCGCATCGGTCACTTCAGGCATATCGGTGGTCGCCGTAGAATTTTCAAACACCTCAATATGATTGAATTGATTGAAATAGTAGGCGCTATCCAACGCAAACGTCAAACATACGTTTTGTCTCCCTTCAAACAAGCAACGGTCATACATGAGCCCGATCAAGGCGCGGAGAGCCGGCGACATCATCAAGTGGCTGTCCTTGAAAAAGGTTGAATAGAACGTCTGGTTGTTATACATCAGAGTATCTTGCGCATTGGTGCGTCCGAAAAGGATCGCCGCATTGAAGTTCCCGAAAAGGCTAAAACCTTTCGGAAGAGCCCATTTTGTATCGACAAGAACCATAGGTCCCATTCCCCAAAAATCGCTCGATTGTGTTCTGACAAGTTCTGCCGCGAGGGTATCGATGCTCCCGCCTGTAAATCGGCTTGTAGAAGTGTAATCGATCCAAGTCGACTTCAAACCCCATCCCGCTTCGAAAGCGAGCCACTGGCTGAAATAGGAAGAACGGCTCAGACGTACGATAAGATCGTAATATTTCACTTTCATGCTGTTGGAAAGACCGTCAAAGTCGGTACCGTCATTGCCGCCAATGATTTGGTCGACCCATTGTCCGTAAGGAACGATCGCAGTACTCACCGTTTGGTTGATAGATCCGCTTGATTGAAGCCAATCAAATTGGGCTTGAACCTTCCAATCATCGTGCATCAAATAATATCCCAATCCCACATCGAGGCCCCAATCCAAATTGAATTTGGGACGAAGAACCGAACCGTTCTGAGGAAGTCCATTGTAAGCAACATCTGTCACATGTGCAACGTTTGATCCCGTAATGGTCACTTGCTCGAGCAAAAATCCGACATTAAAGCTGACATCGTGTTCCAAACATTGCGGATATGCGGAAGTAAGCGATACTCCCTTCATGCCATTGGGTTTCAAGTCCATATTGTTATCTGCCATAAGACCGGCACACAAAGACATCCCGGCTAAAATATGCGGAACACCTATTTTCACTAGATATTTCATTGTTAAACCTCTCGGTGTATTAAATTTTCTTTCGACGCTCCTAATTGTTTTTTAAACCGCCTTTTTTCGCAAGCTTCTTTTTGTTGCGCAATAGTGCAGAGCTCCGGCAAGCGCCGTTTCTTCATTGAGAATGACCGATACGGGAATTTTCTTGAGATATTCGGCAAGCCGCCCCTTTTCGCAAAAAGAGCGAAAAAATAACTCTTCCCGTTGTATGAATTTGACCAGCTTAGGCGCTATCCCGCCACCGAG
>Ga0155580_134_pt1 | contig 28026 bp, 20 predicted proteins | sample RifCSPhighO2_12_FD_107237 | JGI IMG/M metagenome (GOLD analysis project Ga0155580, IMG submission 107237) | Chlamydiae bacterium RIFCSPHIGHO2_12_FULL_49_11 | reverse complement strand
TGTACTCCGGTGTACAAAAGAGGTTTGCAAACAGGAGTAAAAAACAAACGGTTAGGTATTTCATTGATGGCGTTGACGTTTAAAAAAGGGCTTTTTCGTACGTTGCCACGGCTGGTGTTTATTGTGCGGTTTCATGCTAGGACGATCGCTTTTCTTAGAACGAGGCTCGAGTCCGGGGATCACGCCAAGTTCGATTGCATGACCGGTAAAGGCTTCAATCTTTTTCAAAAGAGCGGTATCGCGGTAAGAAGCTAGAGATAATGCCATCCCTTTTGCTCCGGCACGTCCCGTGCGGCCGATCCGGTGCACGTAATCTTCTGCATTGCGCGGTAAATCGAAATTGATCACGTGGGAGACGAGCTGAACGTCTATGCCCCGTGCCGCCACGTCGGTTGCGACGAGGATATTGATTTTTCCGGCACGCAAGTCAGCAATTGTCCTTGTACGGGCACGCTGCGTCATGTCGCCGTGAAGGGCTCCCGCTTCATGTCCTTTGTCCTGGAGTTCGACGGCAAGTTCTTCGGCATGACGTTTTGTTGAGGTGAAAATGATGGCACGGTCAACTTTATTCAAAATATGTTCCAAAAGGCGGTGTTTATGGCCGAGGTCGTCTGCGATGTGGAGCATTTGCTGGATATTTTCGTTTTTCGCGTGCTTGGCATGGACGACGATATCCATAGGCTTTCTAAGGAGTTTTTCCGAAAGTTCTAATACGGCCCTTTCCAGGGTTGCCGAAAACATCAGGGTTTGGCGATCTTCCGGGGTTTGCGATACGATAAGTTCAACAGGTTCCAAAAAGCCCATGTCGAGCATGCGGTCTGCTTCGTCCAGCACTACCATTTCAAGGCGGTTCAGATGGATTTTGGATTTGTCAAGAAAATCGATGAGGCGGCCCGGGGTCGCGATCAGAATTTCGTAGGGTTGCGATAATTTGCGGAGTTGGATGGGGTAAGGGACGCCGCCGACGACCGAAACGGTTTTAACCCGATTCAAATATTTTCCATATTTTTGGGCTTGGGTTTCGACTTGCATGGCAAGTTCCCTGGTTGGGACCAGAACCAAAATGCGGGGCCCTTTCCCCGGTTTGGGCTCGACTGTAGTGAGGCGGTGAAGGGCGGGAAGGAGGAAGGCGCCGGTTTTTCCGGTGCCGGTTTGTGCTGAAGCTCGGATGTCGAACCCCTGCATGATTTTTGGCATTGCTTTGAGCTGAACCTCAGTAGGTTCTGTGTAACCTGACTCCTCTAGTGCTTTGAGGATCTTAGGGTGAAAATTAAAGGTTTGGAATGTCATGGATATCCGGTTTTGGTTGCATGAACTAGTTTCCCTTTTTTCGGGATTAAAAGATACCTGTAAATTTTGCCGCGGTGCGATGCAAACATTATTACTGTATGAAAAAATCATAAATTTATTAAATACAGCAACTTATAATTTTGTTTAGGATTTGACGTCGACCCACACTTCTCGGATGGTGCTCGGGGAAGCTACGAGTTTATAGAAAAGGATCGGGTAATTATCCAGGATACGGGCGGGAAGGGCTTTAAAATAGTCCGATCTTTTGCGGGTATAGAGAAGGGATTCTTGAAGAGAAGGGAACATACTTGCCGTATCGATGTGGAGCGCCATATTTTCAGGTCTAAACACGAAATTGATGAATTTGTAAATGTTCTCCTCGCTCGCTTTGGCGGAAACGGGAACGGCCACGTTTTCCAGGGAAACGAAGATCCCCGTTTCGGGAAAAAGGAATTCAATCTGGGGATTCTCTTCTAAAATCGGATCGATCAGACAGCTTTTTCCGACGCCGATCATGCAATGTTCTTTCGTAAAAAGGTATTTGGCCCTGTAATCACAATACGCTTCGACAAAGGTACGCTGCTTGCGCAGAAGGGAGCGGACCTCTTTGATTTGTGAAGAGGTGAGCATCTCCTGGTTTCCGAAAAGGTAAAATGCGGCGGTGAGGAAGTTTTCTCCCGCATCTTGCGAGGAGAGAAGTTTGAGCTGGTGTGGCGGTGGCGAAAAGAGGAGGGAGTAATCGCGCACGTGGGAAGTGTCAAGGCCAAGCTTCTTGTTGACGGCAATCAGGCTGGCTTCCCAACTGAACGGGACCGAGTAGGTATTGTCTCTGTCGAAAAATTGTCCGCACAACTGTTTGGAAAGGGATGCGAAAAAGGGAAGGCGCGACTTGTCAAGAGGTCGGAGGAGATGGTTTTCGATGAGCAGGGCGGCGGCATAATCGGAAGGGAAAATGATGTCGTACGGCACACCTCCCTTTTTCATTTTGAGAAGAAGTTCTTCGTTGGAATTGCAGGTATGCAGATTTACCTTGATGTGTGTTTCTTCTTCGAATTTGGCGATGAGCTCTTCTCCGAGAAAGTCGCCCCAACAAAATACGTCGAGCGTTTTTGCCGGTTTCTGATCGGAATACGAAGTGATGAAAAGAGACCCTACGATGAGACCCGTTAAGACAAAAAGGTAGCCGATTCGGACCGTCCACTTAATCATGGGCAAACACCCGTGTTTTGTGTTTTCGGGACGAGATGAAAATGAAACTCGTCACGCATCCGGTCGCGATGATGAGGATCGTGGCAAGAGCGTTGACGACCGGCGAGATGCCGTTACGAAGCGAGTTGGCAAGGAAAAGGGAAAGCGTTTGGAAAGAGGTGCCTGCACAAAAATAGGAGAGGATGAAATCGTCGAACGAAATCATGAAAATCATGAGAGAAGTGCTGAGGAGCACCGGTTTGAGCAGGGGGAAAATCACTTTATTAAACGTCTGAAGGGAAGAGGCGCCGAGAACGTAGGAAGCTTCGGTGAGCCTCGGGTCGATTTGGACAAAACGGGCGTAGAGAGCGGGAACGATGAATCCGAGGCCGATCACTACATGGGAAAAGATGACGGTCACAATGCCAAGCGGGATATGGAGGAGGGAAAAATAGGCAAGCAGTCCGACTGCCAGGACCGCTTCGGGAATCACAAGATTGAGGTAAAAGAGGGAAAGCTGCTTTTCAATTTTGCCGCCGATAAAAAGGAAAAAGAGCATGCACATCGACATGAAAAAGCAGAGAAAAGTAGAAGCAAAAGCGACGATGAACGAATTGAAGAAGGAGATCCACAATGTGCCGTGTGCGAATAGGGCGATATACCATTCGAATGTGAACGTTTTCCACGGGGCCGGAAAGGAACGGGAATTAAACGAATAGACGATGAGGACAATGATGGGAAGGTACAGAAAGACAAAAATAGAAAATACAATGAGAGGGGAAGTAAGTTTTTTGAGAGTGCTATGGGAGATCATGTGCGGACTCCTCGGGTGAGGCGGCGGGTAAACAAAACCAGCCCTTTCTGGATGAAGTACACGATCATGAGCACAACCGCAAGGGAAAGAGTGGTAAACGCCACGGCAGTGCCGAGCGTCTTTTCCTCAAACATATAAAGGGAAATCACGTTCCCCATGAAAAAGTATTTATCCCCTCCCATCAGTTCCGGAATGAGAAATTCGGCGAACGACGGGATGAAGACAAGAAATATGCCCGTTCGTATTCCGCCGATGCAAAGCGGGATCACGACTTTTAAAAGTGTCTGAAACCGGTTTGCTCCAAGGTCCATGGAGGCTTCGAAAATAGAAGAGTCGAACCGTTCGAGGGTAGAATAAATGGGAAGGATCATAAAAGGAAGGTAGTAATAAATCATCATCACCATGATCGAGAAAAAATTGTTGAGGAAGGCAAGCGGCTCCGTGATAAAGCCGAAATGCATCAGAACCTGGTTGAGAAACCCATTTTTTTCGAGAACGAAAAACCAGGCGTAGATGTGCAAAATGAAATTTGTCCAGAACGGAATGAGGAGGAAGAGGGAAATGATGTTTTTATATTTGGAGAAATGGAATATCGAGATGAAGGAGAACGGGAATGCAATACAAAGGGTTATCAGTGTGGTCAAAAGCGAAAGGCCGACCGAATTGAGAATGATGGAAAGGTAGGTGGTCGAAAAAAGCTGCGTAAAATGGGAAATCGTAAACCGGAGGGTGCCGCTCGAATTATCGATAAAACTCATCGAAAACAAGAGAAGCATCGGGATGAAAAAAAACAGCGATTGCCAGATAAAAGGAAGCAGTCCCAAAGCAGATAAGAACTCAAGCTTTAAGAAGCGCTGCACACCGGAAAACCGGGGGAGTGCGGGGGCGCTGCTACCCGGAGAGAGGACGACTTCCTGTTCCATCATCTACTCCTTTAACATCACAACATTTTCTTTCTGCCAACTGAGGAAAACTTCGTCGTCGTAGTCGATATTGACTTGGGGAAAATGTTCTTCGTTCTGTTCAAATACCTGGATTTTTTTGCCGTTTTTGAGAAGCACTTCGTACAAAGTGGAACGGCCCGTATAAACAATAGAGTTGACAATGCCTTTGAGGGTGTTAGAAAAATTTTCGACCGATTTCTTGGAAATGAAGATTTTTTCGGGACGGATGCTCATAATGGCGTTGTCCGACTCGATGAGTTCGAGTTTCTGGGGCGTACATTCAACGGTAAAGGTGCCGAGGTCGCTTGCATGGAAGAGGGTAGCATCCCCCTTTTTCCCCAATCTGCCGTGAAACAGGTTCGTATTTCCGACGAATTTGGCAACAAACGTGCTGTCGGGAAATTCGTAAATTTGTTTGGGAGTACCGAACTGGGCGATCCCTCCCTCGGGATCCATGATGCACATGTGGTCAGCGACGGTGAGAGCTTCAAACTGGTCGTGTGTAACGTAGACGAAAGTGGTGAGGAGCTTATCCTGCAGCTCGATGAGCTCGATGAGCATTTTTTCGCGGAGTTTGTAATCGAGGGCGGCAAGGGGCTCGTCGAGAAGAAGCACCTCCGGCTCGTTGATGATGGCACGCGCAATTGCAACGCGCTGCTGCTGGCCTCCGGACAGTTCTGACGGTTTCTTGTCGACCAATTTATCCAGGTGAAACGCCTTGAGTAATTTGAACACCCGCCGGTCGATTTCGTCTTCATGCATGCCGGTGATCGAAAGGCTGTAGGCAATATTATCGTAGACGTCGAGGTGGGGAAAAAGGGCGTAGTTTTGGAAGACGATATTGATTTTCCGCTTATGGACGGGCATGTGGGTGATATCGACCTCGCCGAGGTAGATTTTTCCGGCATCGACGCTTTCTAGGCCGGCAATCAGCCGCAGCAGGGTTGTCTTGCCGCACCCTGAAGGACCGAGCAGGGCAAAAAATTCTCCCGAAGGGATCGTGAGCGTTACATTATCTAAAATTTTATTTCCGTTTTTCGTTTTCGAAACGCCGACGAGACGGATACTCCTTGTCACCTCTTTCCCCCACACAAACCAAACCGGTCACGACTATTTTAGCCCCTCCAAGATTTATTTCCATCAAATTTTACCCAATTAGACCTCTTGCGTAATTTGCTTGCAAATCTGCCAAAAAGAGCAATTTTAACAAACAAATGGAATTACGCAAGAGGTCTATTGAATAAAACGAAAATTTGCACTATGCTCCTTTCTATGCAGGAAGAAACAGTTGTCATTATCGGTTCGGGACCTGCCGCCTGGACTGCAGCAATTTATGCTGCTCGCGGTGCCTTGAATCCGATCGTTTTCGTCGGCTTTCAAAAAGGGGGCGTTCGTGGCGGGCAGCTTTCCACGACAACCGAGGTGGAAAATTTTCCCGGGTTTCCGGAAGGCATCAGCGGCCCCGAGCTCGTAGAAAATATGGAAAAACAGGCACGTCGGTTTGGTGCCCGCGTTATCGAGGAAGATGTAATTGAACTTATCGGTCCTTCCCCTTTTACGATAAAGGGGACGAAAACGACTCTCCGTGCCAAGGCGGTGATTTTGGCAACAGGGGCGTATGCCAATGTTCTCGATGTAAAAGGGCATAAAGAATTTTGGAACCGGGGCGTGTCGGCTTGCGCCGTCTGCGACGGGGCCATGCCGATTTTCCGGGGCGCGCCGCTCCTTGTCGTCGGGGGAGGTGACTCGGCCGCCGAAGAGGCGACCTATTTGACCAAATACGCCTCTAAAGTCACCCTTGCCGTCCGAAAAGGGGAGATGCGCGCTTCCGAAATCATGAAACGGCGCGTCGAAGAGAATCCGAAGATCGAGATCTTCTATTTCCATGAGCTGGTGGAAATCCAAGGATCCAAGGCGGTCGAAAGGGTAGTTTTGAAAAATAGCCAAAACGGGGAGCAAAAGACACTCGAAGTAGGCGGCGTCTTTTATGCTATCGGCCATACGCCGAACTCCGACCTGGTAAAAAATTTGCTTAATCTCGATTCCGGCGGATATGTTGCTGTGGAAAATTATACCGCAGCGACCAAAGTGGCCGGTCTTTTTGTGGCAGGCGACGTGGCAGATCGACGTTACCGGCAGGCGATCACCGCAAGCGGAATGGGGTGTATGGCGGCAATGGATGCAGAAAAATGGATTTCACACTGAAAGTATGGATGGGATTTTTTCCTATCCTTCTTGCAGCCTTTGATTTTAAACCGTGGAACGAGGCGCCGTGGCATATCTCGCTCGACGGTTCTTATGAGTATGCTTATTTTCCGAATGTAAGCCGCAGGGTTTATCCCATAAACTATTCTTCTCACGAAAACGATCTCGGTTTTTTGCTTGACGTTCCCTTCAGCCCCTCTTCCGACATTCAGGCCGAAATCACTTTCAACGAGGCCAGATCCCTCGATTTCAATTTTGATACGGCCGGTTTTCTGTTCAAACATCAATTTTATAACGATATCGCAGGAGATCCGATCTCGCTGGCTACGTATGCTTCCCTTGTATTTTCCCCCCATGAGCGGATTTCCAATGTTGTGACGACGCTGCACAACATGTGGAATTTCACGATCGGCGCCGTGATCGGGAAAGAAAAGACGCGCTACGACGATTGGGCCAACCGATGGTGGCTCGGTGCCGATTTCGGTATGGCAAATCAAGGCTATCCGTGGTTTCATGTCATGGGCAACCTGGAACTAAAATTCCGGGAAAAATGGATTGCGGGGGTAGGCCTCCTCGGCTATTTCGGCTTAGCGGGGACCCGGGTCGTCGACATTGCCGATTTCAACGGTTGGGGCAATATCGGGCATCAATCTCTCGATTTGGAAGTGAAATTGCAGCGCCTTTTCGGCCCGTGGGGCAAATTGTCCGTTTCTTATTTGGCTCGAGCCTTTGCATATGCCTATCCCAAAGGACGGCAGGGGGTGCTCATCTATTACCATTATCCGTTCGATCTGTGAAAGCAATAACGGTGGCTACGGCGTAATCTCTTTCATGTGCGATCGAGATTTCAAACTGGACGGCGCTTACGTGTTTCTTGGCATCGTGGGAAAAAGAAAGGTACGGTTTTCCGGACGGCATGTGTTTTACCTCGATATCTTGCAAGCCAAGGGAGCCAAACCCTTCTCCAAGTGCCTTTACACACGCTTCTTTGGCGGCAAAGCGTCCCGCAAAAATAGGATAGGGGTCGCTATGAGTGCGGCAATAGACCCGCTCTCCGTGGCAAAAGACACGCGTCTCAAAACCTTCCTGCGCTTCCATCGCTTTTCTGATGCGATCCACTTGAACGATATCGGTTCCTATTCCTATGATTTTCAATTATGCCCTCAATGCTGCTTTTAAAACGGGGCTTGTGAAAATGATGCGCCCCGTGGACGAGTGTTTGACCGAAATCACGCTCACATCCAGGGTTGCCCCTATATAATCGGCGCCGTCGTTGATGACCACCATCGAACCGTCTTCGAGGTAGCCGATCCCTTGTCTTTGTTCCTTGCCGGGCCTTTGTACTTTGACGGAGACTGTTTTTCCGGTGGAGAGGAGCGGTTTCATTGCCCCTGCTAATTGATTCAGGCTGATGACCCGGACATTTTTCCCTTCGGTATCGGCAAGGTCGAGCAAATCGGAAGCGAGAAGATCCATCCGGTTTTCCGCGGCAAAGAGAAGGTGCTGGTAAAGGAGATCGATGCCCGGAGGACCTTTGCTAGCCATACTCACCAGTTCCAGCTCCGGAATGTGCAAGATCTTTTTCAATACAGCAAGACGCCGCCGGTGCACATCTTCACTGTCGGGATAAAGGATGGCTTGCTGCATCAAACTGCTTTCGAGTTCACGGATCACAACAAATCGTCCGCTCAGGATACCGGTATTGATAAAATCGATGAGACGCTCGTCGTCGAGGGCGCTCGGATGAAGTAATATTTTATTGGAATGGCTCTTGCGATTGTCAAGTTCAAAAAAGGGAAAAGTCATTTTCAACCCTTTTTTTAAACGGAAGAGGGCGGTGAAAACAAAAAGGGAAACACAATAAAAAAGAAAAAAAGAATAAGGAAGGGAAGCCATAACGGAAAAAGCTTTTTCGAAAGCAGTGAACACGAATGCCGAGATAATGAGACCTAGGCCCGAGAGGGTTATAGCATTTATAAAGCGGGGCATGCGATAGGCAGCTGCCACAAAGAGAGCCGTCAGCAGGGAAGCCGACATAGTTAAGACGAAAAAGACAAATCCGTTTTTCATACTGACACGAGCCAGTGTATCGAGAGATGTTTTTTTTGTCCATTTCTGGTAAATAATACCAAATGCAAGAAATAATGTCATAAAGTCGGGTCAGATAACGAGGCAAATTTGCACGATCATTTCGAAACCCATATTTTTAAATATGAGTGAGAAAGGATCGTACAAAGGTGACCGTTAGATGATCCCGAATTTATGACATTATTTTTTGCGTTTGGTATAAAGACGATTTTTGATACCATAGTTCTCATGGCGCTGGTGTGGGATCCGTCCCCGTTTATTTTTACGATTCCTAAAGTCGAATGGCCGATCAGCTGGTATGGTTTCCTTTTCGCAGTCGGGTTTTACCTCGGACTTTTTCTATTTGGCCGGCTCCTCCGGCAAACGCTCGCTTTCCGTTTAAATCTTGCCCCTTCGGAGTTGAAATATAAGGCGCGCGCCCTGTCCGATAGTTTGCTCGTGTATGCCATCATTGGTGCTGTAGTGGGGTCGCGGCTATTTCATATCCTTTTTTATGAAAATGTGTCCGAATATGTATCCGAGCCGCTCCGCATTTTTCAGGTATGGGAAGGGGGGCTTGCGAGTCATGGAGGCGTGCTGGGGCTCATCGTTGCCGTATTTCTTTTTTACACCTTCCGTAAAAAGGAATTAGCACCGGTCCGTTTTTTTGGACTCATGGACCTTGTTTCGATTCCTACAATGATGGTGTGCAGTTTTATTCGGGTGGGCAATTTCATCAACCAGGAAATTTTGGGCGTCCCTTACAATGGTCTCTTTTCTGTCCTCTTTCTCCGGCCGCGTGACGATGCGGGGATCTTACCCCGTCATCCGGTGCAGCTCTACGAATCGCTCTTCTACATTCTGCTTGCCGCTTTTCTCTTTTTACTATGGAGAAAATTTTACCGATCCTGGGCCGAAGGGCAACTTTTCAGCATCGGACTTATTCTGGCTTTCACGTTCCGGTTCTGCATCGAATTCATTAAAACCGAGCAGAGCGTGTGGCTCTCGGCACAGAGCCTTCTGATGGGGCAATATCTCAGCATCCCAATGGTCCTCCTCGGGATCGCCCTCCTTGTTCAAAGACGCCGCACCGCTCTTCTAAAGTAGAGAGTAAACACATGAAATTACAATGGTAATACCAATTTATGAGTATTTTAAATTCAACTCGACAATTTTTTTGTGTTACCTTATCATTCCGTTAATGAATCCTCAGGAGGATCTATGGAATGTGCATTCGGGCTTACATGCAGTCGCGGTCCCGTCAATCTGGAAGAAGTCGGGTTTTATCGAGATTTTATTCGGGATGATGTGGAAGGGGTGATAAGGTGGCTTGAAAAGGCAACCAAGCCGGAGGATCTTCCTGGGCTTACGGCAGTTGTTTACGAGATTGCCCATCGCTACCTTAACGAAATTGCAAGAGTAAATAGTCAGATGGTTTTGACTCTGCTCAACAAGAAAGCGTTCAATGCGCTGACCCTCAGCAAGCCCCTTTTCTTTCAAGAAAAGGTGAGCGGCGTAACGCTCATTCATTGTTTAAGCCGAGATACGGATGTTCGCATCATAAAGGCGGTAATAAACATTCTGAATTTTGACAGAAGTTGTTCTGTGGGTATGTCTCGTGTTGTCAATGCAGCGGATGAAGACGGTTATACTCCGCTCCATCATGCGGCCCTCCGAGGAGGCAGAGGGGTCGTGGAATGCTTATTGCAAACCGGTGCAATGAAATCACTCAAAGCTCTCACCGCTCAGGGCGATTCGGTATTCCATACCGCGATGGCGGGAACAAATCCGGATGGGGTATTGCAGCAGCTTTTATGTAAGGAAGGCTACGAGTTGCTCGATCATGAAAATCGTTACAAACAAACACCCTTGCACTATGCAACAAGGTCGGGCTACCTTGAAGGAGTGAAACTACTTGTAGAACACCGTGCGAGTATAAATACACATGACGTTTTTGGTAATACGCCGCTCCACTATGCCGTTATCCATTCGCGGCTGGCAGCGGCTGAATATTTGATGAATTTAGCGGCAATTTCCGCTTCCTTGGAAAGGAGAAATGCAAACGGGTGCACCCCAAGAGACGAGGCAAGACGACATATGGCGGAGCGTTACCCTTTACAGAACCGGATAGAGATCATGAAGCTGTTTGATGGAAATTATCAGTCCCCTTCCCCTCCGTCCACAGTATTGTGTACCATGTTATAATTATACCAATCACAAGAAATAAATTCATAAATTTGAGATGATTTTTTGCCGAGGACTGAAGGCTGGAGCGAGGGATCAAACTTGAATAAAGTTGGCCCGGGCGAAGCCAATGGCCGCAGGTAAAAAGTACTCAAATTGTGAATTTATTTCTCGGGATTGGTATTATACCAAACGCAAAAAATAATGTCATAAATTCGGGATCATCTAACGGTCCCCTTTGTACGATCCTTTCTCACTCATATTTAAAAATATGGGTTTCGAAATGATCGTGCAAATTTGCCTCGTTATCTGACCCGACTTTATCACATTATTTCTTGCATTTGGTATTAGGTAGGTTGGATGACTGAGGTGACGTGGCTTTCTTCGACGGGAAGGTAGGGGACGAGGTTTTTGAGCGTGTCGATGAGGGTGCTTTGCACAAGATCCGGAAACATGGCTTGCCGATGGCTGAGAAGTTCATGTTCATGCCAGAGGATCAGCCTCTCGAAAGTAGAGGAGTGGGAAGAGCGGTTTTCATTGTACCACATGTATTTGAGCAAAAAGAGGAAATATTTTTCCAATTCTTCTCTCCACGGATGGAGAGAGGAGTGGAGTTTGACATATTTGTACGAGGATTCCCTTGCAATTTCGGCAAAAGTGAGGCCGGGAGTTTCTTTGACGCATTTTTTGATGAAAGCATAATACTTGTCGCGTGTGTCGAGGTGGATCCATCCGTAGGGAAGATCGTTTTGAATCGACCACAGGTGCGAGCGTGCTGCGAGTTTTTCGGTTCCGATTTTGCTGCGTTTTTTTAGCTTGATGCAAACTTCCCGTACCGCCTCCGATAGGGAAGGCATTTTCGAATGGAAAATTTCCCGCGCAATGAGGCGCTGCAATATTTCCTGTTTGGGAGAAGAAAGACCGGAAATAAATCCTTTTTCTTCCTCAAGTACTTTCCAAATCACAATCTCCAAGTCTTCCTGTAGGATCTTTCCGAGGAGGGGCTCATTTTCAATCTCTTCAAAAGAGTCGAGTAGGGCGGCAACTGCATGAGGAATGTTTTGCTCGATTTTCTTTTCTTTGAGAGTGACAAGTTCCTGTTGGATGAGCTCATACACTTCTTCCTGGATTGTCGGCATGGTGGTGTCGAGACAATCTGTCGAGAGGGAAAAAACATAATGGAGAGCAGCTTCAAGCTGATTTTGTGCGAGGTTTTTGTCCATCTTTTGGCTGATCTTCGCCAGGAAAAGGATTTTACGGATGAACTGGAAAACGTGCCTTTCATTAAAATTCGGTTCTAACTTCTCTCGCACCTCTGAACGGATGAACCCGAGGAGTCGATTTTTGTCGCTCGTACTGAAGTTGTGAAAGGAGGTCGATGGGTACAGTTGATAAGCCGTAAGGGCAAAGGCGCTCAAGGTGAGATTTTTTACGCTCGCAAGGGAAACGGTTTTCTGGATGTGCTCTTCAACCGCCTCACGCAAAAGGGAAGCCGAGAGGTTGGGATGGTCGTTGATGAGCTCAAGCTGCACTTCGACAATCCATTTGTCCAGTTCGGTATAGTGGTCTTGCAAATAGGGTTTTGAAATCTCTTCTTTGGGAATGAGATGGCGTTGTAAGAGGGTGATTTGTCCGGTGAGCTCGCCGAGCGGGACGAATTCTCCGTCAAGAGTGGCTATGCAGTCGGACACTTTGAGGGCGAGTTGATGGGCGAGACCAAGCGGGTGTACTACACGGTCAGACTGTTTTTCAAGGAGAAAACGGAGGTTTTCCCTGATAATGAAGGGAAGGTGCAACGTTCCGTTGGGATTTAGCGCCTGGTGTTTTTTCTCGATCTGGCCCAGGTAATAGGCCACTTTTTGCCACGTTTTTTTGATGATATTGATGCCCAGCTTGTACGAGGGAAATTTGCGCGTGAATTCGGGCAAAATGGCGGCGATCACATGCGTTTCAATTTTACGCGACCATTCGGTTGTGTCCGATTGCAACATTTGCAATTTGATTTTTTTGGCAAGGAAAAGGTTGGGGTCGGAAAACGGATCGTGGAATTCGGTTTTGGACCTGCGGCTTTTGGGGGTCGTAAAAAAACCGGCATCGCCCGAAAGCTCGAGGGAACTTTCGGCAGGATCGCTCAATTTCTTGGAAGGATACTCATTTTTTTCTTTAAAAAAGTCGGCCATATGAATTCATCTATAAGGGAAGGCTCCATTTTTGTCTATCCATCAATTTGGGTTTGTTTTAGAATTGCGTTCATCATATTGAAAAGGAGTGTGTATGAATCATACAATCATTGCAGGGCATCTCGGCCGCGATCCCGAAGTTCGGTTCACCTCGAACGGAACAAAAGTGACGACGCTGGTCGTTGCATGCAATCAGAGAAAAGGGCAAAAGGAAGAGACGATGTGGGTCCGCGTCACCGTCTGGGGAGACAACCTCGACCACATGATCCAGCACCTGAAAAAAGGAAGCCCCGTCCTTGCCATGGGCAGCTGGGCCAAACCGGAGATTTATACCGACAAAGAAGGCAAGTCTCAAGTGTCTGTGAATATGACGGCAACTTCGCTCTCGTTCAGTCCGTTCGGGAAACCGAAAGGGGCCGGTGGCGAGGAGGCAGGCACAAATGCTCGGAGCTACGGCAAGCCTAACGCGGCAGAAGACAGCTTCAAAGCCGAAGACGACATTTTTTCAGAAGAGGAAATTCCCTTTTAAGTGCGTGAGTTTCTGGCTGCCGGCTGCGATGATGGGAGCAGCTTAATCCGGTTTTTATCAGAACGCATGGATATTTCGAAAAAAAGGCTCAAGCGGGCGATCGACGAGAAAGCTTGCCGTGTGAATGGAAGGATCGAAACGTTTGCCTCCCATAAACTCCGGGAAGGGGATCGGGTCGCTTTCGATGAAAAAGCTTTGGAGCGTAAAGGGACATGGACCGTTTTGTACGAAGACGAGCGGATGATCGTATTTGACAAGCCGCCGTTTGTGCCCGTCGATTCCCGATTTACCGTTCATCGGCTCGATAAAGAAACAAGCGGAGTGATTATGATGGCAAAAGGGGATCCGGCACCGTGGATAGCTCTTTTCCGTGAGCGTCTTGTTTCGAAAACATATTTTGCCGTGTGTGTGATGCAAAAGCCGTTCCGGCCGGGGGCAAAAGTGGATGTCCGGAAACGGATCAAAGTGGCCCATGAACGTAAAGGGCGTAAAATCATGACTATTGATCCCCATGGAGCCCTTGCGGTCACCGAGGGGGAAGTTGTCGCAGTGAGTGGCCGCTTGGCCCTAGTAAAAGCTACCCCGCTCACCGGGAAAACCCATCAAATTCGCCTCCATTTGGCTCTTATTCATCTTCCGATTCTCGGCGATGCGATCTACGGCATTCATGAAGGATCTCGCATGATGCTTCACAGTTTTTCCCTCTCCTTTCCCCACCCGTTTACCGGCGAGGAAATGAAATTTACGGCGCCCGTCCCGGAAGCGTTTTTGGAGATATTCGATGCACGTTGCTTTTCTTAGATTGTCTGCTCTCGGTGACGTGGTGATGGCCTCTTCCGTCGTAAAACACCTCGCGCGCCATAATCCCGAGGTGACGATCGACTGGATTACCGACCGCGGGTTTAGTGAACTGTGGAACCTTCCCGAAAATGTGAAGGTGGTGGGGGTGGATAAAGTACGCTCATTGCAGGGCTTTTGGAAGTTAAAACGGATGTTTTCCCATCTAAGTTACGACTTTGTCTTTGTGGCGCAGGCCAGCTCTTCCGCTCACCTTGCGGCCATGCAGCTCAAAGGAAAAAAAATCGGGTTCGATTCGATCCGCGGAAAAGAAGGGCACAGGTTTTTTGTGGACGAGACGGTCCCGTTTCTCAAAAACCACTTGATGGAAGGGTACCTGAGTATTGCGCGCATGTTAAAACAGGAAAACCTCTCCAGACTGGATATGGATACGCTCCGCCTCGATGCCCTGCCTTGGGTGGAAACAAATTTACCGCCCCGGTATCTTGTGTTTTGCCCCGTTTCCCGCCAAAGGGAAAAAAATTACCCTTTTGAACGTTACATCGATATTTTCGAACGGTTTGAAGAGGTTCCCATCGTGGTTTGTGGTGGAAACTCCGCATTCGATCGCCGGTTTGAGAACATGTATGCTAAAGTGAAAAATGTTATATTTCTTGCCGGCAAGACCGATCTCATGCAGCTTTTCGCAATCATCAAACGGGCGGCGTGCGTGGTCGCTCCCGATTCGGGACCGATCCATATCGCAAATAACTTGGGAGTACCGGTAATTTCTCTTTTCGGCGCAACTTCGTCCCACGCTTCAGGTCCTTACCTGCAGCAACACTACGCCATCGACGTCTACGAAGAAAGCCGCCGGCGCTATGGACTCTCGTCCGATCGTTTTCATCGCATCCGGAAGAAGGGGGTCATGAATCCGATCCACCCGAACCGGATTATAGAATCTCTTTCACAATTGATCAGTTAAGCAATAAGTCGAAGTCGATGTTGGCCCGGACAAGAGAAATCGCTTCTTCGATTTTCCCCCGGTCTTTGATCCGGATTTTGGATGTGTGCGCCGTGATTTTTTTCATGCAGGCAAAAGTGTTCTCGCCGGTAAAAAAAGCCGGAATAGCGACATTCTCAAGCTCTTTTGCCATCGTGGGAGAAAGGGGAACGCTGCCGGTGAAAATGAATCCGGTTTCAAGACTCGTTCCGTGCAACCTTTCTTTCAGCTCGGCTTTGAGGGCTGCCAGGATAATATCTTCGCGGGTTGCCGGAGTGATGATGAGCTCTTGTTTGCGGATGGTTTGTTCGAATATTTCCCGCGAGGTAGCAACGAGACGGATCGTTTTGAATATGCGACTGTTGTACTCTCCACCGGAAAGCGGATTCCGATGAAAGAGGGTGAGTAAATCCTCAAAAGTGAGGAGGGTGAGCGTTTGGTCATAAGGAAGAAGTCCGACGAGAGGGATTCCCAACCGCTTGAGGGCACGGCCCATATAGTCTCGTACCATTTCCATCTTGGAAGGGATTACCTTATTAATAATGACTCCGCCCACCTTTCCCCCCTTTTTTTCCGTGAGGGCCAGGTTGAGCATCAGTTTATCATAGCATGACCCGACCCCTCCCGACGTAACGAGGACGATTTTTGCTCCCAAAAGTGCGGCAATCGTCGCATTATCAATGCCGCAGATACTCCCAACCCCCATGTGGCCCGTCCCTTCGACAAGCATAAAATCATGGTGCTCGGACAATGTATCGAATGCTGTTCGGATCGTATCCAAAATCGGGCCGCTCTGGAATTTCCCGTTCAGATAGTCTCGGGAAAAATGGCGTGTGAATAACACTGGGCTCATAAGATGGTAAGGATCAGTAAGATCAAATCTGTCACGGAAGAGGGGAACATCTTTATCGGCAAAAACGCCCGGTTCAACCTCTAAGTGGTTTTGTCCCACAGGTTTGAAAAAACCAGGGTTTTTCACCCGCCCGAAAAGGCCTGCTAGGATGCCGAGAGAGCATGTTGTCTTGCCTTCATGCTGGTTTGTAGCTCCCAGAAATAGAGTAGGTTTCATTTTTTTTCCATGCGGTTTCTTTTATTTTACTTCTCTTTCTTGCAAAAAAAAAGCAGGAAAATATAGTTGGGCTTGAAATCGAGGGAGGGTATTATGAAAAAAATGTTACCTGCATTAATGCTCCTCACGGGACTCATGATGTTGAGTGCTTGTGGAAGTAATGACGAAAAGCCATGCAAACAAAAACGCGGCTGTTCATGTGTGATTAATTTAAAATAAAAAGGAAATAATTATGAAAAAAACCATCATATTTTTGATGCTTACAGTATTTAGCATCGCAGGATTTGTGTCTTGCAACAAACAAGATAACGGTAAAAAAGACGAGCAGCAAAAAAGAAGCTCCAGAAGTTATTCTAGAGGTTAATACCAAACGCATGAAAGAAATTCATAAATTTGAGATGATTTTTTTTCCGAGGACTGAAGGCTGGAGCGAGGGATCAAACTTGAATAAAGTTGGCCCGAGCGAAGCCAATGGCCGCAGGTAAAAAGTGCTCAAATTGTGAATTTATTTCTTGTGATTGGTATAAGTCCCGTTTTGCGGATTGAGGTAGGCAAGTTCGACATTCGAAATCAAGAAGCGCAGAATTTGTGCGTTACTGAAGAAGTCGATATGCTTTTCAATCCGTCTTCGTGCCTCAAGAGCTGCCATATTTGCCATTGTGTCGATCACCCAGCTATGGGCGATGATGTTGCACTGGTGCGTTTCGCTCTCTCTTAAAGCAAGGGCAGCTTGTGCGACTGAGTTTATCAGTGCGGGAATGTTTCGAGTTTCTTCCGCCTCAAAATCGGAAGAGGTGCCGACTTCCGGAGAAGACGATCTGCTTGCTGCCCTCGTGCCAATGTCTTCTTCAGAAGAACTGCCGGCTTGCGGAGCAGACGATCCGCTTGCTGCACTCACGCCGGCGCCGCCATCTCCTTCGGAAGAACCGGCGGCTCCGATAGCCTTCTCATGTTCTAAGAGAGGCTGCAGCTTTGTAACAAATTCTGTGAGAAGAGCACGTAAATTACCGGTGGTGAGCGCGGCTTCGAAATTTTCAAAATCTCGAGCCATCGGGTGGGCACGGGCTTTTCCAAGCATTGCCAGTTTGTTCAAGAGAAGGTTTGTTTGGAACTTGTGCTGCTCAAGAGAGGTTTTATCTACCGAAGCATTTTGCTCTAGACTCTCAAGAGAAAGTCGAGCGGCAGCGATGTATTGCTCGATTCGTTGGGAAGTGTGAATCTGTTTATTGATTCGCCAGATTTTAACTTTTAAATTACGAATCTGCTCTGGTTGAACCGGTGTTTTTTGTGCCAAAATTATCTTAGCACGAAAGTATAAATGCCTAATCTTTTTACTAACTATCTGTCGATGCACCAGAGAAGCGGGTGAGGAAGGATCGAGATCCCTTTTGAGGGTTTTGACTTGGGCGTCGATAGCGTTATTTTTCCGTTGAGGACTGAATTTTTCACGCAGAGCGCGATTTACGACCGTACTGATGATCTTATCAAGAAGGTTACGGATCACGCGAGAAGCGTAGACTTGTCTTGCAACCCCTTCTTTTGCTGCCACAATGTCTGCCCGCTCCCGGATCTTGTCAAGAGAAGTTGACTGTTTAATAGCTCTGAACTCCTTAGGAAAATCTTTGTCGTTCAATCCGGCTTTTTGCCATTCTTTCTTTAACGCCTCCAGGTGTTCCTGCATTGCACCCAGTCGCATCGTGTCGGTCCATGTCACTTGTTCGTGGGCATAAAAGATGTTATTGATCCATTTTGTGAGGAGGTTTTTGCTTTTTGTTGCCGGTTCGATTGGTTTATCCATGTCAATAATGCTGCGCAGAGCATCACTATAGATATCGGTCAGGGTGGTTGTGAATTTTTCTCCTTTAAACAGGATTCCGAGGGCTTGATCTACCGTCTCTCCGAGAGTTTCGTGGAGTTTCACGTTGAATTCTTCATTCAGGGAGTCTAGTCCGAGAGGAAGCGGCGGCGGAGGTTCTCTTCCGGCACTTTTTCTTTCATAATCTCGTACTACGGAAGCAAGTTCCTGAAGAGCGCTTTTGGTGGTCGCCAGCGTTTCGGATTTATACTCCATGCCGGGTTTTGGGTCGTCTAGTTCCTCTTGAACGGTTTTGAGCATGTGTTCGATTTTCTCTTGAAGGGCATTGCCGGCTTGCGAATAGCCTTGGTTTGTCATTCGTTTGATCGTATTTTGAATGAGCGTTGCAGATATGTTGGTTTCATGGAGCGCTCTGTCTAACGTTTTATAAAGAAGCCAGTTCAGTCCCGTTTCTATCACCCACCCGATCGAATATTCCCAAAATATGACTTTCAGGCTTGAGAGAGCGTAGTAAAGGAACTTGAATAATTTCGAATTTTCGCCCAGTGATTTGTAATGACTGATGGGAACATCAAATATGCTTCGAATTGTGACGCGAACCGAGTAGTCTTGTAAAAAATGCCGTACCATAGATGCATCCAGATCGGCAGTCGACATAAACGGAAGGATATGGGGAGCGGATCTCTGAGGTTTCTCTACCTGTCCGGCCACCTCGTCAAAATATTCAGTAAGGCTTCGATTGACGGGGCATTGATGAAGAATATCCTTCATAGAGAAGATAAAACGGTTGAAAAAGGCAAGGAAAAAACTTTTTCTATCTTCGATTTTTTTATTTTCATCTCCCCCGTTTTCGGTATCTTCATGAAATGCCTTGCGAAGGCTATCAAAGACAACTCCAAGAATGAGGTGGATGACACCAAACAAAAAGGGAATGAGTGCGGAAATAATTTTGCGGCGCAGCCATCCGATATGTTGATTTGTCCGGATGCTTTCTCTGAGTTCTTTGACAAATTTTGTAACTACCGTACCCGTATCAAGGGTGGAGTTACTCAAAACTTTGTGAAGATTTCCGATCGGGTCCGTATCGGCGGGTCTTCCGGAAAGGTACTGGGTTACGAGTTTCAAAACGAAAAGATCGCCGGCGACTTGCAGTCCGCCGAGGAGATCCGCAGCAGAAGGAGGCGTCTTGTTTACAGGCGGGGCACTGAGCTCCTTCAATTTTTGTAAATTCTGCCGGAGTGTTTTTTCCAGACTATCCGGCTTTTCCGGTTCTTCACTTCCTGTTATTGAAATGAGAGGTGTCGTGAACAGGTCATTGAAATCGAGCATTGTTCCGTGCAACTGCTGGAGCCTTTCATGAATCCACTCAGGCAGAGCCCCTTCCGAGTGCATATCGTAGATCTGGTCCACGAGTCCGTGAAGAACGCTATTTACCGTCTTAAGCGTCTTTTCATCGGCTGTTGGATCTTTTCCGGAATGTTCAAGGAGGAATTTTTTCACGGCAAGTTCAAGAGCCCATTTAGCCCATTTCTTCTTCTCATCGGAGGCTCCCTCTTTTTTTGCCCTCCATAAAAGGTTCAAAAGTTGTCCGATCGAAACGTCGGGACGGCGGTCGAGAAGGTGCCCTTCTTCCATTACTTCAATCAGGGGCGCGTCGATATCGATGATTTCGGTATCTACCTTTGAGGAAAGGGGGAGAAGATCCATCATTTTTTGCACCGCTTCCTCTGCTTTGGTTTTTCCCCAGCTATAAAGACGGTCCGCCAAGCCCTCATTGCCGGTCGGAATTTTTGCAAAAACGGCATAAATGCTCTTTATATCAAGACGCGCTGTAGTTTGGATCAAGTCCTCCTTGAGCCGGAATAGGTCGGCTTTCGAAATAGGCAGGGTTGTGGTGGCATCCATGAGAGTGCGGTAGCGGGAAACAAGATCGTAAAATACACCCAGAGCAGAAATGTTTTTCCAGATGTCGCTAGGATCGGAAAAGGGGAAGAGTGCGGAAAGATGTCCGAGAAGATGTTCATGCTCTTTGCGGAGTAGCAGAAGCCGATTGACCGCATCTAGAAGCGCGGGGTTTTTACCTATGAGGTGTGTTGGAAGATCTGGACTATCGAAATCAATAGATTCGTTTGCTATGCCTTCTTCGAGCTCTGCAATTTGCTGTTCGTTTGCGAGCACCTGCTCGTGATATTCACCGGGAGACCTGCCGTTTAAGAGCTTGCGGACAGAAGCCAGACTCCCGTCGAGAGCTGAAAGAAGCTTTTGGCGTGTAGTGGGGCGACTAACCGCTTCATGGAGTGCATCGATCGGAACGAGGGTCTCGGGAGAAATAGCAGCCTGGGGTGTGATGAAAATATTCCGGAGCTCTTCCAGGCGATTTGCACCTGTACCGTGAGGCATGTGATGGAAAGCGTACGAAGGTCCTCTTTTAAGGATCGGGGGAATATCGCAGTCTGACCCTTCAGGTGGTTTGTTAATTTGGTCCTGAATGAAAGCGGCTGCCGACTTTTGCACCGCTGCTGCGCTATCATGGCAGGCTTTATCAATTGCGGAAAGGACGTTTTGTACCACATCCTGAGTTTGCATTTGTTTCAAAGCCGAAAGTGAAACAAAATATACTCCTTTGGCAATCCTACACCTCAGACCGGAAAGTTCCTCACGCGTGCTGCTTTCTTTCCCTTCCAAAATATTTTGGTATTGAAATAGGTCAACGATCAGTTGGTTATGTTTTCCGAGGAATTTTCGGATCGCTTCTTGAGGATCCAGCTCTGGAAATTCGGTTGCAAAATTTTCCAGAACGTGCCGCATCTTTTCAAGCCGGTCAAACTCGACCAGAAAGGCATCGTCTACCTCAAATTCAGTCAGACTACGTTTTCGATCCGCTTGTGAGGTTTGCTCGTGCAAGTAATCTAAAAACCGTTTTACGTCTTTCGGTTCTCTATTTGCGAAAAATTTCTTAAGCTCCTGTATTCCCCGGTTGTAATTTGCGATCTCGGAGAGTACTTCTTCCGGTTTCATTCCTCCTAGAAGGGAATCGAATATACCGGTAACTCTTTTGAGATGGGAATAAATTTCTCCCTGGCTATGACGATTTGGTTGGATGATGGTAGAAAAAAATAGGTCCAGGTTATCCAAAAACGATCGGATGAGGGGTCGCTGCAGTTGAGGGGAAAACTTCCGAGGTTCTACGAAAAAGTGAGCATTGACTACCCTTGTTACCCGTATTGCCAATATAGTTAAAGGTGCTGCCGGGGCCGCTGCCGTCTGCGACGATGTGGTCGTTTGGACTTCTTTATGTTGTGATGAAGACGGGTTGGTTTCTTGTGCTTGGGGCTTTGCCGGCGAAGATGTAGCGGCCGCTTGCCGGATCGTTTCCTGCGCCAATTGTATAGCTACATCTCCTTCTTGATCAGTATGTGAAAATCTATCAACGACGGCGGTTCCGATTCTCTTCAGCCAATCCATGGCAAATCCTCTTTGAATTACATGGATAATTATATCTATAATTTGTGATTACGTAAATGTAAAATAATAAGTATGAATAAGTTTATTTTTTAGTGAACGATTCCATGAGGACTCCGGCAAAAAGCCGAAGCGTAGAGGGGGCTTGGAGTGTTTCCAGAAGTTCTTCTCCCTCAGAGATAAGAGCCTCTAAAATACGGTTCTGGATGAAGCGAGCGATGGGAAGTTCAAAGAGGGAATCGAGCATGTCGATATGGTGAAAATAAATGTTTTCCAACTGGCTGGCAGCCTGTTCCCTCAGGAGGCCTAAGGTCTCGAGGGCGCCCTCGGTTGCGGTCCTGATGACGGCATCCTCATATCCGTGAGCTTCCGGAGGCGTCGGAGAAGGGGTGGGAGGAGCCTGTCCGACGATATGGTCATCTTCGACGGTGAGGTGCATTTCTTCCTCATCGGAAGAAGAAGCGTCCATCCACGGGATGCGTTTTTTTATTATGTTGAGATCATATACGTAAGACGGAATTCCCATGAATTCTTCTTTCTGTTCAAGCCGGTTTACCATTTCCCGGATTGCCGGACGTTCGCTTGCAATACCGGTCCCTATTTTTTGTTCCAGCAAGGCAAAAAGCTCACGCACTTCAGGCAGAGTATCGATGAGGATACGGAACTGTTTTTCAATGAAAGTAAGTCTTTCCAGCAGGGCGCTTACATTGGCTGCATGGACTTGCCAGGTCGGCATTCCGATCCGGTTATTGGACTGCATTTCCATGAGCTCGGCCCGTGCCGTTTCGCGAAAATTGAGGATGAGTTCCATGGCGCCCCTGATATTTTGCTCGAAGGTTTCGCTCCCGGCGTCGGGAAGAACCGAAATGAGCTGTTCCAGGCGCGGGATGAGACCGCCGGAGGCAAGAAGGAGATCTTTGAATTTTTCGATCTGCAAAGTGAGTTCGCGGTCCATCGCATGCGGTTTTTCAAATTTGCGGGTTCCCAAACGGATCGAATAAAGGAGGAGAATACGGAGGTATTTTTCAATGAGTTCACGTGGTTCCACCATGTCTTCAATATGGTGGAGCTGCATCCATCGCTGTAGCCCGGCTTCGACCAGATTGACGTCACCGATGGCAAGGAGAGCAGTTTTGTCTACATCGTCCGGAAGCGGGGCGGTATGAGAGTTAAGGAAAGTTGCAATTTGTTGCAATTTGATGGCGGGGTTATCCACTTCCTTGTTGTAGATGATGCGTTTTAGTTCTTTGCACATACAGGCCAGGTTTTCCACTTTTTCTTCCTCTGTGGTATTTTCCTTATCGGCGTGGAGGATACTTCCCGTCATGGAAGAAAAAAGGGTGGCAAGGTGGTTTTGAAGTCCTTCGGGTTTGATGAACGATTCGAGGAGCCGCCCCATGGAAAGGGCAATCGAAGGGCGCAGGCCGGGAGCGAGAAGTTTTTCCAAGAGGTCGATCCATCCGCTCGAGGTGAGCATCTGCTTTTTTTGATGCACATCATCGGGACTGTGGCACGAAAAGTATTGGGTTGCCATATGCATGGAACTCATGAGAGCAAGCATTTTTTCCATATATCGCGATTCGGATACGGGAAGCGCGCTTTCCGCATTTCTCTCCATTTCTGCGATGGAGCTCACGGTGTCACGGAGGGTCCTGAGAAGAGATCCTTCGAGGGGGGTCAAAAGGGAGACCCGGTGCCGGGAAGAAAGGGCTTCGATGCGTCCCTTGATGAAATCGGTGATATAGCTTGTACGGCGTGCAAAAAAGTGGACAATCCACTTTAGGATGAAATTGCATAAAATTTCGACGGGAGCGACGAGAAGCACCCTTGTGATGATCATAGCCAGGATTGGGACAAAAAGAACCACATTCAAAAGGAAACGAACCGGCTTGGGGAGAGTCTGCAACGCTTTGTCAATCGAATCTTTCGCATCGACAAAAGCCTGCCTGAAAGCAAAATAGAGGCCGTAATGTTCGAGAAGGGCGGTGGCAAAACGGGAATGGACCTCGGTATCTCTGCTATGGGAAGGGAAAGTGATCGCACTTGCCCGGATGCCGGGCACGGGCTTCTGTTTAAAATACGCTGCAAGGTAGACTTCCTTAGCAAGAGCCGAAACCCCTTCTTTTTCATCCCACGAAACCATGCCCCATTTGACCGTTTCAAACACCTGGCGCAGCTTGTCCAAAATCACAGGCATCCGCTCGGACAAGGATCCGTCTACCATCGAGATGCTGATCGATCTACTGAAGTTCATGATGCGATGGAAAACCAGATTAGTCAAAATACGGAAAAAGGGGAGAGCTAGATGGATGACTATCTTTTTGAGAAAGGGGACGCTAGTCCAATCAATTCCTTCGTATATGGCATTTCGTAAAGCCTCCCGATTTGTGAGCGCATCTTGTGGAAGGGGACTCATGATGGCATGAAACGTACGAATATGCCGAGTTCCGACAATTCCTTTGACCAGTTGATAGTAAAGGGAAAAAGCCGACGCGCCCGCAAAACAGTCGATGGTTTGTTCCAATGTTTCGCGTGTGACGCTTTGTGGAATTCTTTCGTCATATCTCCGGTATAAAGTTTCCAACCTCTTCGTCATTTCGTCGATTGTATCGGCAGCGGGGCTTTTGGCGCCGAGGCAAAATTCATAAATGTTGTTGATCGAGATGACATCAGGGCCGAAAAGTTCCCCGATCCGTTTTAGAGCTCGATCCATCGTAATGGTTCCTCGGAGCGCGTCTAAAATAACCGTTTGCACTTCGGAGATAGGGAGGGTATGATCCCTCCCCCCTTGTGAAGTTTTTTTCGTGTTGGAGAGGATCATGATCCAAATCCAGGTTTTTACGAGCTCTATTTTTGCCCCTAGGGCGTTGTCACTACGAAAAAAATTGGAAATCATGAGACCCACTTCGCTACTGCCGGTGGGCCGGGGATAATTTTCGTCTTTTTTCCCCGTTTCAAAGCGGGGGGTGGCCAGCTTAAAAATTGGGACATTCTGCACACCCGTAGGTGTCGAAAGTTTGCCAAGTTTGTGATACAACGATTCGAGCACTTTTTCCCATAAAAGGTCCAATGTGTTCGATTTTTTTAATTTATCCGGGAAACGTTGCTCGCACTCCTTCAAAAATTTTTGAAGCGCGTTTACTTTACCGAAAAATTGACGTTTCGTCTCTTTGTGCGCTTGTTTTGAGCGACGTGGAATTTTTTCCGGAATGATGACTGCAAGGTCGTGAGGCCCTTCCACTGCTTGTAAAAAAGTGCGTGCGAGATTTGGCAATTGGGCAAACTCTCTCGTAAAGCTGTTTCGCATCGACATTTTCGATACGAGCTTTTTCGGAAGAAGCGTATTTAAATATTTCAGAAGAACGTTATTATGTTCCTGAGGCGATAACCTTTTCAGAACATGATTCCTAATCTGTTCTGCACTCAGTTCTCTTTCTTGAACCGCTCTGACCGATTGTTTCAACCTTTGTTCGGTCGACAGTTCTTCCGGCAATGATTTGAGGGGCATATCGGGGGTGTCGAGCAGTTTGTTACCGAGTTCTTCGAAAAAGGGGAGTTTCTTTTGAAAAAAGAGATTGAGCCGATGAATATCGCTCAGGAGTTTCAAGGAGCGCCGGTTGAGTTTTTGCTGTTCTGCATCGGTGCGAGGAAAACCAAGCAGATGTTTGGCTGCAAAACGGTGCTTGCAATTTTTATATGCCCCGTAATGGGCCATGAGAGAATCGACAATTTCTTTCAGTCGCGGAAACAAGTCATACTGCCCCGGTCCTTCGGTGATACGGCTGACGAGAGTTTCGAAACCTCCTCCCAATAAACCGCCAATGAAATGCGACATTGTTCTCTCTTTTGCAACAAGTTTACATATATTTTATTATGTAGTAAAGATTTTATTTTCTGGAAGAAATCGGCCCATATCCACTACATTGAAGGGGATGAAAAGGATCTTCTTTTTGCTGTTTCTCTCGGCGCTTCTTCTTGCCGCCGATAAGGATCTTGTTACCGAAAGGGATTATTATTTGCAAGTGGACGCTGCCTATGCAGCAACGTGGCGTGCCAAACCCTCCACGGACAGGGCGATGTTTTTTCTTGCTCAAAACGGCGTGTCGACAGGTACGGCAATGAGTGAATCCGGCGTCCTCGGCAGCTCGTTTGCAAGCGGGCTGCGCCTTACGGCCACAATCCTTCCCACATTCCAAAATGAGTTGCAGGGGAGGTTCCTCGGGCTCTTGCAATGGAGCGGCCACAGTGAAGTATACAACGCATCGCAGCTCATCCACGTCCCTCTCACACCCCATTATTCTCTTCAATGGGCAGAGGCAAACGATGTCTATGCCAGAGACAATCTCCTCTTCAATTCGTTTGACATTGCATGGATTTATCAGGCAACGCCGAAGCGGCGCGACTATTTTTCTTTCGGCCTCAATTTGGGCCCCCGCTATATTCAACTTCGCGATACGATGAGCCTTTCCTCGGTCCGGTATACGGATAATGTCAAGTCGGTTTCTACAGGCAGTTCCCAGGAAAAAAACTATTTGGGAGGATTGCAATTCGGTTTCGACTTTTCAAACAATCCCACCTGGTATTTCACTTGGGGCATTAGTACGCGCGGCGCTCTCTATGCCAATACGATTGTGCAAAAATACACTTTCTACATTGATAATGATGCGACACTTTTTGTAGACCAGAAAAAAACTTGGGTCCGGTTTTCCCAAGGATTGGAAATCACCCCTTACGTGGTTTTCGAATTTGGAGAATTTTACATCAAGCCGTTTTTCGAGTTTCTCGCTCTCTGGAACATCGCAAAAGCGCCCCGCCAGTACCGCTACAACGTTGCTATCACGAGCACCTGGGCAAAATCACATCTTTATTTCTACACGGCCAACATCGCCTGCGGCCTCATCTTTTAATCTGCTATAAAAGAGCTGAAGAGGCATCGGGGCCGGAGAGAGGATTTCTTAGGGCTGCTACCTTCCGGTCCTGACCCGGTTCGAAAACATGACCGCTCCCGAGCTCCTCAGCGCGGCCGATTATACCTGAGAGCGCTGATTTTAAGAAAGGGGCGGTTTTGGAAACGGGGGAAGAGGCCACCTCTTCGGGGGTGCCGGAAGCGATGAGGGTGCCGCCATCCTCGCCGCCGCCGGGACCGAGGTCGATGATGTGATCGGCCTGACACATCATATCGATGTTGTGCTCCACCATCAGGAGGGTGTTGCCTCTGTCGACCAGTTTGTGGAGAAGCGTCGTGATTACCTCGATATCATTTTGCGAAAGGCCGGAGGTGGGCTCGTCAAAGAGAAACAGGGTGGTTTTGGATGAGCGCTTCATGAGGGCAAGTGCAAGCTTGACACGGGCAAGTTCCCCTCCCGAAAGGGTTTGGAGCGGCTGGCCCAAGGTGAGGTATCCGAGGCCTACTTCCAGGAGCGATTCGAGAATACGGCACGGTTTGGGAAGGTCGGCGAGAAGAGTGTATGCACTTTTTACCGGGAGGGAAAGAATATCGCCGACGCTACGGTCGCGATAACGGATCGAAAGGGCGGCGGCATTCAGCTTTTTCCCCTTGCATTCACCACACGGAAACTGCTGCTGGGGTAGAAATAAGAGGTCGATCGTGATCGTTCCGAGGCCGCTGCATTTTTTGCACATGCCGCTCGGACTGTTGAAACTGAAATGGCGCGGACCGAGGCCAAGCCGCGCCGCTTCGGGAAGGGAAGAATAGAAAATGCGCAGCGGTGTCAAGAGGTCGACGAAAGTAGAAAGGTCGGAGCGGGAAGTGATTTGGGTATGCTTTTGGTCCAGTGTGACTACATTTGTGATCGAGTGGATTCCGCTGAGAGTGACCTGGGGCAGTACAATACGACTCCCGGCATTTTTTTTGAGGGCGAGATTTTTGCGTACCGCCGTTTCGATCAGGTCGAACACGAGGGTTGACTTGCCGCTTCCCGAAACTCCCGTCACCACGGTCCAACTGCCGAGAGGAATTGTACAGGAAAAATTGCGTAAATTATGGAGGGTTGCGTTTTCAACCTTGAAACGGCTTTTCGATTTGCGTCTGTAAGACGGCACGGGAACGGTCTTTTCCCCCGAGAGGTAGTCCTTGATTTGAGACTCTGGAGCGCCGCTGATGCTAGACCCGGGTCCGCTATAGAGGATATGGCCCCCCTCGATGCCGGAGCCGGGACCCGTTTCGATCAGGTGGTCGGCGAGAGTCACGAAGGCAAGGTCGTGTTCGATCACGACAAGAGTGTTGCCCTTTTCTTTCAGGTTCCGGATCATGACGAAGAGTTGTTCTAGGTTGTGCGGATGCAGACCGACCGAAGGTTCGTCGAGGATGTAGAGGACTTCGGTCAGGGGGGAGGAGAGTTGCTTGGCAAGGCGGACTCTTTGCGTTTCTCCGCCGGAGAGGGACATAGTTTTACGGTGCAGATGGAGGTATTCGACCCCGATGTCGATGAGGGCATCGAGCCGAAAGAGGAGGGGTTCGGCAATCTGCTTGTCTGA
>Ga0155580_120_pt6 | contig 28281 bp, 26 predicted proteins | sample RifCSPhighO2_12_FD_107237 | JGI IMG/M metagenome (GOLD analysis project Ga0155580, IMG submission 107237) | Chlamydiae bacterium RIFCSPHIGHO2_12_FULL_49_11 | reverse complement strand
ATGTTTTCTTCTTTTCTAGCAAAGAAGAAAACATCTCACGAGCGGCAGAGGATCTTAAGCTGGATGTCGAGATGCTCAAGGGTCACTTTCTCGAGCGGGAAAAACTGATGCCCACCGCGCTCACAAATGGTGTAGCAGTGCCCCATACGCGTGAGTTTTTGCTCGACGGCCTTTTTGATGTGATTTATGTGGTATACCTGGACCGGCCGATCGATTGGGGCGCGATGGACCATCGTCCCGTGCATACCCTGTTCTTCCTTTTTGCCTGTGACGACAAGCGCCACCTCAGCCTACTTGCTAAAATTGCCCACTTTTCTAGCAAAGAAGAAAACATCTCTTTTCTGGAAAGAAAGCCTGGGAAACGTGAACTCATGAATGCCGTCAAAGAATGGGAATCAACGCTCGTTCCCGCCCTTGTATAGCATCATTAACTTTCTTTCTTTTTCCGTGTTTTGGTTGCGACCGTCGTCCCTTTGGGAGCCGCTTCGATCGGTTCCTTGGAAGGCTCTTCTTCTTTTGCTTCGGGGACAAAGGATAGATCGCCCGTCTCGCTCTTCTGGATGACAATCATGCCGCCAAATTTCGGATCTTGGAGCAGTCTTTCCGCAAGGGGGTCTTCGAGGTACTGCTCGACAACACGACGGAGCGGCCTTGCTCCCATTTCAGGTTGATACCCTTTCTCGATGAGATAGCTGATTGCACTTTCTCCCAGTGTGATGTAGACGCCACGTTTGGCGAGGCGGTCTTGGAGTTTGTGAATTTCGAGCTGTACGATTTGCATAAGCTCCTGACGGTCGAACGATTTGAAGATCACCACCCCGTCGAGACGGTTGAGAAATTCCGGTTTGAAGTGTTTCTTGACGGCTTTGTCAATCATCTCTTTCATTTTATCGTAATCGATCTGGTCAATGCTCGCACCAAAACCCATTTCGGTTGATTTGCGGATGAGGTCGGAACCGAGGTTGGAGGTCATGACAATAATAGTGTTGCGGAAGTCAATCTTGCGTCCCAGGGAATCGGTGACACGCCCTTCTTCCAGAATTTGCAAGAGAAGATTCATCACATCGGGGTGCGCCTTTTCCACTTCGTCGAAGAGAACAACCGAGTAAGGACGGCGACGAACCTGTTCTGTGAGCTGGCCCCCTTCTTCATATCCAACATACCCGGGCGGTGAGCCGGTCATGCGGCTGACGGCGAATTTTTCCATATACTCCGACATGTCGACCTGAATGAGAGCGTCCTCCCCTCCGAAAAGGTGTTTGGCGAGATTGCGGGCAAGGAGAGTTTTCCCGACGCCGGTGGGACCGAGGAAGAGGAAAGCCCCGATCGGACGGTTGGGATCTTTGATGTCGGCACGAGAACGGCGCAGCGCGCGGCACACGATAGTAATCGGCTCGGCTTGCCCGATAATGTGTTTGGCGAGGGTTTCTTCCATTTTGAGAATTTTTAACGTCTCTTCTTCGGTGAGTCGTGAAACGGGGATACCCGTCTGTTTGGAGACGATAGAAGCAATGTCCTCCACGTCAACAATCACTTTCTGGTCGTTCTTTTTCTTTTCCCAATCAATTTTTTTCGTTTCAAACTCTTCGCGGAGGTGTTTTTCCTGGTCGCGGAGGTTGGCAGCTTTTTCATATTCTTGCTGGTTGATCGCTTCCTCTTTGGAGGTTTTCAGACGCTGGATCTCCGCTTCCATGTCGACAAATTCCGTCGGCTGGTGCATCACCGAAATGCGGGCCTTGGCGCCGGCCTCGTCAATGAGGTCGATCGCTTTGTCGGGCAAAAATCGCCCGATCACATACCGGTCGGACATGACCACCGCTTCGCGGATTGCTTCGTCGGTGTAGATGCAGTTGTGGTGAGCTTCGTATTTCGGTTTGAGCCCCATCAATATCTGGATTGCCTCTTCATTTTTCGGCGGTGCCACCAGAATTTTCTGGAAACGCCTTTCGAGGGCGGCGTCTTTTTCGATATGTTTGCGGTATTCATCGAGAGTAGTAGCGCCGATACACTGGATTTCGCCCCGAGAGAGAGCCGGCTTGAGAATGTTGGAAGCGTCGATCGCCCCTTCGGCAGCACCGGCGCCGACGATCGTGTGCATTTCGTCGATGAAGAGGAGGATGTTTCCGTGTTTTTTCACCTCGTCCATCACCGCTTTGATCCTCTCTTCAAATTGGCCGCGGTACTTGGTTCCGGCAATCATGAGGGTCAGATCGAGCGAAATCAGTTTTTTCTTGGCGAGAGTTTCGGGCACTTCCCCTTTCACAATGGCATGGGCAAGCCCTTCGACAATCGCCGTTTTCCCGACGCCCGCTTCCCCGATCAGGACAGGGTTGTTTTTCCGGCGGCGGCACAAAATAAGAATCAGCCTCTCCACCTCGTTTTTACGCCCGATCACGGGATCGAGTTGTCCTTCCTTGCACATTTCGGTAAGGTCGTGACCGTAGGCTTTCAGCGCATGGATTTTTTCGCTTCCGCCGGCAGAAGTTTGGGATATGCGTTCCTGGCTGCTTTCCCTTTTTTGTCCACCCATCGAAACGGGGGGAACCTGGAGATTGAACGATTCGAGTTCTTTTAAAATTTCTTTCCGGATGTCTTTCAGGTTCACATTCAAGTTTTCGAGAATTTGGGCAGCAACGCCGTCGGTCTGGCGGATGAGGGCAAGCAGGAGGTGTTCAGTTCCGACATAGTTGTGATTGAGGGCGAGAGCTTCTTCGTTGGCATATTCAAAAACTTTCTTTACTTTTGAGGTGAGGGCGGGATCGCCATAGACCTGGATTTCAGGGCCGTAACCGACGATGAGTTCCACTTCGGCCAAGATGGTATCGTACTCGATGTTCATCGTTTTGAGGACGTTAACGGCAATACCTTGGCCCAATTTGAGGAGGCCGAGTAAGATATGCTCCGTTCCTAAGTAATTGTGGTTTAGGCGCTGCGCCTCGCGTTTAGCGAGTTTGATCACCTGTTTGGCACGATTTGTGAACTTGTCGAACATGGGTCACCTTTTTTATTTATCTGGCTGACGCCGTTATTTTAACGGGTCGACCGATTCTTGTAAATTTCTTCATAGCACATGTCATTTTTGAGGACGAGAAAAAAACCCGAATCGGTATGATGGGGGGATGTGGCGCCTCATTCAACCTGACTTGTGTTCTGCCCAAGAAAATATGGACCGGGATATCCATTTTCTCGAAACGATGAAAGAGGGGGACAGTCCGATTTTGCATATTTACGGGTTTAAGCGGCCGGCATTTACTTACGGGGTATTTCAAAAGCCGGAAACACTCATTGCTCCCGGCGCCCTTCTTGAGCTTGACCATGCACGGCGCCCTACCGGAGGCGGGCTCGTGTTCCATTTGTGGGATGTCACTTTTTCCCTCGTCATCGCGCGCGGCCATCCCCTTTACATTGAAAATGCGGTAGAAAACTACCGGCTTATCCACGAAAAGCTGATTGCAGAGCTTCCTCCGGGAGCGGGAATGCTTTCGGAGGCAAGCGGCCGTGATTCCTTTTGTTTTGTGAAACCGACCATTTACGATGTGATGTGGGGAGGGAAAAAAATCGGCGGCGCAGCCCAAAGGCGGAGGCGGCATGCCCTTTTGCACCAGGCCAGTTTTTCGGTCGAACCGTTCGATCCTCCCTTTCTTGAAAAAGTGCTCCTTCATCCCGATGACGTTCTCCCCAAGATGGGGGCGAGCACCGCCTTTTTGGGAAAGTGCCTTTCCCGAGAAGAGCTGATACAATGCATCGTTCGCACATTTATACCAAACGCGAAGAAATAATTTCATAAAGTCGGGCTCGAATTTATGAAATTATTTCTTGGGATTGGTATTACACTGAAATAACGTCAATTGCAGAACGCTTTCGGAACGAAGAAATTGCCGAATATTGGCCGGATGAAGGGCTTTCCGAAGATGTTGCCGACCCGGACGGAGAAGCCGGCACACGGGTCGATGATGGGCTTTCCGAAGGTGTGGTTGATTCAGCTTGCAAAGGAATTGATGGAGTGTTTTCGGAAAGTTGCAACGCTCTCTGTGCGGCCTCACTGCGGTGAACGGCATAGATGGTGGGGGCGTCGGTGACGGGTGGAATCAGAATAGGAAAGAGCCGGGTTGAAAAGGTGAGCCAGGGAAGTTTAAATACATATTCGCGTTCGGGAGAACCTGCAAAGTGAGGGTCGAGGTAGTAGAGGAAGCGTCCCGTTGCTGAAGCGACGGCGCCGACGACAACAATGAAGTGGCAGGCAGAGTGATATCCCAAGGAGGATGAAGGTCCATAGGGTAGCTGGAAAACGGTGCGTCCTGCAAAGTGCCCTTCTTCTCGCACAGGCATGGTTTTGTGAAGTGACGGGCCGAAAAAGCCGAAAACCATGTGTGGACCACATACTCTGAGGCGATCCGCAAATTCCTCAAAAGAGGAATCGGGATGCCATGTTGAAAAAGACAAATTGAAAGCTTCGATCTCGCACCAAAAAAGTTTTGCCATAATTTCCGATTCGGAAGAGGTTTGGATGTTCAAACCCTCTTTCGTGCTTTGAGGAACATTTTCCAGTAGGTTTATCGTTGCTACGGCAGTGATACGTATTGCCAGGCTGCTTCTTCTCGCAGCATACTCGGCAAGCGTTTCAATGCTTTGCATTATAAATGAGCACCCGAAGGCTAAGAGTGTTTCGAGGATTTTTTGGTGCGAGGGAAGATCCGGTCCCGAACATCGTTGTTTCAAGATATATTGAACGCATCGGACGATTACGCTGTCTCCGGGACTTTTTCTTATCAATCGATGTATAATGGATTTAAAACCGGAGGGAGTGAGGTTTCTCAATCCTCCATAAATTTGTGTGACTTCTTTGAAAGCTTTAATAATTTCGGTTCTTTCGGTTCCCGGTTTTAAAATACGCAGCGTCGCATCAAGAGCTCCTTCACACCTGTCTTCATAGTCGACAAGGAGTTTTTTCACATAGCCGGTAAACTCTTGCATAGATAAGTCGGCAATGAGGGGATCGTACAATACGACGTTATGGTAAAGGGACTTGATCAGTTCATCATCCGGCTTGAGCCAGCGGTATAAAACCTGGAAGTCATCCATAGTCACCGATCCGAGTTCTGTGAGAAGATCAGATAGGGCAAGTAGAACCGTTTCATCTCGAGAGATTTGATCGAGTTTCTTCCTGAAGTTTGAAAAAATAATTTCAGCACGGCATAGAGGCGAGTTTTGCAGCGTCATCTTTTGTCCTGTCCGCTCGGTATCGCAAACCAGGTGGATGGCATAGTCCAAGCAATTGTAACAATACTCTCCCATGCGCCGAGGAGAGTCCTTCCGATGCACGCGTGATAAATCGGGGCCGATAGAGTCCTGTTTCCCGGATTCTTCCGGCAGGGCAGAGACGTACACGGAATAATAGGGAATGATCTGTAAGCTCATCGAGAAGCAGAGTAACATAAAACAGGAATTTCGAAGAAGTCTCTTGTTTCAAATGGAGGGGATGAGGTAGCATTTCGTGCCATGGCAGGAAATGAGAAGACGGCGGTGCAGCCCACACGAATGCAGGATTTTCCTGCGTGGTACCAGGAAGTCATCCGAGTGGCGGATTTGGCCGAGCATGCGCCGGTGCGCGGTTGCATGATCATCAAGCCTTACGGCTATGCCCTTTGGGAAAATACCAGGAATTGGTTCGACAAAGAATTTCAAAAGCGGGGAGTGCAAAACGCCTACTTTCCCCTCTTCATTCCCCTCAGTTTTTTGCAACGGGAGGCCGAACACGTGGCCGGATTTGCCAAAGAGGTCGCTGTAGTGACCCATTCGCGCCTGGTTATGTCAGAGGGCGGACTCGTGCCGGCAGATCCTCTTGAGGAGCCGCTTATCGTCAGACCCACCTCGGAAATGATTATCGGCGACAGCTTTGCGAAATGGATACAGTCGCATCGCGACCTTCCTCTCAAAATCAACCAGTGGGCCAATGTGGTCCGCTGGGAAATGCGGCCGAGACTCTTCTTACGCACTTCCGAATTTTTATGGCAAGAAGGACATACGGCACATGCGAGCGGAGACGAGGCGCGCGCTACCGCTCTCGAGATGCTCGAGGTGTACCGCGAATTTGCCGAAGAAGTGCTTGCGATTCCCGTGTTCGCCGGAAGAAAAACGGAAAGTGAAAAATTTCCGGGTGCCGAAACCACCTACACACTTGAAGCGATCATGCAGGACGGGAAGGCTCTCCAACTCTGTACGTCGCACTACATGGGCACCAATTTCGCCCAAGCACAATCGATCCGCTTCCAGGATGCCGATGAAAACCTCTCCTTTGCGCATACCACTTCGTGGGGACTGACAACACGCACGATCGGAGCTGCCATCATGGTTCACGGCGATGATAACGGAGTGCGATTCCCTCCGAAAATTGCTCCGATCCAGGTAATGATCATTCCCTTTTTGCTCGGAAAAGAAGAAGACGGTGCGGTCCTTGACGCAGCGCGCGCTCTCTTGCAGGTTTTAAGCGGGACTTCGTATTTCGAAGGGCCGGTGCGGGTCCGGCTCGATGAGCGGGAAATGCGCGCGGGAGATAAATCGTGGGATGCGGTCAAAAAAGGGATTCCGATCCGGATCGAGGTCGGTGCGCGCGATTTGCAGGAAAAACGGATTCCGGTCTATTTGAGAAATCGGGAAAAGCGCGATGTGATTTACTTTCCCGATAATGAAACTCTGGCGGGCAAACTCTCTTCCTTATTGGAAGAAATTCACGCGGATCTCTATCAGCGGGCTGTCAGTTATCGAGAAAAGTACGCTGTTATTGCAAGCGACGTCTCCGATATCGAACAGATTTTCAAAGTAGAAGGTTTCCCAAATCCCTTTGTTCTGGCTCCCTATAAAGAGGACCGGAATTTCGAGGAGGTTATCCGCACCCAGTTCGGAGTCACAATCCGGTGTATCCTCCATAAAAACCTCCCTCTTTCTTTAAACTCTACAAATAACAGAAGCGGGGACCGAGAGCAAGCCATTTTTGCAAGATCCTATTAATCTGAATGTTGTTGTGTGTGTATCCCTAATTGTATTGAAATAAAATCGGAGAGGATCGCTCGGGGAGATTCCACATCAATCTCATACCCTCCGCTTTGCAATACACGGGCAATTTTGTAACTGAGGACCTCGTCACAAAGTTTACAAAGGCGCCATACCGTATTTTCAAATGATAAGTGCCTAGCTGCGAGAGGTATTTTACATTCTTCAAAATCCTCATCATGTTTTATGAGGCGTACCGAAACCATATCCATGGGACGCTCGGGAGATTCCAAATCAAAATCGAAGTTTTGCCAGAGAGGGTTGATCATGCAAGAGTGGCTCCATGTCCGAATATCTACCGGCTTGTCTTCGAGAGTCGGATCGATCACGACGATATCTTCATTCCACTTGACGGCTAAAGCGGTATGGTATTTCCACGGAATCATCTCATGTGAACCCACGGTCCCGATGGAATATATGGGAAGCCGGGATGCAAAAATTATGACCCGCATCAGCCTATCTTTTGGGAAACCCGTTTTTTGCAAAAGGTGGAGGGTGCACAGGGAACGTGTAAAGCACCCGTCATAACCATAGTTCCAGTGAATGGGGAGCTTCGCTACCATCTCAAAAAGGGCATGGGGACCGCTAAGTGCCGCTATTTCTTGAGCATCCAGAAGAGGGATTAGGGAAAACGGGTGACTTAGGATATGGATTTTTTTGGCCCTCAAGAGGGAAGGGATCCAGTTTTCCAGCACCGTTTGTTGCAGGGAGGAGGGTAAGGAAGTATGCGATAAAACCAGAAGGGCATTTTGAGTGATTTTCATGGTGCTTTGGTCAGGATCGCCAAGGGGGGCACTTGCCACTTGACTAAACTCATCATCGGAAAGTTCTTGCCGTAAAATAGTAAGAGAAACGGTACTCGCGGCGAAGGTAATCGGATTTGCCATAATCAATAATTATAGTATAATTTATTATAAAAGTCAATAATTACATTGAAAAATTTCATATAAAGCTGGCCTCAAAGGGGCAAGTATGATACTCTGGTTCATAATTTAGTGGAGTGTCATTTATGCTCAGCTCGTTAAGAAAGAGACAAAAGGGGATATTGCTCTTTGTTTTCACCGTGATTGTCATATCTTTCCTTTTTTTCGGAACCTATTCATCTTTCATTACAAAGCCTCAAGTGGCAAAAAATGAGATAGTTACAACATCTCAAAAGGGAAGAATCCTCTATTCCAACGACGTCAAGGCGCTCGGCTATTTCTTGTCCCGTCAGGTGAGCCATAGACCCGGAATCATGCAGGGTCTTCTCAAAGACGAGGTGATAGAACGGGTTCTTTTTGATACAAAGCTTCTTGAGCGGGTTGTGGCAAATGAGGCGGCAAGCCGCCCGGAACTAAGCCGGGCTGAATGGAAAAAGCGGCGGCAATTTGTCCCTTATGAGCACCCTTCCCGTATTTTATCGGCAAAAGTGGTCTGGAAATCGTTTCTGCCCAAGATGGTCGAGCACTTTGAAGAGCTTGCTCTCGATCCCGAAGATGCCGAGTTTGCCACGAGGTCGGCCCGCATTTTATGTGATTTATTCCGCGACCAGATGGAATTTTCTCCCGAAATGCTCCGCCAAATTTTGCTCTATCAACAAAATCAATACAGCCGCTTTATTCAAGCCGATTCTTCTCTCACACATGAAGATCTACATCTCTTTTATGCGCGGGATTTCGACGCATTTTTCGGAGAAGAGGTAAAAAATCGCGTTGCCCATGAACTGTTCCGGCTTTACAACGAGGCAGAAGATGCGAAGATCAAAGTCTCTTCCCGTGCCGCACATAGGCACCTCAGAGAGGTGTGTGCTAAACACCGGCAGAAAGAGGTAGAGCAGCTGGTCCAAGCAGAACTGCAGAATGAGGGGATTTCCCTGAAGGATCTTGAAAAGGCCGTACAAATGTTTCTAGTTGCGGATGCCTATTTGGAATCCAAGGCTTCCGTTACTGTCGACCCCGTTTTGTTTAAAAAAGAGCACCTGAATACTTTGGAAGAGACCGAGGTCACCCTCATATCGTTTGACGATGCCCTCCTCACAGACACCCCCGAAAAACTTTTGAAACTGGACCTGTATCTTAAAGGTGTGCTTGCGTGTAAAGACGATTTCGATTTTACCGCACTGCCAATACCCGAAGAAAAAGTCGCCGCCGATTTCAAATTGGGCGTATACCGGCTCGAATATGCAATGATCGACCGGGAACGGATTGAAAAAGAACTTTTATTGAAAGACGTATATGCTTGGGAGATTAGCGGCAACGGCTGGAAAAAGCTACACGACGCTTTCGCACAACATATCCCCGCCGATATAGCCGATCTCGAAAAACGGAGGCTGCATCTCGATACTATGGCCGGGGGCCTCAGGCAAGAAATCGATGACAAAGCGCGTGCATGCATGGTTTCCGAAAATCCGTTCCGGATCAAGGAGTGCCTTGCGAAAGAAAAAGCCAAATCGGAAGATGTGACTATTCCTCTTGCAAAGGGGGTTTTCGTACTCGGACACCTCGAACAGAAAGAAAAGCTGATTGCCCTTTTTGAGAAAGCGCTCTCTGCCGAACCTGAGGCAGGCGCTCTCGAGATGTTGTCATGCTATAGTGAAGACGGCCGCTATTTTTATCGCATCCGTACTCTTGCCAAAGTGGAACCGGTTCATGTGGGCAGTTATGGAAAATTATACGAGCATGGAGTGCTTGAAGCTCTTTTAGCCAAGCGGCTGGAAGGCGAGGATAAAAAGAAAATGGCGAAAGAGCTGTGCTCGCGGTTTGGAGAAAATGCGATCGAACTCGAAGAGGGATACTATATTCCCGCGCTCGGAGATGTGCTGGTCGAATGGAAGCGGTCTTTGGAAGCAAAAGGAATCGAAGAGGTATCCAAGATGCAGCTGCTCAACGAGTGGAAACTCGGACTTGCCAAAGAGACACTTACCCGTGCGGAAAACCCTTTGAAACTTTCGGACGAAGTGTTTGATGCTGCGGTGGGATCCTTTTCGGGAGTCGAAGCTCTTCCTTCCGGAAAAGTGGTCTTTTACCGCATCGAGCGGCGCAGTGTCAATTCGGAAAAATGCACGAAAATGATAGAAGAAGAAACGGCGTACCGGAAAAGGGAGCTTAAACGGGAGTGGATGCAAGCATGGCCGATGTGATGTTTGAAAATCCGCTCGGGATTGGTGCTTCCTTTCTTTTCAAGCGGCATGTGAAAGTCCGAAAGGGAACGGTGACAACAATTGATTCGGTCAAGTTACGGATGGATCAAACCGGAATCGGACTTTCTGTGATGCTGGATTCCGGTGATTTCACCACCCAATTTCCCGACTACAGGAAGGGGGACGCTTTCGAGCTTTTCCTTGCCACTCGTGCGATGGAGGAAGTGTACATCTACAACAAATTTGTCCACCATTTTGTCTTTTTGCCCGACCATCCCGAACCGAATGCGCTTGAGGTGACCAAGTTTCGCTCGAATGACAGCCACAACCTCGCCCCTTTCGAATTTTTAACGGCAAAAGTCGAAAAATCCCCCGCACGAAATACTTTGGAAATCGGCATTGATGCTCGTGCCCTATATGGTTTTGACGGTGCGGCAGAAATGAAAGGAAGGATTGCCTTTCGAGTGTACCGTCATAAAGAAAATCCCCTCCATTTTCCCCATGATTTTGATCGGGGGCGTATTGAAACGAATCCTGCCGTTTGGGCCCTATTGGAGTACACCCCGTCATGAAAAGGTATACCCAATTTCACGAGTGGATGGAAAATAGGGAAAACCGTGTCCGTATCGGCCTTTCCAAAAAGGCAGTGAAGGAACTTGGGGAGATTATGTATATCACCCTTCCTTCTTTGGGAAGTGACTTGAAAGAAGGGGATGAGGCGGTCGTGCTCGAATCGACCAAAGCGGCGACCGATAGCTATATGCCCGTGAGCGGAAGAGTCGTCGCGGTCAATGCGAATCTCAAAGAGTCCCTTGACCTTCTCAATGACGATCCGGAAGGTGCAGGCTGGCTATATGAAATTGAAACTTACGAGAAATGAATGACATACATAGATGAGAGACACAAAATTATCGAAGCGGTGACAAAAAATCCCCTTCAGATTATGACTCTCGAGTGGAAGTGGCGCGGTGATAGGACTATTGTCCAGATTTGTGCATTGCGGGACGCCCGGCTTTTTCGATATGCAGATTCTAGGTTGCGCAGCAATCGGGAATTCGTTGAAGAGCTGGCCAAACTTCAACCCAAAATCCGTGATTTTGCTTTACCTACAAGTTAGACCAATCACGAGAAATAAATTCACAATTTGAGCACTTTTTACCTGCGGCCATTGGCTTCGCTCTGGCCAACTTTATTCAAGTTTGATCCCTCGCTCCAGCCTTCAGTCCTCGGCAAAAAATCATCTCAAATTTATGAATTTATTTCTTGGGATTGGTATTAACAAAATTAACCTCCGAGGTATAATGCAAGCCTATGAAAAAAAAGGTTGCGTGGACGATCTTCGTCATTTTTTGCCTCGCTGCTCTTCTTCTAAAAAGTTCTTTCAAGCCCCTCTTGTGCCGTATTGTCGAGCAAAAGCTGGAAAACACGATATCACAAGGGTCGAAATGGGAAGCCTCTTTTGAGAGGTGGACTATTTCGAAGAAGGGAATCACCTTATTCGGATTTAATGCGACAAATCAAGACGGTTCGGTGGCTTTTTCGGCTGAGCGGCTCCGGTATAAAAAATCGTTCGCAAGGGGCCGTGACGATCTGGTGTGTTCTTTTCTGGATGTACGGCTGACGAACATTGCAAGTCATTTTCTCCTGCAAACTTCGAGACCTTTCGAAAGGCTCGTGAATCTTACTGTGGATGAGGGGAGGTGCTCCATCATCGAGGAAGGGACAACGGTTTCGTTTGCCTTTAAAATGAGGCCCCCTGCGCTCCCGGGCGCCCCGGACGAAATCACTATCTATCCCGGCCCTCTCGGGAAGGAAGGTTCGGTGAATGCGACCTTATGGACCGATAAGGAAAAAACGTTTCTCACCATGAAACCCCACGAAGTGGATGTGGGATTTCTTGCCGATATCATTTCTCTCTTTTGGCGCACTCCGCTTTTCCGCCCTTCCGATACGGCGGGGATGCTTTCTGGCGAGGCCTATTTTGAATGGACAAAAAAGCAGCCGGTAGCGCTCTCTATGAAATTCAACGTATCCGACCTTCACTTGCATAGCGCCCCCCTTGCGTTCGACGCCGGATTGAAAGAGGGGATGATCGATCTGTATTGGCAAAAAGGGGGGCAGAGCGACACCTCAAATCTGGAAGTCGGATTTCATGACGGCCATGTTGTTTTCTTTAACAGAAGTATCGAAGAGGAATATACGCTGAGTTCCCTAAGCGGCCGCGCGCATTTCAGCTCACTGCAAGATGCCCACATGCTCCTGCGGGGAAATTTACTGGAAGGGAAGAAAGCCATTCCTCTTCTCTTGGAAGGAAGCAGCAACATGCTTTCTTCTAACCGACTCGATTTTGATCTCGATTTTCTGCTCGACCCTCAAGAGAATATCACGACGAAGTTGAATGTGAGTGTAAGACGGGAAGAGGAGGAAAAATGGCAATGGACAGTGCAAATGCATGAAATCAGCCGTGAGCAGATTGCGGTGATCAAACATTTGGTCGGGTATTTTTACAAACCTGCCAATGATTTCGAACTCGAATCGGATTCTTTCTCGGCTGAAATCGGAGTCCGGATGCACCGGCAAAAGGTCGATCGAGTGGTGGTAAGCGAGCTCTGCGCTACCCGATTTTCTCTCGGAAGCCACCTGTGGCAATTCCGGTTTGATGCGCCTCTCGTGCGTGCCTCGACGAGGCTCGATCTCGAAAAACTACCCCTCTTCATTTTCCCATCGTGGACGATTGAAATTTCCGACGGCAGTCTGGTATCCCGTCTTCCCGACATGCCCCTTTCGGTTCGAAGCCTCAACATGAAACTCAATTTGATGAACAATATGTTTAGTGAAGCGACGGGGACGTGCGTTATTGCGGGGGAGAAGGTCGACGTGGCGCTCAAGGGCTTGATCACCGAGCCCCTGGTGAGGCTGTCTGCCGATGCCGCACTTTTCCGATCCCTCATCCCCCTCGAAAATGTGTCGGGAAAAGTGACTGTGGAAGGGATTTTGAACGGGAAAGAGATTACCGGAGCCGTCATCGGGGAGAGAGTGACGTTCACCCATGCGGCGGTTGAAGTGATCAGTCCCACGGCGGTGCAGGGAAACTTCCGCTTTGACACCGAATCTCATGATTTTACTTGTCGTATTCCTTTCTCAGGGGTGACCCTGATCGAAAAAAATCTTGGCCTCGTTTTTTCCCCTACGGAAGCGACGCTCATTTATGAGAAAAACAGATTGCAGCTGCAGAATGCAAGAGCCGTTTTCTATGACATCGACATTGCCGGCGATTTTGCCCTGAATTTTGCCGATCCTATCCGGCTCCAGCTCGATCTCGATCTGTATGAAGTCAACGGGGATCTCCATAAGGCGCAAGATGTCTTCGATAAAATCAGACCGAACTGGAAAATTCCGGGGCAATTGTCGGGAAAGGTAGGCGGAAAAGAAAATTCTTTCGGCCTTCACATGGTTTTTCCGAAAGGAGAAGAGCCCGAGGTGGATTGGAATATTCATGCCGAACTGTCCGAGCTCAAGTTTCTTACCGGGGAAAAACTGTATTTGCAGCAGGGAGAGTGTGTTGTCGATGCCGCTCACGGACAAAATGCCATTTTCTTTTCCCGCATGAAAGGGAATCTGGGCTTGTTTGATGTTCCTCTCCTTTCTATACGGGTTCCTTTCGTTTGCCTGGGACTTTCCGGTCCTATCATTGATTTTTCGCTGCGCGGCGAGGTGGGGACGGCGGAAATGGCTTTTCTTGACGGCAGTTTCCATCTGAAAGAAAGAAAGCTGACACTGAAAGAAACATCCCGAATTTTCTCCGAACCGTTTGTTTTTGCCCAGGATGAAAAAGGATGGACTTTTTCGGCTCAGGGAGAAAGTGTGCCTGCCTTTGTCATACCTATTCCCTTCTTGGAGCCGATTTTTTGGGGAGGGGGGTGGAAGGCAGAAATTGCCCGGGACCGTTTTGACCTGCAGATCGGAGCGCTTGTTTGTCGTGCGGAAAAAAAAGAAGACGGGACGTGGAATTTCGAAGCGGAGGCGGGAGCAGGCAAGCGGTGTGCCGGCTTTTTTGATAGTGAAGGCGCCCTCTTCAAAGAAGTGGAATGGGGCTACGGTGCCCTATCGGGCGGGGTAAGAATCTTGCAGCTCTGCCGTCAGGGAGCCGCAGCACAAGGAATTACGTGGATGCAAGGGGAAAAGTGGAGCGGGGAAGGGTCCTTGTCGGCTACTTACGATGCTTCTTCGCAATGCACCTTTTTTACAACCACACTGTGCGCCCGCGTGAAATCCGGCGATGTGCCCTATGAAATCCGGTGTGATGATTTTAATATGCGCTACGATTTTTCCGGAAAATTGGAACTTTTCCGCGGGCAAGGCACCCTCTCTACGGGCACATTTACGACGCCGTATTCGATTTCTGATTTAACCTATGCGGGCCGGGTACTCGAGTGCCGAGCTCTCTTAGGGGTGTTGTCTATCGAACTCTTCCCGGTCCGGTACGCTGCACACCCCCTACGGTTCAATGAAGCCCACGATGTGACGGTAGGGCTGTCATTGGATTTCGGCAGGGGTGATCTCACTCTTGAACTGGATTCGGAAAAGGGGGATATGCTGGTGAATGCAGGTCCGATCGGAATCAAGCACCTGAAGCTGCTGAAAGAAGAGGACCGCTACTCTTTCCACGGAGACGGAGGGTATTTTGATGAACCTTTTTCATGCGAGGGGGTGTGGGACGGCAAAAGGCTCAGTTTGAGCGGAAGGCCCCATTTTAAAGTCGAGGTGGACGTAGCGGAACAAAGGTTGGATGAAATCGAGTGTGCTTTGTCTCATCTCAGTTTGTCTGCGGTGCCGATATCGGCGGCAAGCGACGGTGCTAAACGGTTTTCAGCCAGTTTGCGAGGGAGTCTTGCAAAATGGAGCCCCTATCTGTCGGAAGACTGGCAAAAACTGATCACGATGGCTTCATTGAATTCCGGGCTCGAAATCAAGGGAGTTTTGACCCTTCCCCTCGCCGACCCATGGCAATTTGATTTTACCGGTAAACTGTTCGGTTCGCATTTCGACGCATTCGGGCTTGAGCTTGCCACACTTGCTTCCGACTTTTCGTATTCCCATCAACTCCTCACTCTCTCCAATTTTATTCTCAAAGATGAAGCGATACGGCTTAAAATCAAAGAAATGCAGGTTTTCTCTCCCCATCTTGGTGCGAGCCGGATTCACATTCCCGAGATGGTATTTTCCGGCATCCGTCCTTCGAAATTTGCCCGGAAAGGGGGGAAGAAAATGCCGCCCGATCCGTTTATCATTCGCACGATGGTAATTCACGATGTGGAAGGGGTGCCGGACAATTTGACCACGATCCGGGGGCGCGGCACTCTCATGTTTACCAATACGCCGGAGAAAAAATCCAACCTCTTTCTTTTCCCTTTCGAAATTGTAAAACGGATCGGACTCGATCCCAATTTGCTCGTTCCGGTTCGAGGGGAAATGGATTTCATTCTTCGCGATGGCAAAATGATTTTCACCAAGCTGAAAAATAGTGTGAGTGCAGAAAAAAGATCGTATTTTTATCTTTCGAACCGCGGAAAGTCGTATGTCGATTTTGACGGAAACATGAACATCACGATTAAGATGAAACAACATGTTCTCTTCCGTATCGCGGAGTTATTCAGCCTGTCCTTGTCCGGCACAGTGGAAAAACCGGTCTACGCGCTTAAATGAAAGCTTTGCTGCATTTTTTTTATCCGCCGATCTGTCTCCACTGCGGTGCAAAAAGTTCTACGAGTCTGCTATGTCCCATTTGCTTTGATACTCTTACCGTAGTGAGTTCTAAAGGGAGATGTCCCCGTTGCTTTTCTCTTCGGGAAGGTCCTATGTGTATGCATTGTAGGCAAAAGCCGTCCCACTTCCATCGTCAAACGGCGCTTTTTGATTCTTTTGACGGTGCAACCGAGGCACTTTTTTCTTTCAAAACCTTCGACCCCAAGCTCATCGCCTCCCTCCTGATCTGGAAAATGGCCGAGGAAAATTTTCCGTCCCGGCTTACCTTTCAGGCGCCCTCACCCCTTTCGGAGGTGGCGGCAGCCATGCAAAAATTATGGGGAAAACGTCAAAAATCGAATGAGGGCATATGCTTTCTTTCTGCAACTCTAAGAGCCCCTATGTTACCGCAGCTCAAAGACTTCTCACGCACACTCTACCATATTGCCTTTGCCATTGAATAGAAAATTTACATTCTGTTACAATATCCTTTATGAAAATTCATGAACGCCGCAGGGTCGAACTTGCAATTTCGCCTTGCATAGCGCAGAAAGCCCGCGATTTGGTATGGCTCTCATCGGTTCTCTCCGGTAAATATGACAGCTTCCCCTTCACCCTCCATAAGGCGGCGACAAACAAGATTGAGACTCTCCCCGTACGGTCCAAATTTTGCAAGAAATTTCCCCATGTGAAAGTGGTCACACATCTTACGACAGATGGGCCACTTGTTCCCCATTTTCTGCTCATGCTTCCATGCAAAGGCGAGGTTGTGATAAATCCGTCGAAAGAAAACTGTAATCTCTTCCGCATGCTTTCTCTCATTGACAGCGAAGTATTCCAAGGCAGCTGTTTTTCTGAAGAGAGGCAGAAAGCGTATTGTGTTGTCATGGCCGGTTTGAATTATCCTCGCACTCTAGATAGAATAGAACTGAGACGGTTTCGTCAATTTGTCTCCCGATTGAAGGCAAAAAGTCGCTTTGAGCTTCGTATTACGGCATTTTTCTGGAATCTGCAATACAATGCTACTGGCACAGGCTGCGGCCGCACCGCAGAAGGGGCATTTTATCTCCTCTCGCTGATGGACCGCAAGGTGGCACTCGCACTAAAGAAGGAGCTGCATTCTAAAGTTTCTGCGTATGACCTTGTCCCTTATCGGAGAATTCGGCAAACGCTTATTAGAGCGGAGCAAACGGAAGATTTGTGTGTCTATCATCAAACTTCTGGGCGCAAATCGTATGTTGTGACTTTGGATGCCGATGCCGGGCGGATTGCAAATGAGGGTGAGGGGCTCATTCCCTATTTTATTGAGCTTGCTAGGCAGAGATATCAAGAGGTGCAAGAAATTCCCGACGTGATGTCTCCGGGATACTGTTTGGATCCGTCCGAAAGTTATGCTGCGCGTGTTGCCATCCAATTTGATATGGCGGTCCGGGAACAAATGAACGAGGTTCTTCCCGGGTCGATTTATTTTCCTGAGCCGTGCACTGCTTTTACCTATCATCACGATCTCACGTTTCTTCCCCGAATGGGCGATCAGACTGCAGAATCACGGCGTCTTATCGAAAGCGGAGTAGCTTCGGGCGTGTTTCGGCGGGAGCACATGGTATTTCAATTCTCTCCCCTCGTGCAAACGGCGCTTCCCGCGCGGATGGTGACCAAGACGATGCAAAAAAAATCGTCCGTTAAGAAGGTGCAGGAGCTCTTTGAAAAGCAGATGCTCGAAGCTTACCGCTCCCTTTCGCAATCCCATGTCGACTTACAAAACAGGGCACAGCAGATCTATGGCGCCCTGGGGATCAGGGTCTCGCAGGTGTTCGATGTGAAAGCGCCGATCAAGGCGATCTTAAAAATATTTTGTCCAATCACCTTTTGTTACACTTCCGGAACCCTTTCCGGCCGGTATGCATCGATACGAGCCATCAAACATTTACCTCTCTTTGAGCGGTTTGCAATCCGGCTATGGGAGTGGTATGCTGAGCCGCAAAAAAAAACCGTTTCTTTTCAAGACGAGTGGATCGAAACCCTTTTCCGCACTCATGCCGGGGAGCTCGATGCAAATATCAAAAAATTGCGCGCTCAGGCAACACTAAGCGACGAACATATCGATGCAATTATCCGTACCGCTTTTCACACAGGCCATGCGCTTTTCCATGCTTTTCTCGAGATAGTGTCGTCAAAATAAAATTGTAAAAAATAAATACAGATTGTATTATCCATTTATAAATGATACTGCGTGGATTACTGATATTTCTGGCAATTGCTTTCATTGTTGTTGAAGGCAAACAACCAATTCAAACACAATATCGAAACCAAATTGAAAATGTGTATCAACGACTTGCCACTTCATTAAACACATTGTACTGTTATGAAGAAACTCGTGCATTCTATCAAGATGGTTTTTACGTTTTACAGCGTTTATTTGAGTGCACTCATAAAATCGATCATTATAATTATTATAAATACTGCTCAACAACGTCTTCCTCATCGATGCCTGAATCGGAAAAAACATTAGAAAAGGCTGTTGAAGCGCTCCTCTTAGGTGCTACAGAAATTTTTGTTGCAGGTATACAAGCGAGCAAAGGTGATTTTGTAACAGCGGCAGGATTTGCAATGGATGGGATATCGAGATTAAAATCTTCATATCAAGATTTTCGTTCTGCAATTGATGAACAAGATCGAGAAATGAATTCTTACAATGATTCCACACCTTTGCCTAATCAAGCACTGCCACCTGATGAATTTTCACCAAGGGATTATTAAAAATGATAGAGCATCACAATGTAATTTTGGGTTTGGGGTTTCTTTGTATCACAATCCTTGGCTGCTTGTCTCCGTTATTGAATCTTGTGAGAAAAAAACCGGTAGAATTTTCTTTTGTAGTTTGGGTTATGATGGTGGTCATTTTTTGCGGCAAGTACGCCGTTTCAGGAAGTGTTTCTTCGACACTGGCGTGGTATCGTGATTTTTTCTCGCTTGCTCTATTTGCCGTTGCAGGATGTATTTGCCTGATCCGGTTTTTGCAGCTGAAAAGGAAACGGGAGCTCGTCCTTTCCCTTTTCAGCTTTCTCCTTTTTGTCATGCGCTTCTTTACTCCGGCGCTCGCAAGTTGGATCGTACGATAATCAAATTGGCAGAATGTGTAGCTCTACGAGTATTGTAAATTCAACCTTGACAGAGCACTAGGGCGTATCATGTTTCGAGGTTTTTGCGTGTCATGTGGATTTGGCGGCGGAGCATTTCGTCGCTCTCTAGCTGCTTTTTGATTTTCTTCCAGGAATGGAGTAGAGTGGAGTGGGTTTTGCCGCCGAAGGAAGAAGCGATCTTGACGAGTGAATCGCCGATCAGTTCTTTGGCAAGGTACATGGCTACTTGTCTGGGGAAGGCGATTTCTTTCTTGCGGCTTGACTTTTGCAAATCTTGCACCCGAATTCCGAACAGGGAAGAGACACTCTTGAGAATACTTTCGATCGTGATTTTCTTTTGGGGAATGTATTGGAACATTTCGGAAAGGATTGTTTCGACGACATTTTGCGTCACGGTACCATCGGTCACTCCCGTGTATGCAATGAGGCGGTTGATGGCCCCCTCCAGTTGCCGTACGTTATTGAACACATGCTCGGCAATGAAAAAGGCCACATTGCTGGGGATTTTCAGACCCTTTTTCTCGGCCTTGTATTGCAAGATGGCAACGCGCGTTTCCAGGTCGGGGATGCCGATGTTTGCCACAAGGCCCCACTCCATCCGTGCGACGAGCCTCTCGGAAAGCTTGAGCTGGGACGGCGGTTTGTCGCTCGTGATGACAATCTGTTTGCCGGCGTTGATCAGTGCTTCAAACGTCATGCAAAATTCGTCTTCGAAATTGAGCCGGTTTTGCAAAAACTGGATATCATCGATGAGAAGCACATCGAGAGTGCGATAAAACTTCTTCATCGCATCCACTTTTTTGCTGCGCAAATGTTCTACCAGGTCGTTGATGAATTCTTCGGTGGTGATGCACTGGAGTTTCAATTTCCGGTTGCTCGCTTTGATGTGGTGACCGATCGAATGCAGAAGATGCGTTTTGCCAAGGCCCACACCGCCGTGAATGAAAAGCGGGTTGTACGATTTGCCGGGGCGCATGGCAACTCCCATCGCCGCCGATTTGACAAATTGGTTGGAAGCCCCTTCGATGAAATTTTCAAAGGTGTAGTTGTGATTCAGTTGAGGAGAAAAAGTTTCTTCCTGGACGGGGGCCTCTTCCAGGGGGGAGGTAAACAGGGAAACATTCTCCGCTTCGCTTTTGATGCAAAATTCGATGTTTGGGCGTCCCTTTTCATCGACGGGTAAAAAAAGGGCGAGCTCTTTTGCATAGTTGCCGAGGAGGTATTCTTGCACGAAAATATTGGGCACGCGGAGCACTATGCGGCTCTCTTCTTCCCCTATCACCTCGACTTGGGCAAACCAGTTCTGGAATTCCACCGTACTGCATTTTTTGTGCACAAAAGCCAAAAATTCTTCCCAAGCCGTACAAGTTCCTTGTGCTAACATAGATATTCCCGTCCTTCGAAAGTTATGAACAATTTTTCCACAAAGTACTCTAAAAGTGGATTTTACGTGCAAAATGTACCACAGGTTTTTCGATTCGGGCAAGGACTTTTTTTTGTTTCGGATAACCGTTTTACGGTAAGCTAGTTCACAACACTAGCCGCCAAAGTAGGTTTGGAGGAGGGCGAGAGATTGCCCTTTTACTGAGGGATCAGAGGATGTGGTGAGAAGGCTGATGATACGCCGAGCCTCGTTTTTGTAGCCGAGGAGGAGCATCGCTTTGGCTTTGCATAGCTGTGTGGGGCCGTGGCTCGGATCGAGGTCGAGCGCCTTATCCAATGTTTCCAGGGCTTTGAGATGGTTGCCCATTTCGAGATAGATGGCGCCGAGGGTTTGAAAATCGTACACTTCAGTTTTGACAAGGATGGTGAGAGCTTCGAAGACTTTTTTTGCCGTTTCGTAAAGGCCTTCTTTTGCGTAAGCATACCCGATCGACCTTAGGTCGGCAATCTGGTCTTCCCGAAAGCCCAATACCGTTTTCCAATCCATGTTATCCTTTACTGTATCGTGATCTTTCACTTATCGTGTCGAGGAATATTTTATGATAATTAAGGATAAGTTGTAAACAGTGAAGTAGACGCTCCCCTTCCTCACGGGAGGCCTGCTGTTCTATCTTGTCTCCGGCAAGGATTCCTTCGATGCGGCCGATCAGGGTTTCGATGAGTTCGGTGCTCGGAAAAGCGGTCGAGAAAGTGGAGGCGAAAACTGAAGTGGAAGCCAGGGAGGAGGGAGGTGGAGAGAGAAGAGACCAGAGGGGGGTAAGGCGAAACAGGGAAAAAAGGAGTTCGATTTGGGAGGGGGAAGATTGTTTTGCGTCAAAACTGAGATTCGTTGCCGAAAGGGACACGCCAAAGTAGCCGGAAAGACCCTCGAGTTCAGTGCGCGCCCTTTCATAATCGAGATAGTTTGCGACGTCGAGGTTGTCGATCGTCGTTTTTTGTGCTCCCGGGGTGATGGGGTCATTGATGGGCATGTTCATAATTGCTAATTACACCAAATGGGAGTAAAAGAAAAGGGATTGTGTTAAAGTATTGTGAATGATACCATTTTGTGCCGATGTCAATAAAAGAATATCCACAGGCGTTTCGTCATTTTCGAGAATCGGTTTTGCCCGAGATCGAAGCCCGGCTTTCCACGTGGGGGCTTGTCGATCTCGAAGAGGATGTAAAACGGGTCGAAAATCTTTCGAAGAAAAAGGTATGCGAGTGCCTTTTACTGCTCTCCGAACAATGTAAAACAGTCGCTATATGCTTTCGTGGTGGCAGAAAATTTGTTGTAATCAAAGCTGCCGGTTCCGTGTATACGGGGCTTTTGATTTCTCGTCCGGAGGATCCTCTGTTTATGGGATCTTATAAAATTGGAAACTACTTTTTCGAGATGATTCAAGGCCGGCTTTTTTTCTATAGTGTCATGACCGTGGCTCCCAACCGCCCCAACTACACGCAAACAATCAGGTCGACTTTGCGGGAAGTAGGGCTCGTCAATAAAATGGAAAAATACCGTCGTGAAGACCCCGCTCCTTGGAGCGGGGTGGTAGAAACCATGGCCGGTGATATTTTTATGACCGAGCAAGGTGTTTTGTGCATGACGCTTCTCCAGGAGGGGGGAGATATGTCGATAGGGCGCCTTTTTAAGAGTAGAGTATGGGTTATGATGTCTTCGGGGGAGCGGATACGGCATTTGTGGCAGATGACTCGGGATCTCTTGCAAGGTGTGTGCACCCTGCACCGGTACGGAATTATCCATCGCGATATCAAACCCAGAAATTGTGTGGTAAAATGGGACCATGCGCACAGTATATATAGACTTCTCCTCATCGATTTCGGTTATGCCATCGAAGAGGGGGAACTCCTGGAAAACACCCCATCGGAATTTGTCGGCAGCCCCTATATGTTTGATCCGCACATCGTGCGAAGATGCCGGAAAAACAAACCTGTCCGGCATCTTGTGGGAAAAAAGAGCGATATTTGGTCAACCGGTCTTGTGGTCTTTAAATTGTGGGGAGAAAGGGTCCCTTCCTGGTGCAATGCAAAAACAAATGAAGCGCTTTATAGCCGGCTTGCGGTCCTTTCTCAACAAGAGGTCAACCTTGAGGTCCGGACGAAGTGTTCCAGGGCCATTGCGGGGCTTTTGCAATGTCTATTGCAAGTCCGTCAACAAAGACGTCTCATGCTTGACCGTCTTCCATTCTTGCGGTAAATAACAGGCAATATGCGGGAAACGGGTTTCATGGCTTTTTAAGAGCGACAGACGGGTCCATAATATTTGATTCCACAAATTCCCACTAAAACTCGATTTGATTATTCCTTCAACGTGCGCTAGTTAGAGAAGCCTTTCGGTTTTTTTTATGAAAATTATTGCTGTGATTTGAAAGAATTGGTTACTATGTGGAAAAAAGTGGAAAAAATGACGATGACAGATTCGTACTTCAGCGGTTCATATCATGCAAAAGTCGATGAGAAAAATCGCTTTGTTCTACCACAAGAACTTCGTTATCAACTAGTTGATGATGGAAGACTCGAATTTGTGATTGCTCTCGGAATGAACGGGTGTTTGACGATTTATAAGACGGGTGACATGGCTCGGATTGTGGAAGAGTTCCGCAAACGGCAACATGTTGCGAAGTTTCAGAAGTTTTTTACCCTCTTCTTTTCCACCCTTTTCCACACGACCTGCGATAAAATAGGCCGCGTCATGATTCCCGCCGTGTTGAAAGAGGCGGCGCAAATCGAGTCGGAAATCACCCTTGCAGGGGCGCTCAGCAAAATCGAAATTTGGCCGAAGAAAACGTATGCGGCGCAATTGGAAAGTTACTTGGGTTCGAACGAGGGGACGAGTGAAATGCAGGAGCTCATGCAGGAAGCGTTTTCTCTCCTTTCGGAAGAGACAAATGGAGTAGTACCGGAGGCAGCGGGAGAATGGAAGAAGATTCAAATCTAGTTCATATCCCCGTGATGGGGGAAGAAGTGGTGGAGGCCTTTCATGAGGTCAAAATGACCGCTTTTTTTGACGGCACGCTCGGGATGGGCGGCCATGCAAAGCTCATTCTGGAAGACCATCCAGAATTAAAGCTTTATGTCGGTTGTGACAGGGATGAAATGGCGCTGGAACTGGCTCGGGAGTCTCTCACAGAGCACCGTGAAAAGCTCCGGACATGTCATGGAGAGCACAAGGATCTCGCCGTATTTTTAGATCGGCTGGGAGTGGGAACAGTGCAAGGTTTTTTTTTGACTTAGGAGTGTCGTCGATGCAATTTGATGAAGGTAGCCGTGGCTTTAGTTTTCAGAAGGACGGGCCGCTCGATATGCGGATGAATGTCCAAGATATGGTTTCTGCCAAAGAGGTGGTCAACCGTTTTACCGAAACCGAACTCGGAAATATTTTCCGTCATTTCGGGGAAGAAACGCTTTGGCAAAGGGGGGCGAAAGCGATCGTCGATGCCCGCCGCAAGAAGCCGATCGAAACGACGTTTGAATTGAAAGAAACCTTGGAAAAGGTCTTTCCGAGACGGGGAAAAATCCATCCTGCGACCAAAGTGTTCCAGGCGCTCCGTATCTTCGTCAATAAAGAGCTCGACCACATCGACGCCACACTGCGCGCCGCGGCCGAAAGGCTGTCTTCCAAAGGGCGTATGGCGGTGATCACATTCCATAGCTTGGAAGATCGCATCGTCAAAAACGTCTTTCGCGAAATTTCGTCTCCGATCCGCGATCTTCAGGGAAATCGGGTCAAAGATGCTGCCATGCGACTTATCACGAAAAAGCCCATCGTTCCCTCCCGCCGTGAAATTCGCCGAAACAGGAGATCGCGCAGCGCAAAACTCAGGATCATTGAAAAGGTATGAAAAAGCACCTAGGTCCCGGCCTCTTTGCTCTCTTTTCTTGCCTCCTTCTCGTGGGTTTTTCCTATTTTTATATCTCTCTCCAAAACCGCATTTTGACGGGGCGTATCCGTGCCGAAGCTCTCGAAAAAGAAATCAAGGAACTTGCCATCCTGGAATCGAAATTTGCCTACGAGCTTTCCCATTTTGAGAATCCGGCATACCTCATGCAGATGTGGGTCCGCTCGGAATACATGCATCTTGTGCAGCCTGTCCTGAGCCAGATTTTGGTTTTTTCTCTCCCGGACAATCCTTCTTTGCCCAAAGCAAAACCGGCCATTCAAACCCTCCTTGGCAACATCACTCGATAGGGTTCAAAGCTTCTGCGAAATTTCGATATCGAATCAGGCCGTACAGGCATAGACTCATAGCGATGTGAGCAGTACTTCCGTGTTTATTATTAATAATTATTATGTTATAATATAATAATTATGTATAATGTCAGGGTCGGATCCAATGCAGATGTCTCGGAGATACGGGAAACCGTTTGTCTTCTGTCCCTTACAAATTTTGGGGGCAAGGCTCCTCGAGAACTCTTACAGTCTTCGATGACCGAATTCGGGAATGTCATAAACCGCTATTTATCTGAAATTTGCGCCCGTTCAGGTGAAACCGATGAGGCATTGGAAAGTCGCTTCTTTCGTCAAAAGAAGAGGTCGGTGCTCTCCGGCGCCCTCGTTTTTGCGCTGCCCCGCAAGGTGCACTCGGCACTTTTCAAGGACGGGCCAAGGAGCAGCGCAAAAGCTCCACCCTCCTCGAGCCGGGAAAAAGTCGATGCTGCAATCCTTCGGCTCATGATCCAGAAGATTCGCTCTCCGCTTCTTGTCCGCACAAATCATGAAATCCTTTTTGGAGTTCATTACGATATCAGCTATAAAACTCGAGGAGTATGTCTCATTTTTACCCATGGGTTATTATCGATCTATTCCTCTCTATCTTCTCTTTTTCCCGCGGAGGCAAGAGAGGAAAAAAGCAATCTATTGCGAAAAACGGTCTTATTTTTCCGCCGGGGTCTTCCCGAAGATATGGCCATTTTCCAACTTGTCTCTGCACAAATGTTTGCCCAACGTGCAGCCAATTTCGATACCCAATTTCGATGCGGCCATGAAAAATTTTATCTCTTGGATGCTTGGTATCCGATCGAACATCAAAGCCGGATATTACAGGGCGGCAATTGGGAGATTGGGCCGCTCATCGAGCATCTTGCTCAGTTGAAGGAAGGGTGTCATACCCTGAGATTGGAATATCCCGAAGGCGCGCACATTACAGGAGTGATTGTGATCGGAGAAAAATTGTATTTTTTCGATTGCAATTTCGGCCTGTTTCTTTTGGGAACAAAATCGGAGAAAGAAAAGCTCTTCACATTTTTTCGGATATGGCTTCATTATAGCGGCAGCCTGAAATATCCGTGCGTGGAGTTTACGATGCGCACATTCTCAAATATTTGAATCTCTCTTTTTGTCAAATGATGTAAAATGGAAGCATGTGGAAGCGTGTCGGAATCGATCGTGATTTTGCTCTGATATTTGTGCTTTTGCTTTTGTTTGCCTCTCTCCTTGTCCGGTTTTTCATCATCCAGGTCGGTGAAGAAGAGAAGTGGTCGAGCCTAGCGAAAAAGCAGCATTACCTTACCCTTGCCCTACCGCATAAAAGGGGAGTGTTTTACTCGAATACGGAAATCAAATATGGCCAGCCGCATGAGAAGGTCCCTTTTGTCGTCGATGTGATGAAATACCACCTCTACATTGACCCTAAACTCATGCCGACCGGTTTCAAGGACGAAATCATCGGAGCGCTTGCCGGTTTTCTCGGGCGTGATCCGCACGCCGCCGATTTCCGCAAAGATTTTTTTCTCCGCTCCCGTTCGCGAAAAGTCGCCGCCTTCCTTTCTCATGCAGAGGCCGATAAGATTGAATCGTGGTGGAACGAATATGCCCGAAAGCACAATATTCCCAAAACGGTCGTCTATTTCCAAAAAGATTTTCGGCGCCTTTATCCGTTCGGCTCACTTCTTGGCCAGGTGCTTCACACCGTGCGTCTCGATCGTGATCCCCACACGTTCGCTTCCATTCCGACCGGCGGATTGGAACAATATTTCAACACGGTCCTTTCCGGGAAAGACGGCAAGCGTACTCTGCTCCGCTCCCCCCATTATAAAATGGAAGCCGACACGGAAGATTCTCCGCCCGTTGCGGGATGTGACATTTATCTCACCGTCAATCATACCTTGCAAGCAATTGCCGAGCGGGAATTGGAAAAAGGGGTGAAACGGGCAAGGGCGAAAGGAGGGTGGTGTGTGGTGATGGATCCCCATACGGGGCATATTCTTGCAACTGCCCAATACCCGTTTTTCAATCCCGAAAATTATAACGAATATTACAACGATGCCGCGAAAACGGCCGATACAAAACCCAAGTGCATCACCGACTGTTTTGAGCCGGGCTCCCCCATGAAACCACTCATGCTTGCTCTTGCTTTAAAAGCCAACGAAGTGCGGAGAGAAAAGCATCTCTCGCCCGTCTTTGACCCCGAAGCAAAGATGGAAACAATGCCGGTCATGTTTGCAGGCAGGGCCATTCCGGTGAAAGATGTGCGCAACCACAAATATTTGAATATGAAAATGGCGATCCAAAAGTCGTCCAATGTGTATCCGGCCAAAGTGACAGAACTTGTGATCAAAACAATGGCCATTTCATGGCTTCGCAATCAGCTGGAGATGGTATTTGGTTTCGGCACCCCGACCCAAGTGGAACTTTCGGGAGAAAATAAGGGGTACGTGCCGACGCCGGGAAAAATTTTACCCTCCGGTCTCATGGAATGGTCGCTCCCTACGCCCTACTCTCTCGCGATGGGGTATAATTTAATGACCAATTCTCTTCAAATGGCACGCGCTTTCAGTGTCATTGCGAATGGAGGATACCTTGTCACCCCGACCCTGGTAAAAAAAATCGTGCGCCATACGGAAGCGGGGGAAGAAGAGGTGTTTTTCAGAGAAAGGCCAAAAACGAAAGTTCTCAGTAAAAAGATTTGCAGGAGCATTCTTGAAGCGATGAAGTATTCCACCAAGCCAGGAGGCTCGGCTCATCTTGCCGACGTGTTTGGGTATACTGAAGCGGGAAAAACGGGCACTTCGGAAAAGATCGTAGACGGGCAATATTCGAAAAGCGTCCATTTCAGCAGTTTTGTCGGGATCATTCCGGCAAAAAAGCCCCGCTTTGTGATTTATGTGTGCCTCGATGAACCTGAAAAGAAGTGGATTGAGGGGTATGGGATGAACCATTTCGGAGGGAAACGGCCTGCCGAAACTTTCCGTGCTATCGCGACGGATGCACTCGAATATCTGGGTGTTATGCGCGATGACCCCTACGGAAGGCCTTCTCAAGACCCCCGTTTCGATCCCCAAAAAGCAGACTGGTATCCTGAGGTGAAAGAGCTTACAAAACTCTACGATGAATGGAATCATTGATAATAATTAAAAGATAATGTATAATTGTTCTATTATGGAACCGTTTTCTGCCGCTTCGTTTACTTTTCAACATGTCCCTGCTGCGATGGCAATTTTGGAGGAAGTGCTTGACCCTCGGTATGTTATGGATATCCGCAAAAAGCCGATTGTTCCCTTTTCCGTCACGGTTCAGGAAATGCTCCGCTCTGCCTTTCAACTGTTGAACACCTATTATGTCAATGAGACAGCACAAGAGTCGTTAGAGAATATTCTAGGGAGACGGTTTATTTTCCTCCGTCAAGAATATATCGGGCATCACCCTGAAAAATTTCACAACCTATTAAAAACAAGGGAGTTTCGTTCTGTTTCTGACATTTTTCGCCATGTTGCTGCTCTTCCGCTGGTCCGGTGGGATTATAAGATGGACGGTTGCGGCTCCCGCGCTTATTTTGCCTA
>Ga0155580_138_pt1 | contig 29493 bp, 21 predicted proteins | sample RifCSPhighO2_12_FD_107237 | JGI IMG/M metagenome (GOLD analysis project Ga0155580, IMG submission 107237) | Chlamydiae bacterium RIFCSPHIGHO2_12_FULL_49_11 | reverse complement strand
TTTCAACTTGTTGCCCGATGAGATAGTCACGGAAATAAGCCGGCACCTTCCTTTTGCTGATGCGCTCTGCTTTGCGAATGTTTCAAAACGCATGCGTGTCTTAACTCATCCTTTCTTTGCTTATTCTTCCATGAAGAAACGAGATATCTCGCAAGGAAATTTTCAGGCAAAGCTGCTTTATTTCAAGGCATGCCGGGGGTCCAATGTTGTCCCAAAACCGATGACTTTTGCCATTCCTCTGGATATTAATCTTTCCATTGCTAAAAGGAACGAAGTTCGAGTTCTCATTTTTCTCATTTCCCGCATTTGCAAAAAAATTCTATTTGATGTTCAAAATACTGCTCCTCTCTTGGAACAGGAAAAGCTAAAGCTGTTTTATTTTTCCCTGGCGTGTATTGCACGGGGGACACGCGTCGAGTTCAGGACGGGAGCTTCAGAGATGAGTGATTGGTTTCGATATTGCAAACGAGCTCTTCCGGAGAGTTGTTCCATTACGCTGCGAGTGAACCGTTCTTTTTTCAGGACATTAGCAGATGGATATACGATTCCCAGACCCTTTCGTTTAAAGGTGGAAGGCCCGTTGACGGATGAAGAGAAAACACAGTGTATGCAAGAGTTGCAGAAGCACTCCAAGCAGATGCCCTTTCTCCAAGGGAAACCTAAATTTTTACGGGGATCATGGAAAGGGTAACCGGTAGTTCAATAGGTGTGGTGAATACCACATTGTTGGGGAGGCATGCGACTGCTTTTTTCCATCTTGCGGATCGGGTTCGGTTTGCATGGGACTATGCACGGCATGCGGCTTATTCAGTGTGGCCTGCGTCGGACTCGCGGTCTCTTGACCGTATGTTCGGAGAAAATTTTCAATATCATGTCGTACTACTTTCCGGCCCCGCTGGCTCTTACCCTCCTGATTTCGTATTCCGACTATACATCAAGACTATTCAATTTAGTTCTCTCGTGGGAGTCATTTGTTGTGTTGCGGGACTCATTCTCGGTGGATTTAGTTTGGTATTTGCATTGGATTTGATTCTTTTCCTTTGCTGCTGGTTAATTCCATGGAAACTGGGGGTCTTCTTAATAGAATGGATTCTCACCGGACTCAGAGTACTTATCATTCAATTGGGCATGAAGGTATGGCCTGCTCATTTCTTCGTTCTTTCTCGAGAGGGGTGGCGTATGAGCCGCATTCTTAGCGGAGTGAGAGAAATACCTCTTCTTCGCCCGGGAGATTTTGCGATATCCAATGATACGCGTAATCCTTTCAACTTGTTGCCCGATGAGATAGTCACGGAAATAAGCCGGCACCTTCCTTTTGCTGATGCGCTCTGCTTTGCGAATGTTTCAAGACGCATGCGAGCCTTAACCCATCCTTACTTTGCTTATTCTCCCATGAAGAAACGCGATATCTCGCAAGGAAATTTTCAGGCATTGCTACTTTACCTCAAGGCATACCGGGAATCCAATGTTGTCCTAAAACCAAGGACTTTTGCCATTCCTTTGGATATCAGTATTCCCAATGGTAAAATGAACGAAATTCGCGTTCTCATTTTTCTCGTTTCCCGCATTTGCAAAAAAGTTCTATTTGATGTTCATAAAACAGCTCTTCCCATGGTACAGAAAAAGCTGTTTTATTTTTACATGGCGTGCATTGCACGGGGGACACGCGTCGAGTTCAGAACGGGAGATTCGCAGATGAGTGATTGGTTTCCATATTGCAAACGAGCTCTTCCGGAGAGTTGTTCCATTACGCTGCGTGTGAACCGCTCTTTTTTTAGGACACTGGTAGGATACAATAAGAAGATTCCCGGACCTTTTCGTTTAAAGGTGGAGGGTCCGTTGACAGGGGAACAGAAAACACAGTTTTTGCAACGTTTACAGAAGTTCTCGGCGAACATGCCCCTTCTCCAAGGGAAACCCAAATTTTTATCCGGCGTCAAAGTGGGAAAAAGCTGAGTCGTTTGCCGGTTCTTCATCGGACGGCGGCTTGGCAAAGTTATGGAACCGAGCAAAGGCTTTGCGGAAGGCGAGTTTGGCGTCGCCTACCCCTCCATGGCGGTTTTTGGCAACGATGATTTCCGCCATGCCGGGTTTGTCATTCGGGTTATAATAGTCGCGGCGGAAGACGAACATGACGATATCGGCATCTTGTTCGATGGAACCCGATTCGCGCAGATCGGAGAGCATCGGCCGGTGGCCGGCACGTTCTTCTACGCGACGCGAAAGCTGCGATAGGCACAAAATAGGGATTTCCAGCTCCCGTGCAAGTGTCTTGAGCATCCGTGAAATTTCGGAAATTTCATTTTGCCGGTTTTCCGCACTGTAAAAGGTGCGAGCGCCGGAGAGGAGCTGCAAATAGTCGATGACCAAAAATTGGATATTGTACACCTCTTTGAGGCGCCGGGCGCGGGCACGCAGATCAGTAATTTTCATCCCCGGCTGGTCGTCGATGATGATTTCCGACTCCTGGAGCCGGCTGACGGCGCTGACGATCCTCTGATATTCCAGGCCGGACAGGGAACCGTTGCGGATCTTTTCCGATTCCACTTCCGACTGGGAAGAGACTATCCGGTGAACCAGTTCCTCGGCGGTCATTTCGAGGGAAAACATGCCGACGGGCACCTTTGCTTCCATGGCGATATGTTCGGCAATATTGACGGCGAGCGCCGTTTTACCCATGGAGGGGCGCGCTGCCAAGATTATCAGGTTCGAACGATTGAAGCCCCCGATGAGCCGGTCGAGGTCGATAAAGCCGGTTGGGAGACCTACTGTTGCAGGCTGGTTGGGATCGCGAGTAAGAAATTCTTCTTGACGAAGTTCAAGTTCCTTGAGATAAGGGAGTTTTTTTTCCGACTTGATGCCGGTCAAGACCTCTTTTATGGAGACGCCCGTCGACTGTTTAGTGCGCTGGCTGATTTGGTAGAGGCGTCCCTGCGCATCGTCGAGGATGGAATCAACATCTTCCGGTTCGCTATAGGCGGCTTTTTCGATCTCTTTCGAAGCATCGATCATTTCCCGCAGCACTGCTTTATTACGGATGATTTCGATGTACTCTTCGATATATTGGGAAGTGCCGGCAAACTGGGCCGTTTCAACGAGGTAAAGCGAGCCGCCGGCGTCGTCCAGCTGATTTTTCCGCCGTAAAATTTCGGCGATGAGGTGCACGTCGGCCGGCTTATCGCCTTGGTACGCCTCATAGAGGGAGTCAAAAATCATCTGGTGTTTTGAGAGGAAAAAATCCCGTGCAATCAGGCTTTCCGAGCCGATGTTCAGCGCCTTGTTCGAAGAAAGCATGCATCCGAGAACCATCTTTTCCGATTCGATCGCATGAGGCCTTGACGGCAGAGTAGTTTTAGCGCCCTTTTTCATTCGTAATTCTTTCGGAAAGAGAGGGATTCGAACCCTCGATACCCTTTAACGGGGTATACCTCCTTAGCAGGGAAGCGCCTTCGGCCACTCGGCCATCTTTCCAGTTGAAGGATAGGATAAAGGAGGCCGCCTTTTTGCTCAAGTTATTGTTCAAGGAGAGCGGTAAACGAAATCTCCTTTCCTGTAAGCGCATTCCAATGCGAAGTGTGAACTGATCCATCCGGATTCTCCACCGTAATACAATAAATGGGCAAGTAGACGATCAGCGTCTTGCGGACGGCAAAATCGGGCCCGAAGGCAGATTCAGCCACACGGCGCACTTGCGTGTCGGAAAATTTGCGCCGGATTTTATCCTTACTCCGGAGCGACTTGGTCACAAGGCGCTCATCAATCTTGGTGCGAGGCTGGAAGGCCAAAAGCGGTTTCTGCAAATGGAGTCGGAATGAATTTCCTACCTGCACAATGAGTTTTTTGCGAAGGCACTTTTCAAGCCAGTTGCCGAGCTGCTCATTTTCCACTTGCAAAATGCGTGCGAGATGCTCGCGGTCGAGTGTGCCGCCCCGCTCAGCTAAGGCATTGATCACACGGAATTCGTTCTTGCGAATGTTGGCTAAAATGCAGTCGGCAAAACCGTGCGTCTTTTCCCACTGGGTCGTATTGAGAAGCATTTCCCCTTCGATCAAGTCCCACAAAATGATCGATTCAATCGTCTCTGCTTGCGCATTGATGTACTTAACTTCCATCATGAGATAAGGAGCAAACTTCGTGGTTGCCGGCTGGAAACGGTGCTTGTCGTCTTTGAGAAGCAAGGTGCGGTACACATTCATGATCTGTTCAGGAGTGAACCGCGCCTCCAGCGTGTGGAACTCGGTGTTATGGATCATATCGATGATCATATCCACCTTTGCACGCACTATCGGCTTGTTTTCATAAGCCCAATATCCTCCGTAGCCAAGAGCGCCAAGCGTCGCAAGCGTAATCAATAGCCTCATGCGCTAAAGATAAACGAACCTCCGGCAAATAGCAAGTCGATTTTACGTTGCCGCCGGTGGACGAGTTTCTTCGGGTACATGAACCGGAATCGGGTGGACGTAATAATAAATGCGGAGAGCGATCCAAACACCAACGGCAAAGAGGCCGAGGGTCGGAATCGTCAGCACCCAACACGCTACCTTGATCCATGTTGCTTTTTGTCCCGATTTGAGATAAAAATCACCAAGTTCAAGGCGCCGCACTCCCATCTCTTTTGTTTCCAATTGCAAAGATCCTTTCACTTCTGTCGCTAATGGCTGCACCACAGGGAGAGGAGCCGCCGGATGTTCCGTATTGCTGCTGACAACCTCCACGGATTGCACTGCCGTAGCTTTAACTGTTTGCGTTTGTACGTCTACCACCGGCGAGGCGGGTGTTGTTGTATCTTGTTTGCGCCCAAATAGGGCCTCTAAACCAAGTACCATAGAATTCCTCCATTGTTAAAATGAAGTATATTTTATCGAAAGATAAAATAAAAGAATTTTTTAACAATGAAGATTGAACGGAAGAGGGAGGCGGCAGGAGGTATTCCAAAAGTCAGTCTGAGTGATATCGAGGTTCAGGTGCTTTTTAGCCAGTTCTTCGAGCTGCATCGATCCCGAGTCTTGAAAGAACAAGATCCATTTGTCTTCGCGCGCAGGGTCGTCCTTAAGATGATGGAAGAGACCGCGGCTCATGAGATAGCCGAAAGTGTACGGCCAGTTATAAAAGGGCGTATCGGTGAAATAGAAATGCATTTTGTAACACCAGAAATGGTCAAACGGTTCGATGGTTTTTCCATAAGCGCGGTTTTGTGCATCTTGCATGAGGGAAGAAAGTTCGGATGAGGAGAGGAAATGTTCGGCGGCCTTCGTGTGCAGGTCGAAGTCGAAAAGATAGCGGGCGTGCAGGTCCATCAGAAATGTGGCGTGGCGGCTGTAAATTTCGTCGAGCATGAGTTTGGGATACCGCTTGAGAAGGTGGTCGGTGAGGAGGATTTCGCAAAACGTAGAGGCGCTTTCGGCAATGCACATGGGGTAATGCTGGGCAAGGAGCGGCTTTTTGTAGAGGACGTGACTGTGATAGGCATGGCCGAGTTCGTGTGCGAGGGTAGCGATGCTGCTGAAGTTTTCGCCGAAAGTAAGCAGGATAAGATTCATTTTTGAAAGAGGGAGGCTTGTGCAAAAGCCTCCCGCACGTTTATGGGGGCGTTTTGCAACGTCGACCCACCCTTTTTTGAGTGCCTCTTCGGCAAAAGCTTTGAGCTTGGGACCAAAGGCGCCGAAGGCGTCGAGGATCATGTGCACCGCTTCATCCCACGAAAAAACGGGAGACTGGGGATCGATCGGAGCGTCTAGATCGAAGTAGCGGACCGTTTGGAGGCCGAGGGCACGTTTTTTTTTGTCGATGTAATCGTGGAGAGATGGGGCATTTGCGTCGATAGAGGTTTGCATAGCAGTGAGCGTCTTTTTTGAGATACGATTGGCGTGGAGTGATTCGTGCAGGGTGTCCCATTTGCGTAATTCATACACTTTCATACGATAGCGGGCGATCGCGTTGAGCGCTACTCCGAAAAGGTTTTCATGCCGTTTGAGTCCTTGTTGCAGCAAGGTAAATGCTTTGGTGCGAATGTCCGGATTGCGGTCGCGCAATTTTGTTTCGAGGGTGCTGATGTTGCATGTATTTCCTTCCCATTCGAATTCGATTTCACCGATGAGAGTGTAATAGAGAGAGGTCCAATCACGATGGCCGGGAGAAGAGAGCGTTTCAATGAGTTTTTCCCTATCGGTGGGAAGTTTTTCGCGAATCCAATTCCGCTTCTCTTGCAGATGGAAGGCGATCGCGGGATGCTTTTGCACAAGGGACTGAAAATCTCGCTGAGAAAGAAGGGCGAGAAGATTGTCGATCTCGAGAGAGAGACTGGAGAGTTTGGAGGAAAGTTCGTCGGCGGCCGCTTCCCATTTTTTAGCCCTGCTATCTTTGACATCGACAGAGGTCATGCAAAGAATGATCGACCCTGTTTCTTCCAAGAGAGCCATGATGTGCTGCAAAGTATCGAAACGGAAACTGTCAGGCCGGAAGGCTGCAATCTCTTTTGCAATGGTGTCGAGGGCGGCAGTGATTTTCTCTTTCGATGCTCCATCCCCATTTAACGTTTGTGAAAGATCGAACTCTGTTTTATACTGCATGCGGACAGATGGTACCAAAATGGGAAAAATACGGCAACTTTCGAATGAAGATATCAATAAAATTGCTGCCGGCGAGGTGGTGGAGTCTCCGAAAAATATGGTGAAAGAGCTTGTAGAAAATGCTCTTGATGCCGGTGCAACCGAAATCGAAATCGAAATCTCGCAAGGGGGGTTTGAACGGATTGCCGTGAAAGATAACGGATGCGGGATGTCTTCCGAAGATGCGGTGCTTTCAACGGAGCGGCATGCCACTTCAAAAATCCGGGGTTATCTCGATTTGGCACAGTGTATGACGCTCGGCTTTCGCGGAGAGGCGCTCTCATCCATTGCTGCCGTGAGCAGGATCACTATCTTGACAAGCGAGAAAACGCCGCTGGGAGTTGAAGTCTCTGTAGAACCGGGAAAAGAGCCGGTATGCATATCAAAAGGTCGGCGGCGGGGCACGACGGTAGTGGTGGAAAAACTTTTCGCAAACACGCCGGCACGAAAAGCGTTTCAAAAATCGCCGGCGCAGTCGACGCGGGATATCAAACAGGTGTGCAAGGCACTCGTCCTTTCCCATTTTGGGGTATCGTTCACCCTCGTTATTGACGGGAAGGAAGAATACAGACTTCATGCTGCCCCTTCCCTGGAGAGAGTTTCTTCTCTATATGAACCTTCATTCACTCGCGATTTACGAGAGTTAAAACACGACTGCTTTTCCGGTTTTTTTTCCCCTCCTGATATCGCCCACCTTTCGCGTTCCCACCAATTCCTGTTTTTGAATGGGCGGACGATCACTTCTCCGGAACTTTCCCGCGCCATGGAAAGGGGATATGCCACCATGTTGAATGCAGGGACGTTTCCCCATTTTTTTCTTTGGTTGCAGATAGAACCGGACAGTTACGATGTGAATATCCATCCGCAAAAAAAAGAGGTGGCGTTTCGGGAGGAAGAGATGCTCTGCCAAGCATTGCAGAATGCGGTACGGGATGCTTTCCGAACCCGTGTAGTATTCGAAGAGGAAATATCCCGCGAACCTCTCGTCCGATTTGAAATGCCAAGGCAAGAAGTGCAATTTGAGTTGCGGGAAGAGCCGCGGGTGCCGGATTTTGAAATCGTAGCACTCGTACAATCCATAGCTATTGTAGCAAGAGAGGAAAATCTCCTCATCATGGATCTCGTGCGAGCGAAAAAAAGTTTGATCGTTAAAGAAATGGGGCAAGGGAAGCTGCCCGCAATGCAGAGCCTTTTATTTCCCATCCAAATCACGGTGAGTGATCAGGAGGTCGATCGGATTGAAGCGTATCCGGAAAAGCTTGCTGCTTGGGGGATCGAGGGACATCGAACCGGACCGCATCTTTTTTCGGTCGAGGCAGTGTATCCCGGATACGATGAAGGGAAACTGCAGGAGGTAATCGGCGCGATGTGCCGAGGGGAGGCATGGGAAAGCCAGGTGGAAAACCTTCGTGTTGGTCCTACATTTTCTCCTCATGAAGTGCGTGAAATCGTGCGCGGCATTCTCGATGCGAGGCTGGAATTTTCTCCTACGGGAAAACGCATCTGGAAACGGTGTTCGATGGAACAATTTGCTGCCATAGTAGATCAATAAACATCAAGGTGCATGCGCTTTTCTTTGCGCAAATCTTTGAAAAACCGTTTGGCTTCGAGAGGGGAAAATCCCTGGAGGTCGATCGCAATCTTTTCCAGCATGGCTTCTACATCTTTTGCCATATGTTTGGCGTCGCCGCAAATGTAAAGATGCGCGCCGTGCTGTGTGATCCATTGCCACAGCACATGGCGGTTTTCCCACATGCGGTGCTGCACGTATATTTTTTCTTCTTGGTCGCGGGAAAAGGCAGTGTCGAGAATGAGTTTCCCCGCTTCTATATATTCTTCGAGTTCTTCTTGGTAGTAAAAATCGTGGAGGCGTTTTCTCGCTCCGAAAAAGAGCCAGTTTTTACCGGAAGCGTTTTGATGGACGCGCTCTTGCAAAAATCCGCGGAAAGCGGCGAGGCCGGTGCCGGGACCGATCATGATGATCGGCGTGCCGTGATCTTCGGGGACGGTAAAGCGGGGGTTGTGGAGGTAGAAAATGTCGAGGGTGCCACTTTCGGGATCGATCTCTTCCAGGTAGCGCGATAGCGCGCCCTTTTTCTCTTTTCCGGCTTTTTCATAATCGACCGATGCGATGAGAAGTTCAACGCGAAAGGGTCCCCGGTGTTTGGAGGAGGCGATCGAATAGTAGCGGGGAAGAAGGGGAAGGAGAGCGTTCAAATAAACGATGGGATCGGCGATATCGGGGTTCATTTCGATGAGGCTGACATGGTCAAGTTGTTGCAAATCAGTAAATTCAGGATCGAGAGAGGCAAGCTCCCCGTGCTTTTTCGTCACTTTATCGAGATTGGCGTGGCTATAGAGAAATTCTCGTACGGTAAGGGTGCGTTCCAGGCGTTCACAATAGAAGGGAGTGGTCGGGGAAAGGCGCAAAAGGCGGCACAAGTGGAAAATTTCCTTCACGTCATTTTTGGGGTAGATGCCGATGCAGGAGCCGACTTCATATTGAATGGAAGAGCCTTGGAGGTCGAGGACAAGATGGTAAATCATTTTTTCGGAAGCGGCATGGTTTAATCGCCTAAGCTCTAAAATATTAGCCTGAAACGGGTCTTTATGCGAGAGGCCTAAACTCTCTTTTTTTTCTGTGATGAGATTCATATCAAGAACCATTTTACCATAAAAGAAGGTTTTATCACAGTCTAATGAAGGATGACACGGGCAAGGTTTTGGACCTGGCAGGAGGAAGACGAGGTGGATGGTCCGGGGTAGGGAGGGATATGCAGCAAGATGCCAAGGTCAACCATGAAACGGCACATAACAAGATAAGTTTCTTCGTCGTAGTAGGACCAGTGGTCGCCGGTAATCATTTCATGCATCTCTTGGTGGGGGCACCTTTCAGAAAGCCGGCGTGTGAGATTGCCTGATTCGGAATTCATGACTTGGTCATGCATAGCCACAAGGGAGAGAATTTTGCCGGGGATGGTGCCGATTTTGTGAATGCCATGACAATCGTAATCGTCGAGGTTGCCCTCTCCGATAAAATATCCTACGAGAGGAAAAGACCGGACGAGGGAGGAGATATCGCCGTGGCCCCTGTCGATAATGAGGTGGATATCAGGGTCGCACTTCTCACTGACGGCGGCGATAGCAGGATCAGAGGAGGCACAGTGGGAATGGAGGCAGATCGCCGCTTGCGGATAATGGGCGCGAGTGTATTCGAGTATGGTTTTTAAGACGGCGGCGTAATTTTTGGGATTTTGGATTCCATTTTTCGGGTTCCAGAGGATGATATCGGCCCCGGCATCGAGGTAGTTGCTCCAATATTTATAATGGAATCGCAAGAGAGGATGATTAAGGCAAAAAAGAAGAATTCCTTGCCGCTTGTCGGGCGGGCGGATGGCGGAGGAAGGGATAAAGAGGAAATCTGCGGCCGGGGGAGAGTCTTCGGGAATTTCGGCGTGAAACTTCTCTTGCAAAAAGCGCAGCCGGTTTTCTGCAATCGCCGGCGAAAGGGGTTTATCGGCGCAATAATAAAAATAGGGGAGGGCAATTTTAAAGATCGGAGTACCATAAAAGCAAGAAGTACAAAAAAAACAAAGGAAACCGAACTTTCGTGGAATCATTTGACAAGAAGCCCTAAGCGAGCATCCCACGATTTTTTCAGCTCGGCCTGAAAAGTGTTCGAAACGCCGCCCAAAAACTGGATTGATTGCAAAAGCCTCGCACGGGTGATATGTTCGCCGAGTAGTACGAATGAGTCGTAGAGAGGAGGGCCTTGGTGCTTGCCCATGAACACGGCAAAAAGGATAGGAATTACGATTTTTTTGTGATTGACGTCGAATACTTTTGCCACCGTCTGCGAAACTTCTTCAATGGCAGTGCGATCCCATTTTTCGTTTTCTTCCAGCCCCCATAAAATACACTGCAGGATGGAGACGACCATTTTTTCACTCGTGTCTTTCGGGAGAAGCAGCTCTTTTGTCCAGGGAAGGTGGCTGGTAAAAAAGAAATCACAGAGTTCAAAAAAGTCGCCGAAGGTGCGGATGCGGGTACGTACCAGCGGCATGAGGCGCTTCATGAAGGTGTCGTTGAATCCCCACTCGCGGATGCGCGGCCACAGTTCCTCTTCGGGAATGAGGCGGATCAGGTATTGCTGGTTTAGCCATTCGAGTTTTTTGATGTCGAACACGGCGCCGGAAATGCCGATCCGTTTTGGGTCAAATTCTGCTATGATTTCCTCGAGAGAGTAGATTTCCCGGTCTCCCGTCATGCTGTAGCCCATCAGTGTAAGAAAATTACGGAACGCTTCGGGGAGAAATCCCGACTGCTTGTAGTAGAAGGCCGAGGTAGGATTTTTGCGTTTGGACAGTTTTTTCCCGTCAGGACCGAGAAGGAGGGGCATATGAAGGAATTCGGGCGGCTTCCATCCGAAGGCCTGATAGAGAAGGATGTGTTTCGGGGTGGAGGAAATCCATTCGTCGCCGCGGATCACATGGGTGATTTGCATCTCGTGGTCATCGACGACATTGGCAAGATGGTATGTAGGGAACGCATCCGATTTAAGAAGGACCTGGTCGTCGACATCTTTGCACGGAACTGAAATTTTCCCTTTGATGCGGTCGGTAAATTCTACATCTCCCGAAAGAGGAACTTTGAGGCGGAGCACGAAAGGACGACCGGCGGATTCAAAAGCGTTAATTTCTTCTTCGGTGAGGTTGCGGTGCCGCCTATCATAGCCGATTTTTTGTCCCGTTTTCTGTGATACGAGGCGGATCTCTTCCAGTTCTTCGGCGGTTGTGAAGCACTTGTATGCTTTGCCGGCTCTCAAGAGGTCAGCACAATGTTTACGATAAATGTCAGTGCGCTCCGATTGGCGGTACGGGCCGAAAGGACCACCGACATCGGGACCTTCCTGCCATGTGAGGCCGATCCACCGGAGCGACTCATAAATGCTTTCTTCGAATTCAGGCCTGGACCGGGTCTGGTCGGTATCTTCGATGCGGAGAAGAAAGTCGCCGCCGTAATGCGCGGCAAAAATAGAGTTGAACAGAGCCATATAAAGCGTCCCGACGTGGGGATGACCGGTAGGCGAAGGGGCAATGCGAGTTCTTACTCTCATGGCACGAGAGTGTATCAGAGCCTTGTTATTTTTTCCCGCACAAAACGATAAACTCTTTCATGACGTTGAGCGATTCATTCAGCTGGACATCTTCCACCCCGATCTCTTCGGGGTCGGGATGCATCGTTTCGGGATTTTTGATTTGTGCCAAGAAGGCGCAATAATTTGAATCGGCCGCAATGCGGGCTTGGACGTTTTTAGAAAGGAGAGGGGCTTGAGTGGAAATCCAGGCAGAAGGTTCCTGCCTCCCTTCCTGCAAGATTTTGCGCATGCGTGCCCGATACAGGGGATGCACATCTTGGAGTGAGTCGTCGAAATTGGGAGGGATGGAGGCGTTTTTGAGGGGAAATTTGGTATACTTTTCGCCGATTTCAAAATAATTATAGATGCCGGGAACGGTGACGTCGCTTTTGACACCGACAAGTTGAGGACTTTTACCGGCGACGGTGTAGTAGAGTCCTCCCGTGACTTTATATTCGCCGAGAGGGTTGACTTTTTGAAAATTGGAACCGCCAAAGGAAAAAGACTGGTAAGTTCCCTTGCCGTACGAAGATTCGTCGCCGACAATGAGTGCTCTTCCGTAGTCGGCAAGGCACAGAGCAACTATTTCCGAAGCGGACGCGCTGGCACGGTTGATCAAAATCATGAGGGGATAGTCGTAGGGTTTGTTGCAGCTGAGGTTACGAAGATGTTCTACCGTATTCTTTGCCGATTGGATGGAAGTAACGACCCCTTTGCCGATGAACAGGCTCGTGACGCCGATCGCTTGGGTAAGCGCGCCGCCGCCGTTGGAGCGCAAATCCAGAATGATTCCGTAAATTTTCTTGTTTCCGGAAACTTTTTCTACAATATTGACAATGTCTTGGGTCGAGCTCGTCGATTCGTCCTGGTAGAAAGAGTGGAGGCCAAGGCGCAAAATCACTCCGTTGCCATACGGGTACGTATCATGGGTAAGTCTGGTTTCCTTGAGGACCAGTTCGTCGCGAACGATGGTGATATCCAGAACTTCTTCCTGCTCCGGTTTTTCATGGCGAACGATAGTAAGCACCACCTTACTTCCTTTCGGTCCCCGAATCAGGTCGACGACGTCGATCAGATCGAACCCAACAACAGGTTTGTTATCGACGGCAAGAATTTTGTCGCCGACGCGGATGGAATCCAATCGGTCGGAGGGTCCCCCCTCGATGATTTGGGTGACGGTAAATCCATCCAGATCGTCGCGAAGGAGTGCTCCGATTCCGAACAATCTCTGCTGGACGTCAACCAGGAAGCGCTTGGCTTCTTCAGGGGTAAAATAACAGGTGTGGTTATCGAGCGCCAAGGTCAGGCTTTTGAGAATGAGTACGTGGATATGGTACTCCTGTTTTTTCGCGTCATTGAAAACAAATCCTTCTTCGAAGGCGGTTTCCCGCTTTTGTATCCGGTGAAAAAACATGTCTCCCTGCTCGGCTCGGATCCGCTCTTTTGCCTCCAGTTGCAACCGTTTGATGTACAAGAGACGGCATTTGAGCTGCTCTTTGGTTTTTGCCCAAGATTTGAGATCGCACTTTCCCTGTGCAAGAATCACAGCCGGATCGATGAGGCCCACTTCCTGCAAAAGAGTGCGGTGCCGTTCGATGGCTCCCTGCATTTGGGCGTAGAATAAGGTAAAAGAGGTATAATTTTTGTTATTATACTGGGTCACAATCACTTTTACCGTTTCAGGGGAGGGGTTTAGGTAGGGCTCTAGGTCTTCTTGAGTAAAATAGAGTTTGCCGGGATCGAGAAGATCGGCAAAATTAGCGAAGGTCCGACGGGCAATTTTCTCATTAAACTCTTTGTATTTAACGTGATACTGCATTACCTCCTTACCCTTATAATAGCAGTCCACCGCTGAGATCGGAGGGTAATTTTGTGCTGTGAGGCAACCGGCAAGGAAAACGCAAAAGATGGGCTTCATACGCCTGATCGTAGCGAAAGCCTTGATTTTCCCGCCACACCAAGTTTTTACGTTAGATGTTCTATTATAAAGACAAAGTTAATCTTCATTGAATTTCGCTTAAATTACATAATAAATGCTAATAATTTTTTATTGATATAAATCTTCGATTCTGTCAAAATAGAATCCTAAACAATGGGAAATAAGGTCAAAAGGTGACTCGCCCATATTAAAATATTTATAATAAACATAATAGTGGAGTAAAAGATGGGACAAGAAGAAAAAAGATCGCCCAACTCACAGATCATTGATGGTAAAGAGGTTGTTTCTATTACGGAAGCAGCTCGCCTCAATAATGTGACACGGCAGGCGATTTATGTCGCGATAAAGCAAAAAAAGCTGCGCGCATATAAGCAAGATACTAAGTGGGTTATAGATATCAAGGATCTTGATGACTATACGCAAAATAAGTATTCTCGTACAAAATCAACCTTTAACGGTGAACTCATTTTTGATAACAAAAAAGGGTATTTCTCTGTGAATCAGGTAGCAAAAATGTTGGGCATTCCTGCACAAAAAGTGTATTATGCTACGCGGATCGGTCTGATGAAAGCAACACGCAAAGGTGCCGCATGGGTGATCCATGAGAACGACGTTAACGGGTACAGAGAGAATTACTTAAGCAAGAAATCAGCTCCGCTGATCTCTTCGTTCGAAGCCATGTAATCGTTTAAGGCTTTATCTTAAAGGGCAGCCTTATGCTATCTGGAAATCTTTGATCTGCAGTTGGATGCTCGATTTATTCAAATAAATATTTACTTGTGGCGTAAAAGCGATGTGGAGTTTCATATCCCGCTTATTGAGCGTTTCTTTTTGTTTTGCCATATTAAACCCGATTCCTTCCAAAAACCGATCCCCATCCTCGAGGAAGAGCTTCAGGTGTTTTCCCGAGATGACCTTGGGCGCTCGTACCTGTGTGACAACCGTATAGAGGAGTACGGTCGGGTTATCTGCTCCGTAGGGCTCCAATAGATTTAGAGATTCGAGAAACTCATAGGTGAGGTCCCGGAATGAGACGCGGGCATCGAGATACAGTTTTGGCTGCACATCTTTGTCGCTAAGCAGATTATTTGCCTGTTCGATAAAATAGCTACGAAAAGTGGCAATATTTTCTTCGCGGATGGTGAATCCGGCGGCAAAGTCATGCCCTCCGAAGTTGACGAACAGATCGCGGCGGTCTTTGAGGAGCTGGAGGACGGGAAATTCGCGTATGGTGCGGATGGAGCCTTTTCCAAGTCCCCCTTCCTTGGAGATGACGACCGAGGGGCGGTTGAATTCTTTGACAAGGCGGGCGGCCAGGATGGCAACGATGCCCGGGTGGATTGAACCCGATTCGAAGACGAGGGCTTTTTCATTCAACACTTCGGGGTGTTTTTTGAGATATTTTTCGATGACGGCCGAATCGCGCTGTTCGATTTTTTTTCGGAGCAAATTCATTTCGTCGAGTTCTTTGGCCAATTTTTCGGCTTCTTGCACATCGCGCAGGAGCAGCAGCTCAACTCCTTTTACCGGTTCATCGATGCGTCCGAGGCTATTGAGTCTGGGGGCGACCTTGGAGGCGACGTCGAGGGTAGAGATTTCTTCGGGGTTGACATCGCATACGTGGATGAGTTTGAGGAGGCCGATCCGCTGCGTTTTTTTGAGCTGCTGGAGTCCGTAGCGCACCAGGATGCGGTTTTCTCCACGCAGTGGCACCATGTCGGCGATCGTTCCGAGTGCGACGAGGTCGAGGTAGCGTTTGAGGTCGACGAGGTCCGACTGGATTTCCCCGACCGAGATGAGATAATTGAGGACGGCGTGGGCGAGTTTAAAGGCGACGCCGACACCTGTCAGGTCGCGGTTGGGGTATTTGCTATTGAACAGTTTTGGGTTGAGGGTGGCCAGGGCCGTTTGCAGTTTATCGGTAGGTTCGTGGTGGTCGGTGATGATGATATCGATATTTTTATAGGCTTCCGAGTCCGATTTTTCGAATGTTTCAGTGATGCCGCAATCAACGGTGATGATGAGGGAGCAATGTTTTTCGGCGGCAAAGGCGATGGCTTCGTGGACCGTGGTGGCCTTTTTGGCCTTTCGGCTGGGAACATAAAAGTACACCTTAGCGCCGAGCGTGCGTAAAAAGTCGACCAGCACGGCAGTTCCTGTCATACCGTCCACATCGTTATCGCCGTATATGAGTATCGGCTCATCATTCTGCAATGCATGGTGGATGCGCTCGGTAGCCTTATCGATATCGGACATGAGATCAGGCGGGTGCAAGTTTGGCAATTTGGCGTACAAAAAAGAGAGAATATGTTTTTTCTTGGTAATGCCGCGGGAGATGAGTACTTGAGCGGTTACGGGGTGAATGGAAAATTCCCTGGTGAGCTGCTCGACAAGTTCGGCATCTTCTGTGGGGTACACCCACGTTAATTTTTTCTCAGATGACAAAAAGCTCATCAAATTCCACGCCTACGCTCCTCATTTTAAGGCTTCACTCCATTTTTTAATAGTAAAAAACTCGCGTATGGGAAAGACCACTAGGAAAAGAGTTGGTGGATTTTGCCGTCTCCGTTTTGGTGCGCCGGAAGTTTTTTGAAGATGAGGGAGAGGATGAGGGAGGCGATCATGAAGGTGGAGAGGGTGCCGATGATTACTCCGATGGTCATGATAAAGGCGAAGTTGAAGACGCTGTAGCCGCCGAAGAGGACGAGAGCGAGGAGGACGGCAAGGGTTGTTAGCGACGTGAGCATGGTACGGCTGAAGGTTTCGTTGAGCGCAAGGTCGATGATTTCTTTGACGGAGCGCTTTTCTTTGTGCTTCATGTCTTCTCGGATGCGGTCAAAGACAATGATCGTATCATTGAGCGAATAGCCGACAATGGTAAGGATGGCGGCGATCGCATTGAGATCGATTTGTAGCGGCATGCCGAGCGCATTTCCCAAAGCGACGAGAGAAAGGGTGCATATGACATCAAACACCAGCCCCATCGTGGCTGCAAAGGCAAAGGCCCATTCAAAACGGATCGTGATGTAAATCAAAATGGCAACGAGGGCAATGATTAATCCGTAAACGGCATTCATTTTCATCGTGTCGGACATCTGGCCCGAAATGGAGGTGAAATTGCTCTCCAGAGTCTCGGCACTCACGATCGAAAGGTGCGCTGATGCAAAGGCCTTCTTGATGAGCGCGATTTGCGGTACGTCACCGTCATGTCCCATTTCAACAGGGGCAGCGCGGCTTTTGAGAAGGATTTTTATTTTTCCACTGTGGCCCAAAGTCTTGACTTGGAAATCTTGCGGTTGGAGCCCCGTTTGACGCAGAGCATTTTCCACCGTCTCCTTCAAGCCGGAGGTCGGATTGGCCACCGTGACCGTGAGCGCCGATCCGCCCGTAAAATCGATTCCCAATAGCTGCTGGGGAGCGCGGTATGCAGAAAATAGGCCGATGCCGGTGAGGACAAGGAATACGAGTACGGCAGGACGTGCAATTTTCAGGAAGGGGACATTTGTGACTTTGAAGACACGGGGAAGGTGCACCTTTTCGTCTTTCCGGTTTTTGTAAAAACGGAGGAAGAAAACTTTGGTAACAAAAAGGGCGGTGAACATGGAAGAAACAATGCCGATAATCAGAGTGACGGCAAACCCTTTCACGGGACCGGCATCAAAGTGAAGCAGGATAAAGGCAGCGATGATGGTGGTGATGTTGGAATCGAAGATGGCGGAAAATGCTTTGCGATAAGCCACGTTGAGAGAACCGAGGAGGTTTTGGGAATGGGCATATTCTTCCTTGAACCTTTCAAAAACAAGGACGTTGGCGTCGACTGCCATACCGACGGTTAAGATCACTCCGGCCAGGCCGGCCAAGCTGAGCGATGCCCCCATGTTTTGGAGTGCGGCCCAGATGATGATAAGGTTGAAGAGCACGGCTAGAGATGCAATGAGGCCCATGAAACGGTAGCAGGCAACCATGATGACGACGGTGGTAATGATGGCAATCAGGGTGGAGAGCATGCCCTGAGTCCTTTCGTAAGAACCGAGGTCAGGGCTGACCGTTGTTTCACTTAAAATTTCTGGGGTGAAGGTGAGAGAGCCGGCTTTGAGATCGCTCACGAGCTTCTGGATTTCCCGTTGGGTGAAGTGGCCCGAAATCATACCGCTGTCCCGAAGAGGGGATTCAAGGACGGGGGAGCTGATAACGTACCCGTTTAAAATAACGGCCATACGCCAGCCGCGGCCGAGCGTGACTTTACTGAAATCGTTACCTCGGAGGGATTCTTTGGAAAAGAGGGAGGTCCATGCCGCCATTTCATTTTGGGGCCGTGTTTTTTGTCCCTGCGAGGTAGAGCTGCTCTTGACCGAGAAAGACAGGTAATTGCCTTTGGACGGGTCGTAGCTTGCGTGTACGTCGCTGAGGCTGCTTCCTTCGAGGACGATGTTATTGAACACAATCATAAGCGGATTTGCCTGTCCGCCCCATTCTGTGAAACCGGTTCCTTTCATGACGGCAATCTGGGAGATTTCGGTATTTACGTCGGTCGTACGTTCGGGATTCAAAGGATCGGCAATGCGGAGGCCGGCGTCTACGAGGGCCTTTGCTGCGGCAGTTTTTGGTTTTGCCACGAGGGGATCGACACTTTCTCCATAGAGATAAGAGCGGGCGATTTGATTGAGGGAAACGGTATCGGTCGTATTTTTAGCCTTGGCTTCGTTCCACACGTCTTGCAAAAAGCGGCTTGTTTCTTTTCCCGTTTCCGGAGTAGCGGCGGTAAATTTTTCGTTGACGATATGGAAAGTCATTGAGGAGGCTTTGACTAAATCGCGGGCCGACACGTTTTGGGAACCCGGAAAATCCAGTGTGATGAGATTGCCTTCGCGTCGGATGTTCACGTCGGAGACGCCCATCTTGTTCACACGACGGAAAAGTTCGTTGATGGCCTGTTTGATATCGGCATCATTCGTCACTCGCTTGCCGCCGGCATCCCTGAGCGCGATCTGGATCGTTTTGCCCCCGGAAAGGTCCATTCCCCAGGCAAGCACTTTTTTCTCATCGCCGCGGAGGATTTTTTTCCAGGACAGGCTCCAATTTTGGAGGTAGGGGTTCTTTGTCGGTTTCGGCACGTCAAATTTGACAAGGGGATCGGGGTTGATTTGGGCCGCCTGATAATCGTCGCGCCAGCGGAGAAGATCTTCATGGATGGCCGATTCGATTCGATTGAGCGTAAAAAGACGTTCTTTCACGTCGGAAAGTTCCAGGGAAGCGTACTCTTTCCCTGCGTGCAGCACGAAGTTTTCCCGTGTTCCCTGCAAGACGGGGAGTGCATAGTCGGTCGATTCAAAAATGAGGTCGCTTGCGAAAGCGGGATCGATGGGGGCAAGGGAGCCCTTGAATGGTGTGAAACCGTATTGACGGAGCGATGATGCAAGCGCGTCGAGATCAGATTGGATCAAGTTCATCTCGGTCGCATTTTGGGTGGCCTGCAAGGTCGATTCAAGTTTGGCAAAATTTTTGAAAATCACATAAACGGCATTTTTCTTGAATCCGAGCGGAACGGTGCCGTTTTCCATGAGAGGGGCGTATACAATAAGGGAGAAGGCGCGTTCAAGTTCGGGAAGTTTGTCAAATTCGGCCATGGACACAACTGATTCTTTTTGGGCCCGCAAATTCCCCGATTTCGGAGTGAATCTTTTTTGTACAAGTTCTTTGACATGCTCTGCCATGGGGCCGGCAACTGCGCGGAGGTCGAAAAGGAGGAGGCCCGTCGGGTTATGGAGTTCCAATAGTTTTGTCGAAATCGTGTTCTGGGAATAGGTGAAGGATTCGCCTGCGACGCGATCCAAAGAGTTTAGCTCTCCGAAAATCACACTCATGATGCCGGCGCTTGCCGATTCCCGCATCGTTTTTTCCAAAACGGGCTTGACATGGAGAATGATGTTATTTTCCCGTATATCAATGCCAATGGACGAAAAGAGAGGATGGCTGATTTTCACGCTGCCGGAACTGAGATTCGCTCCTTGCACATAAAGGCGCTGCTGGGATTGCGGCTGAGGGTAGTAAGGTTTTATGAAAGCGGATTTGTATTTTTTTAGGGTGGCGGTGGCGGCATCAAATTTTTCTTTTTCACTCGTGATAAAGGCGCGGTTTATCTGTACCGTTTCCGACGTTTCTTTGCCGAGTTCTTCGCTGAGGAGCCGGCTTGCTTCCTGAAAGTGGGCAACGAGCCGGTTGTAAGCTTTTTCGATATCTTTATCGATCAGACTGAAAAACCGGCTATAATATTCTTTCAGGACATCGGGAAAAGAAGCAAAGACGGTCCGGTAATCATTGATCCTGTCGGAAATCTCGGCAAGGTAAGGAAGGCGGCTTTGCATATCCGGTTCTTGGAGGACGATTTTCACCTGCAGGGCGGCCGGTGTGGGACCGGATAGGTACGACACGACGCTCAAGATACGGTCTTTCAAAAATGCGCTGTATTCGGGGGAAAATGTACCGCTGCTATAAATAGGAATATAGCTCATCGGTTCCGGAGCGGAGGAGAATCGAACCGGAATTTTTCGTTGAATGACAGTCTTGAATGCACCTGCCGATTCGGTTTCTTCCGTGATCTGGGCAAGGGAGAGCGAGGCAGGGAAAAAAGGGATCAGCTGCCCCGCTTTGGGAAAAAAACGGGTAAAACTTTTTTGATCCGCTTCGGAGGCGAAGGAAAGATCGATATATTCGGGAAAATCGTTGTCAACGCGAATGGAAGAGGGTTTGACGTGAAGAAGGCGGCAGTAGGATTTCAGCCAGGAAACCGCGTCGTTTTCAAGAGAATCCACACGGGAAAGTGCCTCTTTTCCGACCGTTAAAGCCATTTCTTGAGAAACCGATTTTTTCAAGGGTTTCGAGTAATAGACAAGGGTGGGGAATATATTATATAGAGTCAGGACGAAAGCGCCGATGATCAAAAACGACTGCCATTTTTTCTTTCCGGTCATGAGAAAAAAACCTCCTCGAGGACTAATCCGTACTAGCATACTGACCGCCAGGGTTTATGTCAAATTTTGCTTTGCGTTTTTTGCCACCATTATTTATCTTGGATACACTTATGACATTTTGTATTGAAAGCGATCGAGAAAGAACCGCAGAAGACAGGAAAGTGACGCTCCGCCACGTGGCCATCATTATGGACGGCAACCGCAGGTGGGCTCGCAGAAACGATTTGCCCCTATATTGCGGACACGAAAAAGGGGCAGAGGTGCTGCGTAAAATCGTATCCCGCGCCCTCGACTGGAAACTGGAGGTGCTGACCGTTTTTGCCTTTTCTACCGAAAACTGGAAACGGTGTGCGGCTGAGGTGGAAAGTTTGATGGTGCTGATCGAGTTTTTCCTTTATGATATGAAACAGGAACTTGTCCAAAACGGGGTCAGACTGATGGTGATCGGAGATAAATCGAAACTGAACCGGGGGCTGCAGAGAGCGATCGATGTATGCGAAGAGGCGACCTGCCACAATAATAAACTGGACCTTGTCGTTGCCCTGAATTACGGTGGGCGTGACGAGATGATCCGTGCGATGCAAAAAGCATTTCTCGAGCACGGCGGAAAGGTCGATTTTACCGAAGACGCGTTTAAAAAACATTTGGACACAGCCCGGTGGCCCGATCCCGACCTTCTTATTCGCACAAGCGGGGAGAAACGGATCAGCAACTTTTTGCTCTGGCAAATTTCGTATTCGGAAATTGCTTTTTGCGACCGTTTATGGCCCGATTTTTCCACTGAAGTGTTTGACGAAATTCTTCTCGATTTTCAAAAAAGAAACCGGCGTAGCGGAGGCTAGGAATAGGCACTAAAACGGATGAACGGAAATTTTAGCGATTTAAAAAAGCGGCTTTTTTTCAGTACGGTGATCGTTGCAATGCTCGTTCTTACCGTTTACTTTTCCCAAGTAACGGGGATGCGGATCGCCATTTCCATATTGATTGCAACGCTGGTAAGCCTCGGACTTTGGGAATATAGCAATATGGTAAAAGCAAAAAACCTTGATATTCCCATCATGCTCATCATTACTCTCAGCGTATGTTATATTGCTTCGATTTACTTTGTGACTCTGTCTATCAACTATTCCGTTTTGATGCACTTTGTGATTGCCGTCTTTTTCTTTGCCGTATTTCTTTTCCATTTCACGCGCACGAATAATGCGATATTCAAGCTCGCCACTTCCTTTTTCGGTGCTTTCTACGTCGTGATTCCGATGAGTCTGATTCTGCGTATATTGTATCCGGAGACGACTTCGACAACCCTCATCGACGGCAGATTATGGGCCGCTTATTTGCTTGCCGTGACGAAGTTTACCGATATCGGCGGATATTTTACGGGAAAATTGTGGGGAGCGCGTAAATTGGCCGAGGAAATCAGTCCCAACAAGACGGTACTCGGTTTTTTCGGGGGATTTGCCGGCGCCGTTGTGATCAGTTTTGTGTTTTACTTGATAGGACTGAATGTGAGTGCACGTTATTTTGAAATGACCTTGCCACAATCGCTCATCCTGGGTGTGCTCATCGGGATTTTTGGACAGCTCGGCGATCTTTCCGAATCGCTATTAAAGCGGGATGCGAATGTGAAAGACAGCGGGAAGATTCCCGCGATCGGCGGAGTACTTGACCTTGTTGATTCTTTGCTGTTTACAAGTCCGATTGTATATTTGTTTTTAAAGACGACATGATAATTACCATTGACGGCCCGTCAGGTTCGGGCAAATCTACCGTTGCAAGAATGCTTGCGGCGAAATTGAAAATGGTCCATCTCAATTCGGGCATGTTATACCGGATCGTTGCAACCCGTTACCGACAAATGAATGCCGTCACCGAAACGGTCGATCGGGATTCGATTGTGGAATGTCTTGAGAAAATGCAACTCGGGTTTTCTCTTGTGGGAAGTCGCCTGCTCTGGATGCTTGACGGAGAAGAAGTTGCCAAAGAGCTCTTGCAGCAGGAAGGGATCGGCCACCTGGCTTCTGAAATTGCCGTCTTCCCACAGGTGCGTGAGCGAGTGAACCGGCTCCAGCACGAGGTCGCCTTGGGTTATGATGTCGTGGTGGAAGGAAGAGACATCGGTACCAATGTGTTTCCGAATGCGACCGTGAAATTTTATCTCATTGCCGATCCGCGCGTGCGTGCAGAGAGACGTTTTGCCGAACTGAAAATTCTCCATCCCGATGTGAAATATGAGTTCTCCGAGGTGCTGAAGGATGTGCTCCGGCGTGATGAGCGTGATATCAGCCGGAAAATCGCCCCTCTGAAAAAACCTCTCGACGCGTTTGAAATCGATTCAACCGGCTTCAATATCAAACAGGTGATTCGCGAGATGACGTTTTATGTGCGCCGTGCCCAAAAAAGAACCGTAGTGCGCCCTTTTTGGCTCAAACTTCTCGGGGAAGGGCATAGCCACGGAACACTTTTTTATCGCATCTGTTTTTCCTTTTCCCGTCTCTTTTTCAAATGTTTTTTCCGCCTTACCGTTTCAGGGCAGGAAAATTACCCGCAAGGAAAAGCGGCCATCATCGCTCCCAACCATCTCTCTTTTCTAGATCCGCCGACGGTCGGCGTCTCGTGCCCGCAAGAAGTGAATTTTTTGGCGATCGACTACTTGTTTCGCGTCCCTCTTTTCGGTGCATGCATTCGCAGGTTAAATTGCATCCCTATCAGCGGCAATGTGCAAGACACGACCTCGATCAAAAATGTGATCCGATCTCTGGCAGCGGGAGAGCAGGTAATGATTTTTCCGGAAGGGACGCGCAATACCGAGGACCGGATTGCTCCACTCAAAAGAGGGGTTGCGGTAATTGCCACGAAAGTGCCGTGCCTCATCGTACCGGTCCTAGTCAAAGGCACTCATGAAGCATGGCCGCGGGGACGCGCCTTTTTCAAGCCGTTCAAGCATCTTCATGTCGCGTTCGGGCCTCCGATCGATGCGCGTCTGATCGTACAAGAGGCAGGGTCGGCAAAAGAGGCTAGAGAGCGGATCAATCACGAACTTCAAGCTGCTCTTGAGGCATTGCACGCAAAGCACCATTGCCGAAAATAGGAAATTCCGATATTCTCGTAGAGAGGTGACACCATGCATAAACTAACACAGTCAGAGTTTCAAAAAAAAGTGATTGATTCACGAGAAAAAATTGTCATTGTGGATTTTTTTGCCGATTGGTGTGGTCCATGCCGTCAACTTTCACCCATTTTGGAAGAGATCAGCGACGAGTTTTCTTCGCGGGTCGATATCTATAAAGTCGATGTGGGTCAGGAAGCGGATTTGGCACGCACTTTCGAAGTGCTCTCCATTCCGACCGTCCTTTTTTTCAAAAACGGCAAAAAAGTCGATGAATTTGTCGGCCTGCGCGACAAAGATTCGATCGTGGAAATGATTCAAAGCAATATTTGAGTTTGCCGCAGTGCTTCATATACCACGATGCCTACACTGGTTGATAAATTCAGAGAACGTGCAGTATTGCTCATAGGTATTAGTCCGATGCGATCGCTGTGGCGCTCGTGAATCCAATCGGGGAGTCCGTGTGTTTCTGCCCCGAAGATAAGGGTAGCTCCGACCGGATAGGAAAAGTCGGTGTATTTTCTTTTTCCGAGGGTCGAAAAACAAAAAAACGAATCATTTTCTTTGATAACCTCTTCCAGGCTGTCGACGAGTTGAACGGTAACCCCCTCAAAATAGTCTAGTCCGGCCCGCTTGAGATGCCGGCTTGCTAAGCTGAATCCGAGGGGCTTGACGAGGATAATGTTGGAACGAGTAGCATTGGCTGTCCGAATGATATTCCCCGTATTTTGTGGAATACGGGGCTCGAACAGCACAATGGTGAATGATTTATTTTGCACTGTTGGTTTCGGAAGGAGCTTCTTCTGCAGCTTCGTCGTCTGCCGGCTCGTCTTTCGGTTCTTCCTTCGGAGAGTCTGCTTTGACTACTTCAATCTCGAAAGAAACAAGGCTGTTCGGCGGCAAGAAACCGGAGCTGCCAAAGGCAAGTTCGGGGTGGATGAAAAGTTGTCTTTTTTCACCTTCTTTCATGCCGATAAGGCCCTTTGAGAAGCCGGGAACGGTTGAATCGAGTTCGATCGGTTCTTCTTCGGACTGTCCGAATACTTTACCGTCCAAAAAAGTTCCTTTATACCGGATGACCGGCTTGGAGTGCTCGACCACTTCGGCGCCCTTGCCCGTTTGGAGGACGGAGTATTGCAACTTGCCCTCTTCGAGGATGACCATATTCGGTTTTTTCCGGTTTTCAGTGAGGAACGTTTCGGCAGCAGCCAAGTTGGCATCGGCCTGTTTTTTGAAACTTTGTTCCTGGATTTTAGAAATCTGCTGTACGCATTTTCCCTCATCGAGAGGTGCGGGCGTTCCTTTTAGATAGTCTTGAATGCCGCCTGCAACCGCATGGAGGTCAAAATCAGAGCTCATATTTCGGATATTGCCGGCAACCATGTGTCCAAAAGATCGGGAGATCGTTTGAATATCGTAAGTTTCCTCTTTTTCAACTTTGGCCTCTTCTTCAGCAAAAATAAGGCTCACAGGTAAAATAAAGAGTACTAGACTTTGCAACCATTGTTTCATTTTGGAAAACTCCTTGTATTGCACAAATTATCCTACATTCCCGAAATTATGCAAACCTTTTTCTAGTCGCAGAGACAGTTCCTTCAACTGCTTTTCATCAACGTGGGAAGGGGCGTCAAGCATGAGATCGGCGGCTTTGGCCGTTTTGGGGAAAGGAATGACTTCGCGGATCGAAGCGCTTTTGGTAAGGAGCATCGCGATCCGGTCAAGGCCAAAGGCAAATCCGCCGTGGATAGGGGTTCCGTATTTGAGGGCTCGGAGGAAGAAGCCGAATTTACGGGCCGCTATTTCGGGTGTCAGGCCGAGCAGATTAAAGATTTTTTGTTGCATGGCGTTGTCGTGAATCCGGATCGAGCCGCCGCCGAGCTCAATTCCGTTGAGGACAAGATCGTAAGCGCGGGCGCGCACTTTCAAGGGGTCGATCTCTAAAAGTTCCAGGTCTTCATATAGAGGGGAGGTGAACGGATGGTGGACACTCGCAAATCCTCCCGTTTCAGGATCGAGTTCCAAAAGGGGGAATCCGGTAATCCACACAAAGGCAAGGTCGTTTTCGGAGTACAACTTTTTGGCGGCGCCGATGTGACGGCGGAGATGGTCCAAGGACTGATTGACGACCTGTTCTTTTCCGGCACCGTAGAGGATGACATCACCGGCTTTTGCATTTACCGTTTCGATGAGTTCGGCATGCATTTCGGGTGGGAAAAATTTCGCAATTCCCCCCGTGAGCCCCTCGGTTGTCACCCGTGTCCATGCGACTCCTTCGAGGCCGAAGACGCGGACAAAATCGGCGCATCCGTCGATTTCACTGCGGCTGAATTCTACATGAGCGGGCACGACAAAACACTTGACGACCCCTTTTTGAAATGGGGCAAATTCGGTGCGGCGTGCGAGGGAATCGATTCGTGTAAAAGAGAGGTCGAAGCGCAGGTCGGGTCTGTCCGAGCCGTATTTTTCCATGGCGGTGCCGTAACTCATGTGCCGGGCGGGCAGATCCATGTCGTAATTCAAGAACCGTTTGCATAAGTGCACCATCAGTCCGCATGCGACATCTTCGATATCACTCTCGTCAACAAAGCTCATTTCGACGTCGATCTGGGTAAATTCGGGCTGCCTGTCGGCGCGGAGGTCTTCATCGCGGAAGCAGCGGGCAATTTGAAAATACCTGTCAAAGCCGGCGATCATGCAAAGCTGTTTATAGAGTTGGGGAGACTGGGGAAGGGCATAAAAATTGCCCGGGTAGATGCGTGAGGGAACGATGTAGTCGCGCGACCCTTCGGGTGTTGATTTTGTCAATATCGGCGTTTCAATTTCTTCGAAGGCGCGGGCATGGAAATAGGATCGTACTTCCCAGGCGAGTGCGTTACGGAGCGCGATCTTTTGAGCCAGTTTCGGTTTTCTCAGATCGAGATAGCGGTATGTCAGAGCAAGATCTTCGCCGACCGTTTCTTCTTCGGCAATTTGGAAGGGGGGTGTTTCAGACGCAGAAATGAGGGTGAGGCTGTGGCATTCGATTTCGATTTTTCCCGTTTTTAATTTGGGATTTTCCAGGCCCGGCCCGCGCGGGCGTACTTTTCCCGTTACGTGGACGCAATATTCGGAGCGGAGGCGTTCGGCTGCTGTGTGGGAAGTTGCGTCGACTCCGGGATCGAAGACGATCTGGGTGATCCCGAACTTATCGCGGAGGTCGATAAAAATTAGGCCGCCATGGTCGCGTCGTTTATGGACCCATCCGCATACTTCGACCATTGTGCCGCTGTCAAGTTCTGTCAGCGAGCCGAGGGTGTGGGTGCGCAAACTTGTTGCAAAGGGATTTTGAGGTTTCACAATTGTAGCTCCTTCAATAATTCGGCTAAAACGGTGTTTCTATTGCACATCCGTTGCTCATGGGTGGCAAGGTTTTTCAAGAGGACCGATCCGGAGGCCATTTCCGATTCACCCATAATCACCGCATATTTTGCATTGCATTCGTCCGCTGCTTTCAACCCTTTTTTCAAGTTCAAATGTTTGCAGTACAGTTCGGCGGAAACCGATTTTTTTCGGAGCTCGGAGAGGAGCAGAAACAGGTTGTCTTTTGCAGCGGCGGACAGGGGAAGTAAAAACACATCAGGAGAGGTGATTTCGATAAGTACGTTTTCTTCTTCGGTGAGGGACTGGATGAGGCGTTCGATGCCGAAGGCAAAACCAATTCCCCCTTCATCGGGGCCTCCCATAGCGGAGATGAGTTTGTTATATCTTCCGCCTCCTCCGAGGCTGTTTTGCCTTGACGTATCGCCGCTTCTTACGAGTTCGAACACCATGCCTTGATAGTAGTCAAGACCACGCACCAAAAGTTCGTCCACATGGTATTCGATGTTGAGAGAATTTAGAAGAGAGCAAAATTTCTCGAATTGTTGCAAAGTTGCATCCTCAAGATACGACTTCAATTTTGGCGCTCCATGCACAATCTGTAGATCGCATTCTTCCTTTGAATCAAGAATCCGGAGGGGATTTTTTTCAAAACGCACCTTACTGTCAGAAGATAAGGCGTCAATGTGTTTTGTCAAATAGCGTTTCAAGTCGGTGATATACCGGTCCCTTTCCCGGCTCGATCCCAAGTTATTGATCATAAGCTTGGTATTCTTCAGTCCCATAGTTCGGTATAAGGTGATGAGAAAATCGATTACTTCGGCATCGACATACGGATCATCGGGCAGGAAGACTTCTGCTCCGAATTGGTGAAACTGGCGGTAACGCCCCTTCTGGGACCGGTCGTACCGAAAACAGGGGCCGATATAATACAGTTTCCGAAAACGGGTTTGAAAAAGACCGTTTTCGATCCAGGCCCGGATTGTCGCGGCCGTTATCTCGGGACGCAAAGTCAAAGAGCGCCCTTTTCTATCGCTGAACGTATACATTTCTTTTGATACGACGTCGGTATCATCTCCGATCGCGCGCGTAAATACTTCGGTGTATTCGAAGATCGGAGTTCGGATTTCTTCAAATCCAAAGAGAGCACAGACATCGTGGATGGTTTTTTCTACATCTCTCCATATCTTGGACGTTTTCCACGCTTCTTCCCCCTCGGGAAGAATGTCAAAACAGCCTTTTACACGTTGAAATTTCATGAGATCAGTCTATATGCAAAACAAATAATTTGCAATTGTGCCGGCATTTTTTGTAGGGAAGATAGTATTTGTAATTTTAGTCGCCGCCCTTTACACTCTGCTCTTTTGGGCTGTATTAAGAAATGAATTGGTTAAAAATTTTTTCTCAACCGCCGCAATTAGAGGCCGTCCAAGGTGCCGATGAGGTAAAGCGTCAGTATAAGTACTGGCGTGTACGGATTTTTTATTCGATGTATATCGGATACGTATTCTTCTATTTATCGCGCAAAAGCTTTACTTTTGCCATGCCTGCCATGCTCGTCGATCTGGGCTATACCAAGGCAAATCTGGGGGTGCTGGCCAGCATCTTATATATCATGTATGGTGTCTCAAAATTCTTGAGCGGAATCCTTTCCGACCGATCCAATCCTCGGTATTTTATGGCAGTGGGACTGATCCTGACAGGGGTCTTCAACATTCTGTTCGGTCTTTCTTCCCACCTGGTTTTATTTGCCCTATTCTGGGGGCTGAACGGATGGTTCCAAGGCTGGGGATGGCCGCCTTGCGCGCGTCTCCTCACCCACTGGTATGCCACCGGAGAAAGGGGGACGTGGTGGGGAATTTGGAGCACGTCGCACAACGTCGGCGGAGCGCTCATTCCGATCCTTTCGGCCGTGCTGGCGCAATACTACGGCTGGCGCATGGCGATGTTTTTTCCCGGGATCATTTGTATCGGCCTTGGTTTTTTCCTCATGAACCGGCTCCGCGATACTCCCGAATCTCTCGGATTGCCTCGGATTGAAAAATATGCGGGCGACGCCTCTCTTGAAGACCAACCCGAAGCGTCCAAAATGTCGCAGTGGGATTTGCTCAAAAACTATGTTTTCAAAAATAAGTACATTTGGGTGCTCGGCTTTGCCTACTTTTTGGTGGGGGTGATCCGTACCGCGATCAACGATTGGGGACAGCTTTTTCTCTACGAAGAAAAAGGTTTTTCTCTCATCCTTGCGGGGTCTTGTCTTTTTGCTTTTGAACTAGGCGGCTTTTTCGGGAGTTTGGCTTCCGGCTGGGTATCGGACCGTCTTTTTGAAGGGAGGCGAGGTCCCGTCAATGCCCTTTTCAGTTTTTTTGCATTTG
>Ga0155580_108_pt1 | contig 36953 bp, 40 predicted proteins | sample RifCSPhighO2_12_FD_107237 | JGI IMG/M metagenome (GOLD analysis project Ga0155580, IMG submission 107237) | Chlamydiae bacterium RIFCSPHIGHO2_12_FULL_49_11 | reverse complement strand
AAGAAAAACTTTCTCAGATCGATTACCCTAAAATCCTATTCGACGATTTACGCAACAACGCCACTTCTAGGCATGGAATCCTCAAATCTCTCAGAAAAGGCTATTGTACGAATAAATACCTGGGCTCAAGTCCATCTTCTACGCCAAGGCGAGCGATGGGAGGAACAAGTGGATAGATTTGAGGCTTTAAGGCAAAGCATCCAACCCCTTTTGCAAAATTTGGGTTTCATAGATGCAGCTTTTCCCCATTTTAGCGAATACCGGGGAGCTATTGTTCATGGGGGTCTTTTGTCGAGAGTACGTCTTCGTCTCCACTATCTCGTGAAGCTATGGGAAAATGGTCTTAAATTCGAGTATCTATATTTCTTAAGTGGTCAGCGCCCTTTGGAAAGAGAACAAGAAGGCGTAGCCTCTCTAGTGAGCGGTGAAGGCTCTCCCCTAAAAATGCGAATCGATTTTCCTCTTCCAAAACAATTTCCAACAACGGAATGTGAAATGACCCAATTTGTTTGGGCTCAATCGGAAATTCCCCAAACAATGCGTCAAGAGGTCGAAGTCCACTTTATTGATGCACCGATGAAAACAGGTTCGAGCAGTACAACGCTTCTTCGACCTACAACCGATGATACTGTCAAATATTGGCTCCAAGAGAACCCTCCTTATGGGCGGTATCTTGCTATAACAAATGCACCATATATGAATCGGCAGGATTTGGTTATAAGAACACTTGCACCTAAAGGCTACGGTTTTGATACCGTCGGCTCAGGCGCAAACGAGCAGGAAAAAATAGCAATTATCATCGATGAACTGGCACGCTCCATTTTCCAAATGGACCGCTTATCGTGCTTGCAGCAAAACTAATCTTGCGTTTGGGATTATTTGACGACACACCCTAACGCAAAAGATATAATTTGTGATTGAGATGATCGAAAAAGAGATTGTAATGAGCGAGAAAATCAATGCCAAGAATGCCGTCTATTCCGGATGAAGCAAAACTTGGACCGAAAAAGTAGAATCTTTGCGTGGAAAGAGGTAACCCACCACTTTCGAGAGGCAGATAAAGCACTCCCTCTTCAGACAGACCTTCAAATTGGGATTTAGAACTTTCCGAAAAGCAACAGACAGTAGACCCGGTGTCGATCAGAAATTTCTTTTCTCCATAAGAAGTACTCAAACACACTATCGGTACATTTGCATTTGCAACCAAATCCAATATCATGAACTGCTTTTGTTTAATCTTTTTAGGTATGCTGCCTTTGTGATAGATAGAAAATTTACCTTCTTTCAATCCAAGGTAACAATTGTATCGTGCAAGGATTCCCATACCGATTGCTCCCTCGGGTTGGATATGCTGATGCGAGGGTGAGCAACGAAAGAAAAATGGAATCATCGATCGGGAGCTTTCTTCCTTGGTTTGCACAAACCCCCGAATTTTTTTTATCCTTAGGTGCCCTAAATGCACATGGGAAATGAATCGTATCTTTTTAACAACAGTGCCGGATAGGTCCGTAATAGCTAAATTATTGTCGGTGTCTAAGCTCTTAAAGGCTTCTTGAACAGGCTCTTCCAGTATGAGATCACTGCTCATACCCGTATCAATAAGACAATGAATAGGTTTATCCATGTTGCTTTGTATGGTGACAATCGGAGTATGGGCAAATGAAACGGCGATCGGTACATCACTCAATGAGATCACGATTCTTTCTCGTAACCATAAAACAGTCAAAAGAAAAGAAATACCCAAAACAATCGTAGCAAGCGCAATGCGTCCATTCTTCAATTTTCTAACCAAGGCTTATTTAGATATTCTAATCGATATTGTTCCTTGTTTATCATAATTCCCATCCGCGTCTTGCTTCAACTTTCCTTCAATGGATATTTCCATATCGATCCCATCTTCCCCTTTTCGAGTAACGCCCATTTGCGCATTTAAGCTTTTCTCTCTCTGAAAATTTGTTTGAGCATTCAATTCCATGAATCCATGCGTTTCATTATCTTGTGTGTTTTTTTCTGCACAAAGTATGATTCTTTCATTCCCAGATGATCTTCGAAGAGACTGCGAAGGTTGTTTCAGTGTAATTCCCAAGCACTGGTATTTAGATAGGATTATAGCATTTGGAAGCGTTGGAATAGAATATATATATGGAAATTGGTGTTCTAATGTTCTTTGGATCAACTGTTTCATTTCATTGGTTAATGACGTAACACATATCAAATCCGCAAAACCCGTTTCCATGCTTTGAATTAATTGTTGATTCCGGGTCGAAAAAATCTCCTGAAATTTGAAATCAACTGACCTGGTAACAATTTGATCACAACAAAGATTGTGAAATACCAATACAGATAAAATCAAAAAAACTCCCGATGTTCTAAAAACCATATATCACCCCGCCTTCGGAAAATAACTTTTTTTCAAAAAATAAGATTAAATTTTGTTTATGTCAAGGAAATTTTTAAAAACGTCTAATTGCAAACCGATTAATTTGCTGTTTTCTGGTATGGATTTGTCTTATGATGGAATGTATAAAGTGAGCACGATAAAAACAATGTCATGTCCATGCCGAAGTGGTAAACAATATGAGGCATGCTGCCAAATTTTTCATCAGGGAAAGAATCCGGATACAGCTCTTCAGCTCATGCGATCGAGATTTGCAGCGTATGCCCTGTGCTTGCCGGACTACATCATTCATACCACGCATCCGGCAAATCCCCAATTTTTCCATGATACTGCAGAGTGGACTCGAAAAATCTCTGAATTCTCTTCTCATACCGAATTTAAAGACTTAGAAATTCTTGGATTTCAAGAGAGTAACATATCTGCCACCGTAACTTTTGTGGCTCATCTTCTTCAAGACCAAAAAGATGTTTCGTTTGCCGAAAAAAGCTACTTTGAAAAAGTGAAGGGCAGATGGCTTTATCGCAGTGGTCAATGTGTCCCATTGCCGAAAAATAAAGACACGTTTGCATAGAATTGTCGAGCAGATTTGCCTTTCGCGCCCAAGTTTTGAGGTTTCTAAGGTGACCGTTAGATGACCCCGAATTAGGGATTACTCCCAGGCTTCATAACCCTTCGGTCCCTGGGTCAAGTCCAGGTTGCCCCACATGTTTTCCAGTACATTCCATCGCATTTCGGCACAATTCGGCTTGAAGAAAATCAAGATTCAAGTTTAAAATTTATGCCGCTTAGCATCACCGCTCTGTATGGACACGTAGAGGTAACCAAACAATTCAGTAACCAGATTTCAGATCAAATCCTTAAGGGAGGTTCTTTATGACTATCCAAACCCGGACAACTCAACCACCTCAAAGTCAAATAGACACCCTGGTGAAAGACCTTAGAGAAATGATTAATCAAACCAAAGGCGCTATCGCATCTGCTGTAAACCACAGATTAGGAATGCTCTATTGGAGCCTAGGGAATAGGGTGCGTAAAGAAATTTTGAAAAATACACGTGCCGAATATGGAGAAGAGATTGTCGCATCAGTGGCGCGACAATTGACACTTGACTACGGTAAGGGCTTCTCAGAAAAAAGCTTACGCAGAATGATCCAGTTTGGAGAGCTTTTCCCCGATGAGCAAATTGTCGCATCACTGATGCGACAATTGAGTTGGACCCATTTTACCCTCCTCCTTCCCATCAAAGACCCCCTCAAGAGGGACTTCTATGCAGAAATGTGCAGAGTGGAGAGATGGAATGTACGGACCTTGCAGAAGAAGATCGACTCCATGCTCTTTGAGCGTACTGCCCTATCCAAAAAGCCAGAAGAACTCGTTAGACTAGAGCTAGACGCATTATGCAAAGAAGATCAACTTGCTCCTGACCTTGTTTTCCGCGATCCCTATGTGTTGGAATTTCTCAAACTAAATGATCACTATGTGGAGAAAGACCTCGAAGATGCCATCATGCGCGAGCTTGAGCAATTCTTCCTGGAGTTAGGAATCGGGTTTAGCTTCCTCGCACGGCAGAAGAGAATCATTGTAGACAGCACCGACTTCTACATAGATCTCCTCTTCTTCCATAGACGACTAAGGAGGTTGGTTGTCATAGAACTCAAGCTCGGCGACTTCAAACCCGAATACAAAGGGCAGATGGAACTCTACCTCCGCTGGCTAGACAAATACGAGCGGGCGCCAGGCGAAGAAGCCCCCATGGGACTCATCCTCTGCACTGGGAAAAACCAAGAGTGCATTGAACTCCTCGAACTAGGTAAAGCAGGTATCCATGTCGCAGAGTACCTGACTGCACTACCTTCTAAGGAAGCTCTCCGTCAAACTCTCCAGAATGCCGCTAAGCGAGCTAAGAAACGACTCCAGGAGACGAAAGATGGTGAATGAGGCCGAATTTATGAAATTATTTGACGACACTCCCTAAGGGTTTTCGATGACGGCCTTCTGTTCCCTAATAAAGTGAGTGAGGAAGAAGGAGAGGAAGATGCCGATCGGCATGATGGAGAAAGCGACGAGGAAATTTTGCAGCGAGAAGAGGCGCACGCCGTCGACGAGCAGTTGATCCCAGGAGAGGTCGAGCAAAAAGCCGGTGAACGGGTAGAGGAGCATCGGCAGCCCCATAACGAGAACTCCACCGACTCCCAGCGATGTGGCGGGATAATCCTGAGGAGAGTTTTCGGTGATGACGGGATAGCCAAGCACCTGGCTGCTTGTGAAAAAACCAAGGAGGAAATAGAGGACGGCAAAGAGGACCTTTGATTCCTGCGGCATGAGAAAGATGGCGATGAGGAGGAAAAAAGAGGTAAAGGCACCGACGCGCATGGGGAAACGTTTTTCGGCAAGACGCTCACTGAGCCAGCCGAAGAAAGTGCTTCCGAAAATTGTACCTGTCGCAATCATGCCAATGATCATCGCCGCATCTTGATCGGAGAAGTGAAAAATCTGCTTGAGGAAAAGATTGCCCCAGACGGCGCCAAGGAGCATCAGCGGCATGTTCATCAGCGAAATGTAAAGGCCGCTGAGCATGTTTTGGGGATTGCGGAGCGCTTTTGTGAAAAGGCGGAAACTCCCTTTCCACGTGATGATGGGGGAACTGGCGGGGGTTAGCGGTTCATGGACGAAAAGGTACACTCCAATCAGGAGGAAAAAGCCGAGGGCGCCGTCGAGAAGAAGAAGTGAGCGCCAGGTAAATGTTTGCATGAGGAGAGAGACCGGCCACTGCGCAAGGGCGGCGCCGAGCATGCCGACAGTGATCATGAGCGCCATGATAAACCCGCGCCGCTTCGGCTCAAACCACTTGGTGGCGAGAGTCATGCATGAAAGAAAACAGAATGCATTGCCTATGCCGGAAATGAAATGGAAGAAGGAGGCGGAGACAAGGTTAAAGGCGTTGGCAAAGCCGAAAATGCCGATGATGCAAAGGACGACCGAAGCGAGAATAACTCGGCGCACGGACAGGCGGTCAAGGATAATTCCGGCAGGGATGAGAAAAAGGACGTCGGCAAAAAGATACGACGAGGTAAGAGTGCCCCAGGCGGCAGCATTCAACTTGAGCTCGTGCATCACATCCGATGAAAGTACATTCATCATATGGAGCTGGATGAGCTCAAAGGCAAAAAAGAAAGCAGCCATCAGGCATGCTAAAAATCCGATTTGTCTTGTTTTTGTCATAGGAGGACCTCCTCGGTCACGGGCAAGCCGACTTTTTTTTCAAAACAGGCGCGGCAAGTGGAAATGTAACTTTCATTACCGCCGATTTGTACTTTGGATCCATGCTTGACCGGATTTTTATTTTCGTCGATGCGCACGTTCATCGTCGCTTTTTTCCCGCAGGTGCACATCGTTTTGATTTCGATGATCTCTTCCGCCCAACAGAGCAAATACTTGCTCCCCTCAAACGGCTCTCCTAAAAAATCGGTCCTCAGTCCATACGTCAGTACGGGAAGCTTGAGTTCTGAAGTCACGTGCGAGAGCTCAATTACCTGATTCTTTGTCAGGAAGTGGGCCTCATCCACAAGAACGCATTTCAAATTGTCGGCTTGTTCATACTGGTCTCGGATAAAGGGGAGAAAACGGAACGAATAGTCAAATAAATAGGAATCGGAACTGAGACCGATGCGGGAAGTGATGGCAGGTTTTCCATAGCGCGTGTCGAAACCGGGACAAAACAGCAGCGTCTCCATGCCCCGCTCACGGTAGTTGTAACTGGCTTGCAAGAGGGTTGTGCTTTTTCCCGCATTCATAGCGGAAAAATAAAAATATAGCTTTGCCACGCGTCTATTTTATACTGCGAGCTTTTTTTGATTAAGCTCTTTTTTCATGATGTGACAAAGAATCTCAAAATCGCCTTGCGTAGTGAGTTTCCGGTTTTTTTCCTCACCCTGTACAAGCGTGACCGGATGGCCCATGGCAAGGACGAGCCCGCAATCGTCGGTAACGTCGGCATCGGGAAAACGGAGATGGGCTTCATGAATCAGTTTGGTAGAGAAACTTTGCGGCGTTTGTCCGAGTTTGCATTGCCACCGGGGTGGAATGGCAGAAACACACCCCTTTTCGATGATATTGATCGTATCGGGTGAATCGATCACCGTGTTCACCGCACCATGGGATTTCACAAGGCGGCAGTGGTCGGTAAGGATTCGCTCGGAGACGAGGGGCCGGCAGGCATCATGAATGACGACATATTCGATCCCGAGTTCCATGCACCTTTGAATTCCTGCGAGGGAAGAATCACGGCGTTCTTTGCCGCCGATGACGGTATGCGGAAAATCGATGTTATAACCGGCAGGCACAACGACAATGATCGTATCGAAGAGGCATGAAAGAGTAGCGGTTTGAAGTGGATATTCATAAACGGGCCGGCCCCGTAGCTTACAAAATTGTTTCAAGGTAGCACTTTTAAAGCGGTTCCCTTTGCCCGCGGCAAGGAGAACAAAACCAATACTCATGGAGAAAATGTCATCGAGGTAAAGTCGTGTTGCAATCGGGCAAGAGGGTCGGACGAGAGCGCTTGTGCATAGACGGCAAAAAGTTCTGCTTCGGTGATATTTCTGACCCATCCGTTTTGTACACCGACGAATAAGTGGGGCAAGTGCTCATCCAAGTCTTTCTTCGTCAGGCAGAGGGCATTTTTGACAATGACAAGGGCACGGACGGCACGGTCTTTGATTTCGAGGGAAGAAGTTTTCATAAGCTCTCGGGCGGCGGACCTGTACTCATTTTGGAGCTCCAATATCCCCCTTTTTGCCGTTTCGAGCAAGTATTTTTCCGTGACGCCTAGGGATGTAATGTTACATAGAGTTAAAAACAGAGGCGGACTGGTCCGGCCGAGAACAAATTCCATTCCGGGAGGAAATTGCAGCGTGCAGTAGTCCGATAGCGGGGCAAAGAGAAGGCTTTTAACGGTAAGGGCGGCGCCTGCATAGTCGATCCCGGCAGTCAGGTACCCGAATTTGTCATGGAATGCATAGGTAAAACGGCGGCTCAGTTCTTCCTCAAAGGCAATCAGTGAGTCGTAGGCAGAGAAAAGCTCGGAAGGATTTGCGATGGTAAAAAAGTGGAGATGATCCTCCGACAAAGGAGCAATCACTATCGGCCGCGATGCATGCTTATACAGGGTCCGGACCTTGTGGCCGAAGACAAGCTCCGATTCCGGTTGGGAAGGGGTATATGAAACGCACTGAGGTTCAAGGATCTCTTTGAGAAGGTCTCCGATTTCTTTTTTATCGGCATCGGACAGCTTGTGGGTGAACTTATACGGCTCGATATTGCGCCTAAGTTCCAGAACCATCTGTGCATTTTGTAAAAGGCCGGTAAAATCGATCACGGAGCCCTCCCATTCGTAATGGAGCTGATTTCGTCACGGATTTGTGCTGCAAGCTCGTATTTTTCATGTTGGAGTGCGTCGTTCAAGGCGAGGTGGAGGGACGAAATTTTTTCTGAAAGGTTGAGATCACTCCCTGTTTGGGGTTTATGGCCGATGTGGACCGTTTCCCCTGAAGCGGGCTTTTGCAGGAGCGAAAAAATTTCGCTCTCAAATGTCGAATAGCAAGAGGCGCAGCCGCATTCTTTTGTGCGGCGGAGCTCATGCACATCAAGGCGGCACTCCGGGCAGCGCAAAAATGCATGGGGAGAAGTTTCTCCATAAATTTCCCGCAATTTGGGGCACTGGGCGCACATTTCCAGCCGCTTTTCTCCCCCCTTCTCTAAATATTTATAGCAAAAGGCGATATCTTGATGACAATTATCGCAATCTTTATGCTTCATAATTTTTCTCGATTATTTCTTTGGATAGTAATTTATTTTATTGATTTTTTCAACAATGACAAAAATAGGCAAATACGCGATACGACAATTAATGAATAATATAGCTCTCCTGGTATGCACTCTTTGCCTCGTCGCACAAAACAAGGCTCCCGAAGATGAGGTGGTACAGAAGCTTTCGCCGATGTATCAGAAAGTGTATATTTATGCCCTTGACGATCAGCAGAAAAAGCAAGTGACGGCTTTCACGAAGAAAGGACAAAGTCCTTACGCCGCCATCGATGCGATCCTGGCGCGCAATCGCAAGGCAAATGAAAAAGATCCCTCGAAAAATCTGACTCCGGCAGAGCGAGCCATGAAAAAAAAAGACAACTCGTATATCATCATGAAGCAATGAAACATTTTTGCTCTTCTTCCGATGCTGCCCTCATGGGCCAAAAGTCTCCCATACATATGCATCAGGTGCATTCCGATGTGGTTGATGTGCTTGAGGACGGGATGGGTCCGTTCCAGGACGGAGTGATCACCCAGAGGCGGGACGTGGCGCTTGTTATTCGCCATGCCGATTGCCAGCCGATTGTACTGTACGATCCGGGACGGGAGGTTCTTGGAGCGGTCCATGCCGGGTGGCGGGGCATGGTAAGCGGTATCGTGCAGGTAGCGGTGCGAAAAATGGAAAGCCGCTTCGGTTCTGATCCTTCCCGGCTCGAGGTGCATATCGGGCCATCTCTATGCCCAAACCATGCCGAATTCAAAAATTTTCTTACCGAATTCCCCCCCGCTTTTCATCCGTTTCAAATCAGGCCCCATTACTTTGACTTATGGGCGATCACGAAGATGCAGCTTGTCGAGGCAGGGGTGCACCTTCACAATATTCGGGTGGAAAGGGTGTGCACCTTGTGCGGTTCCGGGAATTTTTTTTCGTTTAGGCGGGATAAGACAAAGGAGCGCAACGTAACGGTTGCATTTCTGGGGTGACCGAAAAGACGGGTAAAAAGGGAGGGGGAAAAGCCCCACACTTGCCGCTCCCATAGGTCGGGATTGATTTTATTGATGCCGATATAGTCTCGGGCTCGAGGAATGGCTTTTAACATGCTCCCATTTTACCCGAAAGGGGGCGTTTTCCGCTCGCAAAAAATGGTTTTTTCAATTACAATCTGGCCATGCAAGAGGTTTTTTTAGATCAGCCACGATTGATCACTTCTGTGCGATACCATGACGAGAGAGGCTTTTTTTCCGAACTATTTCGCGACTCTTCTCTCTCGGCCCGTTTTGTGCAGGACAACTGCTCTTTTTCTAAAAAAGGGGTGATCCGCGGTCTCCATTTTCAGCCGGGTCAGAGTAAATACGTAACGGTACTGAAGGGAGCCATATTTGATGTTGCCCTTGATATCCGCCCCGACTCCCCCGCCTTCGGAACATGGCAAAGTTTCGAGCTCAGTTTTGAAAATGGAAATTCCCTTTTTGTTCCGGACGGTTTTGCCCACGGGTTTTGCGTCCTTACCGAAGAGGCAACCGTGATGTATAAAGTGTCTGCATATTATGATCCACTGCTGCAGGGAGGGATTCATTTTTTAGATCCAATGCTGCAGATTCCGTGGCCGGTCGATCAACCGATCGTATCAAGGCGCGATCAGGCCCTTCCTTGTTTGGGGAAAACGGCATGAAATGTTGGGTTGTGGCAAGCGGCGGCCTTCTCGGATTTGACCTCGGCCTTCTTCTTTCCGCAAAAGGGATCGAATGGGTGGGAACTTCCCATTCTGAGCTCGACATTACCTCGGAAAGCGCGATCGAGGCGTTTGTGGAAAAAGAGCGGCCGACGCACATTTTCAATATGGCTGCCTACACCGATGTGAACCGTGCCGAAACTGAAGGCAAGGAAGAGGCGTATGCGACAAATCGGGATGGTCCGATTCACATTGCGCACGTTGCAAAAAAAACGAGCGCCCGCTTCATCCATGTGAGTACCGATTATGTGTTTGACGGGAAGAAAGAGACTGATTACACCGAAGACGATCCAACGGGCGCGGTCAACGAATACGGCAGATCAAAATTAGAAGGGGAGAGGGGAATGTTTGCCGCCTATCCGGCAGCCCTCAGCGTGCGCACTGCATCTCTGTACGGCCTTCACAAAGACGGGCATGTGGCGGCAATGGTGAAAGCGCTCCAAACGCAAGAAGAAGCGTTCCATATTACCGACCAGATTTCCACTCCCACCTATACTCCCGATCTTGCAGAGGCGCTACTTATTCTCTCCGGAGAAAAGGGGATTGTCCATTTCGTGAATGGAGGATGGTGCAGCAGGTTCGAACTTCTCCAAGAGGTGCTAAGCTTGTGCCATACGTGGAGAGTTCCCGTGCGTGCAAAGCGTCTCGTGCCAAAAACGCAGAGAGAAGTATCCCGAGGAGCTACGCGTCCCGTCAGAACGGTCCTCTCTACGCGAAAATATCAAAGTATCGCGGGAAAGGTGCCGCGCCACTGGAAAGAGGCCCTGGCAGAATACTTTAGTCACAAAGCGGATGTATGGAAAACCTAGGCAATATTCTCGTGACGGGCGGAGCCGGTTTCATGGGCTCCGACTTTATCCGGCTGCTTCTCGAAGAGATCGATTATCCCGGTCTTGTAGTCAACTACGATCTTTTGACTTATGCAGCCAATCTCGATGCGCTTAAATCGGTAGAAAATCATCCCCGTTATCTGTTTGAACGGGGCGATATTCTCGACCGGGAAAGCGTCCTCCGCCTTTTGCAGAAATATCACATCAAAACGATTGTCCACTTTGCCGCCGAATCCCATGTCGATCGCAGTATCAATGAGCCCGGCGTCTTTGTCGGCACAAATGTTCTCGGCACCGAAGTTCTTCTTGAAGCGGCCCTCTCCATAGGAAATATTTATATTCATCACATTTCCACGGATGAAGTATACGGACAGCTTCGGAAAAAGGGGGCCTTTACCGAATCGAGTCCATACCGTCCCCGCTCGCCCTATTCGGCGTCCAAAGCGGCAAGCGATCACCTTGTCGCTGCAGCAGGCATCACCTACGGATTGGAATATTCCATTTCCCATTCATCGAATAATTTCGGCCCGTGGCAAAATCCGGAAAAGTTGATTCCGAAAACGATCTACGCCTTGCTTCATGAAGAGCCGGTCCCTCTCTACGGCACGGGGCAAAATATCCGCGAATGGCTTTTCGTGAGGGATCATTCTCGTGGCATATGGTCGATATTGAATGCAAAGCGGAAAAATACGGTGTGGAATTTGGGTGGCGGCATAGAGATGACCAACCTCCAAGTGGTGGAAACCATCATCCGTGTGGCTCTGAAATATACAGACCACTCTTACGAGGAATTGAAAAAACGGGTGATTTTCGTTCCCGACAGGCCAGGACATGATTTCCGCTACGCCATCAATATGACGAAAATCCGAAAGGAACTGGGTTTTATGCCCCGGATCTCCTTCGAAGAAGGAATTGAACAAACGTTTACGTGGTATCACAATGTGGTTTCGAAAGAAAAAAATTGCCTGCATCATCCCTGCTAGGCTGGCGTCATCGCGCCTCGAAAAAAAGATGCTCAAATCGATCGCCGGAAAACCAATTCTGCAATGGATTTGGGAGACGGCGACAACATGGCATTTATTCGACGAGGTAGTGTTTGCCGTTGATGGACCTATCCTGCAGCAATGGGTAAGCCGGTTTGGCGGCAAGGCAATCACCACCCCGCCCGAACTGGAAAATGGGACGGCGCGGGTTGCCTATGTGAGAGGGGCGGGACTTGTCAAAGCCGATATCTGGGTCAATTGGCAAGGGGATCAGCCCTTTATTGACCACGAAATGCTCAGAGATTTGCTAAGGCCGATCGAGGAACCCTTCGATGTGCTCACATTGAAACGGGAAATCACCGATCTCAAATCGGCGCTCGATCCCAATATTGTGAAAGTGGTGTGTAATAAAAAAGGGGAAGCTCTCTACTTTTCCCGTTCGATGGTCCCCTACAACCGGTTGCCGGAGCATGCCGTACCCCATTATAAACATGTCGGCCTCTATGCCTACTCGGAGAAAGCCCTGGGAAAGATCGCCGGTTTTTCCGTCTCTCCTCTTGCACGGGCCGAATCCCTCGAACAACTCACCTTCCTCGACGAAGGGCTCAAAATATTTGTTTCCGAAACAAAAAAAGACACGATTGAGATTGATACCAAGGCCGACATGGAACGTGCGGAAATGTATGCGAGCGGGTTGATCTTGCCGGACAATTCGTGTATACTACCCGTAAGTTTATGACGACCAAAGAATTTTTAGAAAGTCGTGGGGAGTATCCTTACGGTTTCACAACTGATATTGAGCATGATAGCTTTGACAAGGGGTTGAATGAGGAGGTGATCCGGCGCCTTTCTGCTCTCAAAGAAGAGCCGCCGTTCATGCTGGAGTTTCGCCTCAAAGCGTTTGCCCGCTGGAAAGAGATGGAGCCGCCCCGCTGGCCGAACCTTGCTTTGCCCGAGATCGACTTTCAGGATATCCGCTACTTTTCGGCACCAAAATCAAAGCCGAACCTCGAATCGCTCGATGAGGTCGACCCCGCCATTTTGGACACCCTCCGGCGTCTCGGCATTCCCGTTGATGAGCAAAAAGCGCTCATGAATGTGGCCGTCGACGTCGTCTTCGATTCGGTATCTCTTGGGGTTGCATTTCGGGAAAAGCTCGATGCAGCGTGAGTGGTGCTTTGCTCCATGTCGGAAGCGATCCGAAAGTACCCTGCTATTGTGAAGCAGTATTTGGGAAGTGTCGTCCCGATCGGGGACAATTTTTATGCTGCTCTCAATTCGGCCGTCTTTTCCGACGGATCTTTCGTATATGTGCCGAAAGGGGTGAAATGTCCGATCGAGCTGTCAACCTACTTCCGCATCAACGAGCGGGAATCGGGACAATTCGAAAGGACCCTCATCATCGCCGAGCCCGATTCCACTGTGAGCTATTTGGAAGGGTGCACGGCGCCTGCGTTTGATACGAACCAGCTCCATGCAGCGGTGGTGGAACTCATTGCACACGACAGGGCCGAAATCAAATACTCGACCGTACAAAACTGGTATCCGGGCGATCCGAAAACGGGGATCGGGGGAATTTGGAATTTTGTCACTAAGCGGGGACGGTGCGCGGGAGTGCGCTCCAAGATTGCCTGGACCCAGGTGGAAGCGGGCGCTGCCATCACGTGGAAATATCCGAGCTGTCTTTTGGACGGCGACGAATCGGTCGGCGAATTCTATTCGGTTGCTCTGACAAGCGGACAAATGCAAGCCGATACCGGAACGAAAATGATCCATCGTGGGAAGAACACGCGGTCGACTATTGTTTCCAAAGGGATTTCGGCCGATCGCTCGAAAAACACGTATCGGGGGCTTGTCAAGGTCGGATCCGGCGCTACCGGCGCACGCAATTTTACACAGTGTGATTCAATGCTCGTGGGGCCGTCGTGTGCTGCCGGCACATTTCCTTATATCGAAGGCCATACCGATCTCATCGACATCGAACATGAAGCGTCTACATCGAAGCTCAGCGAAGAACAGATTTTTTATCTCATGTCGCGGGGGCTTTCGCAAGAAGAGGCTATTTCAATGATCGTCAGCGGGTTTTGTAAAGAGGTGATCCGCGAGCTTCCTCTCGAGTTTGCGACCGAGGCCATGAAACTATTAACCATCAAATTGGAAGGATCGGTGGGGTGATGTTAACGATTTCAAATTTGCACGTGAAGGCCGAAGGCAAGGAAATTCTCTCGGGAGTCAATCTGGAAGTGAAGCCCGGACAGGTGCACGCGATCATGGGGCCGAACGGTGCCGGCAAGTCTACCTTGGCCAAAGTGCTGGCAGGCTATCCATTCTACGATGTAGAATGGGGAACGATCCGGTTTTGCGATAAAGACCTCATGGAGCTCGAACCCCACGAGCGTTCGAAAGCGGGTCTCTTTGTCGGCTCTCAATATCCTCTCGAAGTGCCGGGCCTTAGCAACCGTGAGTTTCTCTTTGAGATTTTCAAGGCGCATACGGGAGAAAAAAGTCGTGACCGGTTTGAGGTAGCCCTCGCACACCTTGTAAAACAGCAGAAAATAGACCCTTCTTTTCTGGATCGCGACTTGAATGCAGGCTTTTCGGGGGGAGAAAAAAAGAAGAACGAGATTTTACAAATGGGGTTGATCGATCCCAAACTTGCCGTCCTGGACGAAACCGACTCGGGGCTCGATATCGACGCCCTCAAACAGGTGGCCTCGAATATCCGCTCCTTTCTCCGTCCCGATAAGAGCATCATCTTGATCACCCATTACCGCCGCCTCCTCGATTATGTGAAACCCGATTTTGTCCATGTCATGACGGACGGAAAAATTACGGCGACCGGCGGATTTGAGCTTGTTGAAAAGCTGGAAGCACATGGGTATGCACCATGTTGATCGAAAAAGAAGAGAAACGAAGCGACCGATACCGCAATGTTCTTTTCCGATCCTCGACGGAAAAGCCGTTTGCCAAAAGAGTTCCCGTTTCACATAGGGCGCGGGCGGCGAAGAACTGCCTCATTCTGGACAACGGTTTTTTTCGAGAGGAGGCTGCGTCCATCGGCAGCGAGCTTTCGCGGTGTGATATCATGTCTTTTTCGGAAGCCCTCGAACAATACGGCATTGTGATTGAAGATAAAATACAAAAACTGGCGGATCACGATCCCGACCATTTTGTCCGGATGAATGCACGAGAGAGTGGAGACGGACTGTTTATTTTTTTTCCGAAACATTTCTGCCTGTCTGAACCTCTTTACATCGATCTCAGGTTTGAGGAAGGGGTGAAAGCATTTCCCAAACTCTTTTTCTTCCTGTCGGAAGGGGTAGAGATTGAGTGCATCATGAATATTTATGGGGCGAAAGAACTCTCTCTCAATATGCTCACGATGCTCATCCAGGAAAAAAGAAGCCGGATGAGATGCGTTTCTCTTACTCATGCATCCGAGCGGAGCGAGGTTTTTACCGGGCTCAGGGCGCAGTTGAAACAAGATGCGGTTTTATCGATGCAAGAATTTTCCCGCGGCGCGCTATTTTTACGCCGCGATCTCCATGCCGAGCTCGAAGAGGCAGGCGCTGCCGTCGATTTTTCGGGATGCGACATTTTGGACGGAACGTTTCAAGCCAACTCCTACGTCAAGGTCGATCACAAAGCGCCCGATACCCTTTCAAAACAGCTTTTCAAAGCCACTCTTGCTGGTCATGCCCGCTCCAGTTTCGAAGGGCTCATCTGTGTGCATCGGGGAGCCTCCCGCACCGACGCGTATCAAATGAGCCGGGCCGTTCTCTTGAGTGAAGAAGCGAAAGCGTTCATAAAGCCGAACCTCGAAGTGTACCAGGACGATGTGAAAGCCTCTCACGGCGCCACCATTGCGAGGCTCGGATTAGAAGAAAGAACGTATCTTGCGATGCGCGGCATCGGTCCCGAAGATGCGGTGCGACTTCTCGTCCGGGGGCATCTCGAAGAGATGGTACATAAGGCGCCTCCTGTATTTCAAAAAGAAGTGGAGGCATTTTATGAAAAATGATTTTCCGATATTTCAAAAACGTGATCTCGTTTATCTCGACAGTGCTGCTACGACGCAAAAGCCGGCTGCCGTCATCGACGCCATGTCCGAGTTTTACAGAACCGCTTACGGTCCCGTGCATCGCGCCGTTTACGATCTTGCCCTTGAGGCAACCGCCGCCTATGAGGCAACGAAAATGGCGGTGGCCAAATTTATCGGTGCAGAGAGCGGCTCTGAAATAGTCTATACGAAAAACACGACCGAAGCGATTAACCTTCTCGCATTTTCTTTAGCACAAGCACATCTCAAACCGGGAGATGCAATCCTTCTCACAGAAATGGAGCATCACGCAAATCTGGTGCCTTGGCAAATTGTAGCAAGAGAGAGGGGCGCCGAGCTTCTCTTTGCCCGTATCGATGAACAGGGGGAAATCGATATGAACGACTTTGCAATGAAATGTACCGAACGCACGAAAATCGTTTCTTTCTGTCACGCCTCGAATGTGCTCGGAACGATCAATCCCGTCCCGGAATTAGCCGGCCTGGCAAAAGCAATCGGTGCCGTCGTCATTGTCGATGGCGCTCAAGCCTCTCCTCACATTCCCATCGATGTGGCCAGCCTTGGCGCCGATTTCTATGCCTTTTCTGCACACAAAATGTACGGACCGACCGGAATTGGAGTCTTGTGGGGTAGAAGAGCACTCTTGGACCTTCTTGAGCCGCTTATTTATGGGGGAAGCATGGTCTCTTCGGTTTCCTATCATTCTGCCGCTTTTCAAGACATTCCGCTAAGACTCGAGGCGGGAACGCCTCCCCTTGTTGAGGCCATCGGTCTGCAAGCGGCCATCGCCTACCTGGAATCCTTGGAAGGGGACACTGGCTCTTTGTATGCCGATATAGAAGCATCCCTGAGTGCAATTCCGGGCATCCGCCTGTTCGGTCTTGCCGAAAGTAAAGTTCCGATCCTGTCCTTTGTCATAGACGGCATTCACCCCCTCGATCTTGGAACGCTCCTCGCGGCAAAAGGCGTCGCAATCCGTACCGGATCGCTCTGTGCCGAGCCCCTCACGCGCCGCCTTGGCCATGACATCCTGTGCCGACTCTCCCTCGGCTGCTACAATGATCGAAATGACCTCGCCCGTTTCTTCACCGCCCTGAGCGAAGCGATCACAATGCTTACCTAGTACATGTTATCAAATAATTAATTTATTATTCTTAATATTCAATATTGTTTATAATTAGTTATCATGGAATTTTCAACTTGGAAATCAGCGATTCAAACTGAGACGGGAACCGATTGGCTGCATGCGCTCCCGATCGAAGATTCTCATCTAGAAGGATTTAAGATTTATAGGGTCGCTTATACCGAACTGTCCTTCAACGAACTGCTGCCTGAAAAAAAGCACATCATTGCCTTCCCGGTCGACATCAAAACAGGTGATTTTTACATCGATGATAGCCGAAGAAAAATTTATATAAAAAATCTCTCCTTTATTTTCTTACGCCCTTTTTTCATGATCTATGAAACTCTCTATCATGCTTCTTGTGTGGGCATTGTGAAGGAAATTCGTGCTTGCTATCGAGAGTGGCAAGCGGCAGCAAATGACAATTCTCCCCCGACCAGCCGAGCCGAAAGGCAAAAAAATGCCTTAAAAAAATGTTTACTACGCTCCGGATTGTCTCTTGTGAGTATTGTCTGGATTCCTATCGTATCCCTTGCACTGTGGGTAATGCATGTGGTCACGGCAGTCGTTGGCCTGATCGCTCCCCGTCATCTCGGGACAATGCGAAAGTGGATGGGACAGCTTCAAAGAGTGAAACGTTTCGGATGCTCGCATTTCGGAATCGAGTGTACCTCTTGTTTTGAGCCTTTTGGCAACTTGGCAAGTGAAAAAAAATATTTACGAGAGCTTCCCCCCACGGTAAAAGAAACTACCGAAAAGGCAATGCTCCATCTTACGCAGAACCATATTGAATGGTTAACAAGAAGAGACAGGCATCTCGTCAGCAGAATCATAGCTCCGCACTTGGGTGAGGACGAGACTTATGTTTCTGCTCTAGTCAATGAGAGACCGTTTTTTCCTTGTCTCGCTTCTTGAACGTTAGTATTCTCTATATTGTGTTGTGAAATGTTGCCGGAAAAGTAGCGATCGATTACGAATGGGTTCATGGATATTTCTAGACTTTCCGGTATGCGGTATCTTCTCAGGGAAGATGGAATAGTTCCTCTGCCGCAGAGGGCTGACTGGCACCGGTTCATTTCAAAAAAAGCCGAGCCTCTCCTCCCGTGGAGCCGGCGCATCCTGGAGCATATCCGCTCGGAAAAATCCTTAAAGAAACATGCAGAAGGGGCAGAATGCATCGAAATAGTGCTTGAAGCAGGAGGCTTTTGCCGTCTCTATTTCTATCGCGGCAAAACCGGAGTTACTTCATTTTCCTTCCAAGAACCGTCCCTGGCTGAGGTGTATGTGGAAGGAAAACGGAAATGGGCAGCCAAAACGATCCAAGAGGCCTGGAAACAGAGCATCCCTGCGGTTAGAAAAAGCCATCCGCGACATGTGCTCTATCAGAGATGGGCCTACATGCGTACGACGATATATGGCCTCTTGAAAGATCCTTCTTTGAGCCTTGAGACAAAAAATGCCCTCAGGTTTTTCCTGCTTCAATATCTGGCAAAAATTGCTTCGCACAGTTTCGATCCCGAGAGTGAAAACTTTGTCTCCTTGACCCCAATGCAAACTGACGTTATGTATCACCGCAGTACGAATGATATTCCCATTTTGCAAATGTTGGAAGCCGCTCTCTTAGTGAAACTCGGCATAAGAGCTTCTGCGTACCTTTCCCTTCCCGATTTTGCCGGTGTAGAGGAGATCATTCCGTACCCATACCGGGTTTGTAAATTAGAGTGGGAAGATGATGACACTACTGTACTCAGCAAACTCTCGGAATCCGAAGGCGACCTTGCCGTATATTTTCACGCTACCATCGATCCCGCCGGAGACATTCGGCAGCAAAGGGAAAATATTGAGAAGAGAAGCAGCGATTTTGCCAAGCATTTCCCGACTGAAAAAAAGGTGATGATTTTTGCGGCCGTCACACTCGGCACGCTTTCGTTCATTTTAATTCCTACGATCACACTACCCGGATTTCATCAGTATTCAAATGAACCGTATGAGGAGCTGCGTACTATCCAGGCAGAAACCGGTTCCATCCCTACCCAACAACAGGCTGCAAGGACTCTTACTGCAATGATAGAAAATATCGAAGGTTTTGCCGCATTTTCTCATGCTCCTCCAAAGGCACAAGAGCATCTTGGAACCCTCTTTATTCCGACGTTCAATGCATTTGTTACAAGCAGCACCTACCTTCGATTCAAAAATATCGCTTTGCAGCCTTTAGCGGGGTACCCGCGGGCGCTGCCGCTTCTTGCCGAGAACATATGCCGTTTTATCGAAGGCTTGCGAGAATACGAGCCTGATCGCGTTTTTGAGCGGCTGCGTCTCTCCGGTTTTCTCCGTGAGTCTTACGCTCGTGTTCTCAATTTTATGGAAGTGCTCCTCAACCTAGATTACGAAAATACCCCTTTGGCCTGTTATTTTCTGGACGATTACAAAGATCTGATTTTCGAAGATTTGTTTTTCTGGGCCGAGCTTTGCCTGGACCTTTCCCGTGCGGCAGAAGGGCTTTCAAGCGGAGCTATGGTGGAAGAGGGACCTGCAGTTTTCGGCCTTGTAAGCAGCGGGATGCGGTGTTCCGCCCTCATCCGGCGCACTCTGAAAAAATTGTGCCCTTCAAGGGAAGTCGAACTTGTGATGTTCGAGGATACCTATTTCGAAAATTTTCTGCCGCATAACCGGGAAACGATCACTCTGGTTACCTCGACCCGGCTTGTCTCTACCTATGATGATTCGTTGCGAAAATGCATCATGCAATTTCAGGGTGAAGAGAAACGGATAGATGCTCTCTTTATCGATTTTCATAGCAGTGTGAACACAAACTGTGCGTTTCTCACGGCTCATGATGTAGGCAGCGTGATTCGAGAAGTGCTTTTCCAAAGAAGGGAGCCGCTCATGGTAGTGATCGATGCCACTCTTGGCATGATCCGGGATGATGAGGTTCATAATTTGCTCCGGCAATATCGTGAAGAGGTACTTCAGGGAAGGCTATCTATCGCTCTGTACCGAAGCTGTCAAAAGTATGACCAGTTCGGTACGGACAAATTGAGCGGCGGGTTCATTCAACTTTTCAGTAGCGACCGGGAGACGGTGCGTCTCTTCCGGGAGGAGCTGGAAAAAGAGCATGTTGACGGGTACAATATCAAAGCCCTCTCGCACCTTTATCGCCATTGCAGCCGTGGGCTCGATCTGCATCGGAAAATGAGCTTTGATAGTGCGCGCCTTTTCTACGAATCTTTGGGAAAAGAAGCGTTCTATGAAGAGGGTTCAATCGGCTTTGAAGTGAAGAATGATCCGAGAAATCCTTTTAACGTCCTGATCATGCCGTATGACAGGGTAGACGCGCTGCAGCCTGAGATAACAAAGCTCTTTTACAAGAATAAAATGGCGGCCATTCCACGCATCAGTTTCGGTTTTGTGAATACGACGATTTCTCTCTTCGATGCATTAGAAACGGCAGACGTGCTTGCCAGAGTTAGTTTTGGTCTCGAAGAGCCCGAACATATCCGCGGCCTTGCAAAGGATCTTACTGCCTGGATAGCCAACTTCAAATCCCACAATATGTAAATGATGGTGTTTCACGAGTCATAAATAGCATCCTGTAGATTTCTTCGTGTCTTTGTGTTTAATCCCCTTTAAGTTTCGAAAGAAGTCTATTGTGTTTCTGCTATCGTGCGGAGACAAAAAAGAAAGGCCGGGAAGTTGATTCCCGGCCTTCATTATGAATTTCAGATGGCTTGATTAGAAGCTAACTGTAACGGTGAGCGTAAAGCCTTGGAGAGAAAGGTCTCCGTAGCCTGCTGAGCCCATTGTTGGTGGTTGCATATGGTTATGAGAGAACCAAATTTGTTCTTCCCATGCAGCGGCAATCCTTAGACCCCAAGTATTGTCACTCCACATTGAATCCCATGCAAGTCCGAGCATCATTTCGATCATCGGCTCTACATAGTATTGAGAATCACTTGTCCAGTACTCAGTTACCGTTTGGTAAGTAGTAGCATTAGTGTATGTTCTAACAGTATGCTCTTGGCTGGTTGGCTGGAATTGTGACCATGGCAACGCCGCACCCATATTTAGGAATACTGACCAGTCGTTTGTGATGAAATAACTGGTGTTGGTTCCTGCGTAAGGTCCGACTCCCCATGAAGTCTGCTTGTTGTAGAAGTAGTCTACACGGTTGTATGTGCCGCCGGGTTGGTAAGTGAAGTCAAAATGCTGGGTATCCCACATACCGACCAAACCGATAAACGGTCTGAGCATGAGGTAATGTCCTGCATAGAAGCTTCGTCCCATGTTCGCATCCACTCTGTTGAACTGGAGGCGCCATGCGGATGACACAGCATTAAGCTGAGCATACACGGGAGTTACGGAAGTTGCGTTGTAGAAAGGCCATGTTGCTATAGCCTGCCCACTTGCCACTGTTGCAGAGGATTGCGTTGAATTGTTGTTTCGGAACCACTCATAGCGTGCTTGGATATCCCAGCAGTCATGATAGAGGTTTGCGCCTAATCCTACTTCAAAACCGGAATTCAGTCTGGTAGCAGGATAAATTTTCGACCCTTGGACGGGGTTTGCTGTGTTGCCGGACCACACGTTGGTAGATGCGACACAGAGACCGCCTTCACGAGCCGTCCACAAAGTATATGCAGCCATGATGGAAACGCTCATCGCATCTTCACCCATTTGGCATGCTCCAGGTGGAACACCGGCTCTTTGGTCCGTGTTGTTGCTGTCACTGTCTTGGTTGTTGTTGCTTCCGGCAAACACCGTTGCAGCAGCAAACATACCACAGACACTAATGAATTTTCTAAGGTAATTGTTCATTCCCTTACTTCTCCCTTTTAGATATTTCCATATCATTTTTTTTGACGTTTTTGTTTTCAAAAGTAACCACAAGAGTAGTGTTCAAAAAAAATCCTGTCAATAGTTTTTGTTATGTTTTTTTTTCATACTATTAAAATGTCTGAATTGTTTGCAAAATCCAATTTGTCCAATCGAGAGAAAAAGAGGACATGTTCTTGATAATCAAATACCATCCTGCCCACAATAAAAGTAATCCCAGTATGGATTTCAGCGACATTCCCAGAAAAGCAATCTGAATTTGGGGTGCTAAACGGTTCGCAATCCCCAAAAATGATTCTGCCATGAGTACGCCCAAAATCGCAGGCATGGCTATTTGGATGGACACCTCGAATATTTTGCCTGCAAGCCCCACAATGGCTCCCCAGAACGTCTGGTTCTGAAAAAAGTGCAGAGGAGAAAACTCTGCGACAGGTAGGATGAGAAAGGAAGTTTCGACGGCGTCGTAAAAAAGAAGGGGGCCGTCAAGCTGGTAAAACAAGGCAATCAGGTAGTAGTTGAAGAGCACCCCGATCGGAGAGGTCTGGATTTCCATGGTGGGGTCCTGGGTCATGAGCATCGATGAGCCTCGCATGTAATCGATGATGATTCCTGCCGATTGTGCGATATGAAAGGGGATTGAAGCTAAGAATCCGAGACAAAAGCCGATGAGGAGTTCTTTTGCCGTGAGGGCGTAAAACATCATAGAGGTGATGTGTTTCGTGGGAGAATGGTAGAGGATGGTCGGCAAAAACACGAGAGTTAAACATAGTATCATACCGGCCCGGGCGGTCATGGGAAAACCCTTGCGGGATCCTAGAAAGGGGGCAAGGAAAACGACGGGAGCAAACCGGATAAAGGTAAGGAGAAAAAACCGCCAGAGGTCGGAAAATTCCATCTCCCCCATGCCCGTAAGAAGAAACAATTGATACGGGTCCACAGGTTCATCCCCCCCATTTTCCAATATTCTGGAAAATCGTTTGCGCATACTGGAGTATCTGGGAAGACAAAAATCCCCCCATCAGCATGATGGTGAGAATGACCGCCACAAGTTTGACGGTAAAGGAAAGGGTTTGTTCCTGAATTTGGGTGGCTGCCTGAAATATGGCGACGAAAAGACCGCAGATCATGCCGATCGCGATCGGGGGACCGGAGAGGATGAGTATCAATAGAAGGGCCTGATAGGCAAGCTGGTAAATTTCGGATGAAAACATGGTCCTCCCGTTAATTGTACGTTAGTACGACACCTTCTACGAGGAGCGTCCACCCGTCTATCATCACGAGTAGGAGCAGCTTTAGAGGGAGTGCGATGGTAAGAGGGGAGAGCATCATCATCCCCATAGCAAGAAGGATATTGGAAGTAACAAGGTCGACGACGAAAAAAGGCAGGTAGATGAGCACACCTATCTCAAATGCCCCTTTGATTTGTGAAGTGATATAGGCAGGAATGACGACGATGAAATCTTTGGTTGTGACATCCCCTTTGTATTCGTCCGGAAATTTTTGCCGGGCAAGCTGGTAGAAATATTGCCGGTGTTTTGTCAGGGAATTGCGGATAAGGAAACTGCGCATAGGCTCTTTTCCTTTATCGATCAGGGTCATCAGATTTTCTGCCGAGACCGTGGAAAACAGGGGGTAGTCTTTAGAAGCGACCGAATTGATATAGCCGGAGGTTTCCTTGTACATGGCAAGAGCCGTCGGGAACATGACATAAATGGCCATGAGGAGTGCTATGCCGTTCAAAGCCTGGTTGGGGGGCGCGTTTTGAACGCCGACCGCTTGCCGGAGCAGAGAGAGGACGATCACCATTTTGAGAAATGAAGTAAGGAGCATGACGACAAAGGGGAGAAGTGCCAGTGCGGCGAGCATGGCTACTTTCGAGACAAGGGGGGGCTGCTGCACCGCGGGCGTTTGGCACGAAGCAAAGGAAGGCGCTACGAGAAGAATCAGGAGGAATCCTCGGGAAAGAGCGCGCAGGAATTTACCTTTTTTTGAAAGTTTCAAATGCTCTCTCCAAGGCTCTAAATTGGCTTTCCAGGGTGGCATTGATAATGCCCTTTTCTGTTTCTATAATGGCGCTTCCCTCTTCGATATCGGCTCGTGTGTCAAAATGGAGATTTTCCAGGTGCTCGAAGGGGGCGCGGATTCGTTCTTTTGCCGCTTCAATATGGGGAAGATCTTTTTTATTGACGTAGATTCTTACAATACGGCTTTGAAGAGCTCCTTTGATCGACTGAAAAACTACATCGACGATAAACTCGGGGTGAGCCTCCAAGGCATCACCGATGATTTTTTTGACCGATTTCAAAACAAGGGGCAGGATTTGCATCTGGATTTCATGGCGGAGAACCTTCAACTCTTGTTCGAAGACCAAAAAATGCTCGTACAGTTGGGATAGCCCTTCTTCAAACCCTTTTTGTTTTTCTTCGCTGCGGAGCTTGGCGATTTCTTTCTTCGCTTTTTTCCATGCCGCCTCGATGCTTTTGCCGGCCGCTTCGACCATTTCATGCGTAGAAACGACCGTTTCGAAATCTTCTTTCGGAATTACTTTCCCCTTTCCCAGGGCAACTTTTTTATCTCCGATCAGTGAGAATAAGTGCATAAGACCTCACTTTTAGCAAGTTCTATTTGTTTTTCTATCGAATCGGCATATTTTTCCATCAGGGGAAGGTCGATCCGGAGATCGAAAAGGTAGGCCCATTTTGCGTGCATCACATGGCGCAAATAAAATCCGAGATCGGGGTGGTGCTTGTGGAGGATCGATCTGATCCGCACAAAACCGTGTTCGATGAGTATTTTCTCCAGGGAAACGGAGCCTGACAGGAGGGAAGGAGCTATTTTTACGGTGAAATAGTTCCCCCGTTTGGAAATTTTTTCAAGAAACCGGCGCTCCTCTTCGGTCAAAGATTCAAGAAGATGTCGGAGCAATTTCCCGTCGACAATTTTGGAACCGGCAGCGGCAAGGTCGAACAAACCGAGAAAACGGAGAACGGGCTCGATGGGTGCGCCGCCCTCTTCGAGAAAAAAGAAAAGAGGGGTTTCTCGAAAAAAATCCTTCCTGAGGGGTACATAGCCGTCCAAGCACCGTTTATGGATGACCGATAGGAGAAGGTGGGTAAGGGTATCGTCCCGTGAAGGGCAGGTCTGCATCGCCATAAGATAGAGTTCTTTTTCTTCTTTTTTAAGGGAACGCAAAAAAGGGTCAAACCAGGAAGAATCGGTACCTCGAATCAAATCGAAAACCGAAATGATTCCGGAAGCAAACTGCTTTTCTTGCCGCTCTCCTCCTTCCATGAGGAATTGGAGAAAGCGCGGAAACGAGGAGTTAGAGTTCTGTGATATTGTCATCGCCGCCACTGATGGTTTCTTCCGGGATTTCCGCTGCCTGCTTTTTCTTTTTCAGGAAGGGAAGCGGGTCGAGGAGGGTGCTGAGACCTCCGTTTTCCTTAATGGTCGGGTATACCTTCCATAAGATCCAACCGAGGATCAAGGCCAAAAAGACCCCGATGAAAATCAGAAAGAAAAATAAAAACCGGAAAGTTCCGAGGGAACTTTTGTCCATGGTGATGGACCAGATTTTGACCAGGTTTTGCACTCCCGCTGCCGAATCGCCGGGCGGTTGGGGGGAAGCTGTAATATCGGTGTAGCGAGACCTGTCGGAGACAACGGTAACATCGTCGAGGTTAAGGCCCGTGACACTTCCCGAAACAAGCCGTTTGATTTTACTCTCCAAGTGGCTATTCGGGTCGTCGAGCACTCCCTGGTGCTTGACAAAGACAGAAGCGGTAATTTTCTGGTTCGGAGTTTGTTCCCCGGCAATGTTTCCGCTCGTATCGGGGAAGGAGAGCTGTACGGTGGCATCGATCACTCCGTCGATGAGCAGGATCATGTTCGTGATTTGTTGTGCAAGGCCGGCTTGATATCGGATTGTTTCTTGCTTGTCGGTTGTCATGAGTCCTTGTTGCGCAAAAAGTTCTAACAGAGATGTGCCTTGTCTTTGCGGCAGGCCGAAATTGTTCAGGATGGCCATGGCTTGAATACTTTTTGCTTTGTCAACCGTGATGTTGAATCTTCTCTGCGTCGCTTCGCCGCCGCCGATTCCCGTGGATGCAGCCAGTTGTTTTTGCGCCTCTATACCTTTGCTGTCGAGGAAAACGATGATGAGATTGGCCTGTCTTTCATCGGCCCCCATCACGATCGTTTCCGTTTCGCCGCAACTAAACAGGAAAAGAGATAAGAGAACCGCACTGAGTACAGATTTAAACTTCATATGTTGTTATCCTTATATTAGTCCGCCTATCATACATGAATAATTACTAACTGACTATCCTAAATTTTTTGTATTAGCAGAAATAAACCGATTGCGCAAGAAGAGTTTTAGAAAATCGATTTGATTTTGTCGAGGAACGATTTTTTTTGCGGCGAATTTTGGAGACTTTCGAGTTTGGCAAGTTCGGAAAGGAGGGAGTGTTGTTTTGCGTTGAGATTGACCGGAGTTTCCACGATGATGCGAATGAGTAGATCGCCGGGAGAGCCGCCGTGCACATTGGGAAAACCTTTTCCTTTGATACGCAAAATTTTTCCCGATTGGATCCCTTCGGGAATGGTGAGACGGAACGAAGAGTCCGTGAGGGTAGGAATTTCCTTCTTGGTGCCGAGGGCAGCGTCGGAAAAACTGATCGGGAGTTCAATGACGAGGTTATCTTCTTCCCGTTTAAAAAATTCGTGGGGGAGGACACTGACATATACGAACAGGTCCCCGGGAGGTCCGCCGTTTTCACCCGCATCTCCGTAGCCCGCCATTTTGAGACGCATTCCGTTATCGACCCCGGCCGGAAACTTGATGTTTACTTGTTGTTTTTTCTTCTTCTTTCCCGCACCGGAACAAGCATTGCAAATTTTGCTGATCACTTTCCCCGCTCCGTGACAGTGGGGGCATGCCGTCGTCATACTAAAAAAGCCGCGTGTGTGGTTGACTTGCCCGTGGCCTGCGCAAGTGGGGCAGGTTTTGACATCTGAAGGGGAGTGAGCTCCACTCCCTCGGCATTCCTCACAAGTGACCAGATTTGTCAACGTCACTTCTTTTTGGGCCCCTTGAGCCGCTTCTTCAAAGGTGATCGTCACCTCGATTTTTTTACTCGCGCCTTGACTTGGGTAATGGTCCCCCTCAAAGCCGCTGCCGCCGAAAAATCTCTCGAACATCGCGCTGCCGCCGCCTCCAGATCCGCCTCCAAAAGCACCCATAAAGGTGCGGAGTGCCTCTTCCATCGAAGAAAAGCCGCCCTGGCCTCCTCCTCCTGCCCCTCCGAATGCTCCTTTGAGCCCCTCTTCGCCATACTGGTCATAAATCCGGCGTTTGTTTTCATCGGATAAAGTCTCGTATGCTTCGGATACCTGTTTGAATTTTTGGGCAGCAGAGGAATCCCCCGGATTTTTATCGGGGTGGTATTTCAAGGCCTTTTTTCGATAGGCTTTCTTGATTTCATCAGGGGAGGCGTCCTTTGTGACACCAAGGATGTTATAATAATCTGCCATACCAAATTATTTTTTCTTTCTATATTTCATCGCCTGCTTCTGCTTAATCTTCATACGTTCAGACGGTTTATTATAGTAGCGCTTGGCGCGCACGGTCTTGAGGACGCCTTCCTTATCAAGTTTTTTCTTGAGGGCCCTCAGCGATTTTTCGATGGTTTCTCCAACTCGAACTTTGACTGTAATCATTCCGTTACTCTTTTGTAGGATAAAGTTTCCCCTACCATCTTAGACGTCATTTGAAAATTTGTACAGAGATTTTCCCGTTTCGTTTGAAAGGGAGCGGGAGGTAAAAGGAATTTTTTTTACGGCAGCCAGGGTTTGTGCGATGAGAAGGCCGGTGCGGACACCGGTAAAAGAACCGGGGCCATCGTGGGCAATGATTTCTTCGAGGTCGTCAAGGGCGATCCCGGCGGCATGAAGGAGCTCTTCGATTTGGGGAAGAAGAAGGGCAGACGACTTGCCCTCGGAAGAGACGGTAAAAACGCGGCCATCCGCTTCGAGATGTACGACAGACAGGGGGGAGGAGGTGTCGATGATCAATCTTTTCATTTCCCTGTAGATTATAATGGGAAATGGATATTAAGAAAAAGAGGGATCGGTTATATTTGTTCAAGTAGTTTGTTTGGGGAGGGAAGATGGAAGAGGAAGATGCAATGATGGACGATTCGGACGAGATGCAGGAACTATTGCATCTTGTTGAACATAAAAAGAGCGAACCTGCTGGCGAGGCTGAATATCCCCATGTGCTCCCCATCATTCCCGTAACACGCCGTCCTTACTGCCCCTTCATGACGGCCCCGATTATGATCGAGCCGGGTCCGTATTACGATCTGTTGAAAGAAATTGCCAAAATGGAAGGCAAGTTCATAGGCATCGTGCTGACGAAGAAAGAAGAACAGGATATTTACGATGTCGGTTTCAACGACATTTACGATGTGGGAGTGGTAGCCAGGATTTTGCGTATCCTCAATGTGCAGGAATCGGGAGCGCAAGTTATCTTGAGCATGGAAAGACGCTTTAAGATTCAAAAGCAAGTGAACCGGAAAGCCAAAGTTCTCTTTGCCGAAGTGGAATACCACAAAGAACAAGTCAATCCGCGTAAGAAAGATTTGATCACCGCCTATTCGAGCAACCTGATCAAAACGATTCGGGAGCTCATTACCCTTAACCCGATTTTTAAGGAAGAACTCCAGATTTTCCTCAGCCATTCCGAATTTGCACAGCCGTACAAGTTATGTGACTTTGCCGTCGCCCTCACCACCGCTTCCCGGGAAAGCTTGCAGGAAATCTTGTCGACGTTCGATCTTGTAAAGAGGATGGACAAGGCCCTCATCCTTCTCAAAAAGGAACTCGACATCAGTCGGTTGCAAAACTCTATCAACCAGAAACTCGAAGCCAATATTTCCAAGACGCAGCGGGAATATTTCCTTCGCGAGCAGATGAAGGCGATCCAGAAAGAATTGGGGATTGCAAAAGACGACAAGGCTCTCGATGCCGAAAAATTCAACGAGCGGGTCAAAAAAATCCACCTTTCTCCCGAAGCGGAGAAGGTATTCAAAGACGAGATAGATAAATTGCAGATGCTTGACATGCAGTCGGCTGAATATTCGGTGGTGCGCAATTATCTCGATTGGCTCACGATCCTGCCCTGGGGTATAAAAGACGACGAAAACACCAACCTGGCAAAAGCAGCAAAGGTGCTCGACCAAGACCATTACGGCCTCAAGGACATCAAAGAGCGCATTCTGGAATTTATCAGTGTCGGCCTTCTCAAAAAGACGGGAACTAAGGGGTATATCCTGTGTTTTGTCGGGCCTCCCGGGGTGGGGAAGACAAGCGTGGGAAAAAGCATTGCACGCGCGCTCGGACGGAAATTTTTCCGGTTTTCGGTCGGAGGAATGCGTGACGAGTCCGAAATCCGCGGACATAGGCGCACCTATGTCGGAGCGATGCCCGGCAAAATTATCCAGGCATTGAAGCTTGTTGGGGCTTGTAACCCGATCATCATGATCGATGAAATTGACAAAATGGGGGCAAGCTACCAAGGAGATCCCGCAGCAGCTCTGCTCGAAGTGCTTGATCCGGAACAAAACCAAGACTTTCTCGACCACTATCTTGACCTCCGGTTCGATTTGTCCAACACCCTCTTTATCGTTACGGCAAATACCCTCGACACCATTTCGCCCGCCCTGCGCGACCGAATGGAAGTGCTGCGCCTTTCAGGGTATATCGAAGAAGAAAAAGTGCAAATCGCGAAAAAATACCTCATACCCAAAAGCCTCAAAGATACGGGGCTGAAAAGAGGTGATGTGAATTTCAACGTCAAGGCGATCCGATTTTTGATCAATGGGTACTGTCGGGAAGCGGGCGTGCGCCAACTGGAAAAGAACACCAATAAGATATTTCGCAAGATTGCCGCACAAAAAATCAAATACCAGGAAAAGCAGCAAGAGTGGGAAAAAATCGAAATCGATCAGAAGGCCATCATCAAGTTTTTGGGCAAGCCCGATTTCCATTCCGAAAGATTTTACAAGGAAAACATTCCGGGAATTGCGCTCGGACTTGCATGGACTGCGTTCGGCGGATCGATCCTCTATATCGAAGCGGTGCAGACCGAATCGAAGGAAAAAATGTTAAAAATCACGGGCAATGCGGGAGAAGTGATGAAAGAATCGTCACAAATCGCCTTCACCTACATGCTTTCAAAAAAAGACGAATATTTGCCTGAGGGCGCTTCTTTTGGCAATAAGGAAATTCACGTGCACATTCCCGAGGGAGCCACTCCGAAAGACGGTCCGTCTGCTGGTATTACCCTTACCACTGCGATGATTTCTCTGATGCGCCAGGAGCCCGTTCCTCCGAACGTCGGAATGACGGGAGAAATCACCCTCAAAGGGAAGATTTTGCCGATCGGCGGTCTCAAGGAAAAAATTTTGGCGGCAAAACGGGAAGATATCACGCATATCATCGCTCCACACGGCAATATAAAAGATTATGAGGAACTCGCGCCCCATATCAAAAAAGGGATCTCCCTCCACTTTGTGGAAGATTACGTCGAAGTTTTCGAGCTCATTTTTGGAAAGGGGAAGAAAAAATTTGCGTGATTTTCTACTGCCTTTTGTAAAAGAAAAATGGGTGCCGTTTGAAACTCTTTCCGATTGGGCAAAAGAAATCCATAAATCGGGGAAAACAATTGTGTCGGTAAACGGTTGTTTTGACATTCTCCACCCGGGTCATCTGCACCTTTTGTTTGAAGCCGCTTCTCTCGGGGACGTTTTGATTGTAGCACTCAACGCCGATGTGTCTATCCGGACCTATAAAAACGCCTTGAGACCCATCCACACCATGGAAGAGAGGGTAAATCTCATCGGTTCCCTTGCCCCCGTCGATTATGTCACCTCTTTTGACGATGCTACTCCGATCGGATTCATTCGCACGATCCGGCCCGATGTCCATGTCGTGGGTGACGAATACAAGGACCGAGCCGTGGAGAAGGAAGCGGTAGAAGAAGGAGGAGGACATATGCATTTTGTCCGGAAAGTTCCCCCTTTTTCTTCTTCACGAACCATCGAGCGCATTTTGGAACGGTATGAGAAAGTTCGCTCGTGTGAATGATGCCGCTTTTACTCCTTCTTTTCCCGTGACGTGGGCGATCATCGGGCTCTGCACATTTTTCTATCTATGGAGCGTCATTAATACCTTCACTTACGACTCTAAAGTGCAGGCGCCTTTCGAACAGGCCATGATGTACGAAACTCCTTTGCAAAAGCCGGCTTGGATGGGATACGAACCGGTACTTCTCGGCGAGCCGGACGTTTTAGTGCGACCCTCCTTTACCCAGATCGTGCACGGGGAAGTTTGGCGCCTCTTTACTCCTGTCCTCCTCCATGCCAATTTCCTCCACATCCTTTTCAACATGCTTTGGCTTTTTGCCCTCGGAAGAGCTATGGAGCCCAATATGTCGAAAATGGGTTATATCGGATTTTCTCTCGGAGGGGCAGCGCTATCGAACACATGCCAGTACCTTGTCAGCGGACCTTTTTTCGTGGGGTACTCTGGAGTATTATGCGCCATGCTCGGCTACATTTGGGTGAGGCTAAAGAAGGCTCCCTGGGAGCCGTATCTGATTAACCGACGCTCTCTCGGGTTTTTATGGTTTTTTATTTTTCTCCTCACTCTGATTTCGGGTGCACTTTTCGTCCTCAGTTTGTATAATGTGCCCGGTCTTCGCTTCCCCTTTGCCAATACGGCCCATATGACGGGGGCGCTATACGGCCTTGTGGTGGCCAAGATCAAGAGGTAAAACATGACGGTTCGCGATCTCATTATTTTAGGAACTTCTTCGCAGCAGCCTACGCGCCGCCGCAATCACGGCGGATATCTTCTCCGCTGGAATGAAGAGGGGTTTTTATTTGACCCGGGTGAAGGGACCCAAAGGCAGTTCATTTTTGCCGATGTGACGCCGACAACGGTGACCCGGATGTTTGTGTCCCATTTCCACGGAGACCATTGCCTTGGTGTCGGTTCCATGCTGATGCGTCTCAATCTTGACAAAGTTACCCATCCCGTACACTGTTTTTTCCCCGCCGCTGGTCAGGAATATTTCCATCGCCTCCGTCACGGCACCATTTACCATCAAAACATCGAAATTATCGAGCACCCCATCCGGGGAGAAGGGGTCTTTTATGAAGATGACAAATTTACGTATGAAGCGTACTACCTCTCCCACGGGACAACCTGTTTAGCTTACAGGATCAAGGAGAAAGACGAACGGAAATTTGACAAGGAGAAGCTGGCAAGGTTAGGCATCCGGGGGATGCTCATGAAAGAGCTTCTCCTTGAGGGGCAAATCCGGCATGAGGGGGCCCTGATCACCCTCGATCACGTTTCCCATATCAGGACAGGCGATATTTTTTCCATTATCATGGATACCCGTCCCTGTCCGGGTGCCGAGCGTGCCGCAAAAGGGGCAACATTGCTTTTGTGTGAAAGCACCTATCTCGATGTTCATAAAGACCTTGCCTACCATCATCGGCATCTGACGGCAACCGAAGCGGCACTGATTGCAAAACAAGCCGAAGCGAAAAAACTGGTTCTCACCCACTTTTCCGCCCGCTATCTTGATGCCGGCGACTTTCGAAAAGAGGCTCACCCCATTTTTCCAAACGTACACGCTGCAGAGGACCTGGACGTGATCGACTTTCGGAAATCCACTTAATACTGTTCTTTATTTCTCAGGTCGGTGTTCTTCCGAATCGATGAGGAACGATTTGCCTGCAATGAGGCCGACCATGCCGAAAATTAGCATCGGAAGGGCGACGGCAAGCACGAGGCCGAGGACCGCAAACACGATCGAGGTAGCCTTTTCGCGGTAGATAAACCGCAGCGCGCTTGTTGTAAACTTATGAACCGACTTGGGAAGAAGAGCGCCCACGATCGCAAAAATCATCCCTAAAAGGATCGACCACACCATGTAAGCGGAGGACCAGACCAGTGCAAAAATAGCCGTGAGAACAAATATCACGCATAAGGCGATTTCAAGGCCAAATTTTTTTGCTTTTCCTTGCAATTCCTGTACTGTAAAACCGCTTTTGGGTTTATTTTCTTCCGGTTCCATATCGTTATCCTACATTGTAATATTGGTTATCTCATTATCTATAAGTAAGTAATGCGATAACTGCAATTTTCTTCTATTTCATCTTTAACCTTATGATTTCAAGATTTTTTTTGCAACTCGACTTTTTGCATCACGCGCGCTATATTAGTAGCACTATGAATAGAGCTCTTTCTTTCTTATTACGAATTTGGGCCAGTTTCGGCACCGCGGCAGTTGTGTCGGCCTTCGGATTTTTTATGCTCTCCCTGGGAATGTATGCGCTTCTCTCATCAAACAAGAGCGAGCTGAAGAAAAAAAATGCTTCCCAACCCTCCGAGGTCCCGATACCTTTCCCTTATACTGCCCTTCCGGAAAAGTTGAGATCATCCCTCATTTTTCTCAGTGTATTCGAACGGGAAGGGGAAACCTTTCACCACCTTGCCCTCGGAAACGAGGTATTTTCCGTGCCCGACGGAAAGCCGTTTTACTTGCGATTTCAGGACGGTCTTTACAGCATCAGCGAAAAACCTGAGCTGATCCGCATTATCCCTTCGAAAAAGACCCCTTTTTCGGCCGATTTTCGAATTTCCGTGGGCGGAGAATATGAAGAAGTGCTTTCAAAACATGTCACCAGGCACATTTTTGACTTTGCTTTGCCCGTCTATAAGAGGGCCTTTACCCTTTTTTCCCGTGCCTGTCTGTACCCTTCTGACAAACTCATCGACCTTTACGCGGGTGAGAAATTCGGAGAACTACGCAATAAGGTCCGTCTTATGAGCGATAGAATAGTTTTTTTAGGAGAAGGGGAAACCAAAGGTTATGATGCACAGCTGAAACCGGCCCGGGAAGGAGATGCCGTGATTTTTTTACAATGCGAGAAGATCGGGGATGTAGAAGCTCGTTTTCGGCTCGTCGATGAAAAGGGGATTTTCGTCAAACAAATCATCCTTCCCTTAAACCAAAACAGGACCGAACCGGTCGATCCGAGCGGGATACTGATAGGTCCCTACATGCGGAGCAACCGGTCATTTTTTGCCACGCTCTCGGATAAAAAAATCTTGATTCGGACGGGGGACTGGATCACATGTCATCGCGGGCATTGGAAGCTTGTTTCCCGCCCGGAGGAAATCGAGCAGCTGCTCTTTTCCGTACCGTCCGAACCGGTAATTATTATTGATAAGATTGCCGGAGACCGCAAAGAAATCCGGTATTCCTATTTCGATGCCAACCGTGTTTGTGCTCATCACGGATCGTTGAACATGTGAACCTACCCACGGAAAAGTAAAGCCAAAAAGTCTCGCTCTGTATTATGATGGTTCCATCATGGATTTGAGGTGTCTTTTTTTTCTGCTTGCGGTATCCCTTTCTGCAGGGACGATTGAAGAGGCGATGGAACGGCTTCGGAAAGGGGGCTCGTCCGAAATTTCCGAGCCGGTGAGTCCTCAGCTTGTCAATCAAAATTTGGATGAACTTTCACTTGAGCTAAAACAAAAATATACCTTACTCCAGCATTTGATCGAGAAAGAAGCTTCTGAAAAGGAATATGAAACCCTTTTGAAAGAAGTCAACGTGCTCAAAAACGCGATCGGCACCATTTCCGAAAAATTTCGAAACAGGCAAACACAGGAAATGCGGTCCGAGAGTGATCCCGCCGGCATGTGGCAGCAGGCGAGCATCTCGCTTGCCGAGCTTGTGATGCAATATGGCAGCCAAGATTATTTGTATGTCATCCCGCCTGATATCGGGGGGATGCGTCTTGAAATAGAAAGCTCTCTCCTCATTCCGCGCAGCTCTTGGGGGCCCCTTCTCGAAGTTGTCCTGGGTCAAAACGGAATCGGGGTGAAAGAGGTCAACTCCTTTGCCCGTCAGCTCTACATGCTCAAACAGGATTTTACGTCCATTTCGTGCATCACTACGAAAAAAGTGCAGCTTGACATTGTGGACCAGGCTGCGAGGGTGATCCACCTCTTGACCGTTCCCGGCGACAATTTGAAAACGACTTTTTACTTTTTGGAACGTTTTCGCGACCCGAAAACCACTTTTGTATACCAGGTAGGCCCTAAAATCGCCATCGTCGGTTTTCAAAACGACGTGAAAAAATTGGTAGGCCTTGCCGATAACGTGTGGAGCGAGGAGCAGCAAAAAACGACAAAGGTGGTCGCTTCCCAGAAAGTCAATCCGGAGGAGATGATCAAGATTCTTCGCGGTTACTTCGGCACCGTGAGTGATGGCAAGTCGTCGTCCATGATCCGGAGCGGAAACGAGCTGACCGCAATCCCCATCAAGGCAGATTCAAACATCGTTCTTGTGGGTCCACGCGATGTGGTCGATAAAGCCGAAGACATCATTTTGCAAACGCAAGCGCAAATTAACGATCCGTCCGAAGTGACGGTGACGTGGTATACATGCGCCCATAGTGCACCCGCGGATCTTGCGGAAGTTCTGGAAAAAGTCTATTCTTCCATCGTTTCCTCCACCGTGGAAGGGCTTGAACTCGCGAAACAGTCGAGTTTGCAGGAAACTACGGTCGATGCGAGTTATGACTACTCCCCGGGCGGCCCTCCCCAGGAGATGCTTCCGTATCAGGACACTCCTCCCCTTGGTCCCGGCAGGCCGGCCCTTCCCGGCGGCACCCTCTACGACCCCTTTTCCCGTAACACCAACCAGTTCATCGAAACGAAATTGGGGCCCCAGAAACCGCAACATTTCATCCCTTATCCGACCACCGGTACAATCCTCATGATCGTGCGGAAAGACTCGCTCGGAAAAGTGAAAGAAATCATCAAAACCCTCGACGTACCGAAGAAAATGGTCGATATCGAAGTGATCTTGATCGAACGCACGATTACCGATTCGACGCGGAGCGGACTCAACCTGCTCAAACTCGGTACCGATGCCACAACGGCCGAAACGGGCGGCATAAAATACGACGCCTCTTCCACAGCGCTGTCAAAGGGGCTGTTCGAATTTTTCTTCACCAGAACCGCATCACACGTCTTTCCGGCCTTTAATATCGTGTATAATTTCCTCCTCCTCGAAGAAGAAGCGAAAATCACCGCGTCGCCGTCGGTTACGACGGTCAACCAGGTTCCGACTTCCATTTCGATCGCGGAAGAAATTTCGATCAACAACGGAAGCGCTCCGGTCAATTCGAATGCCGGCATCATTTTCAAAGAGTCGTACGACCGGCAAACCTTCGGTATCCGGATCAACATCACCCCCACCATTCATGAACCGATGCTCGACGACGGCGATATCTACGTGACGCTGGAAAACGATATTTCGTTCGACACGTTCAAGAACGATAAAAACGACAGGCCCAACGTACGAAAGAGGAACGTCAAAAACAATGTCCGCGTACTCGACGGCGAGACGATTGTTCTCGGCGGCTTAAAAACCAAGCTGGAAGACACCACCAAAGAACAAATCCCGTTCTTGGGAGAACTGCCCGGAATCGGTAAATTTTTCGGAACCGATGTGCTCACTTCAAAAGATACAGAAATGTTCATCTTTATCTGCCCTCGTGTGATCCGCAATCCCAAAGACGATTTGCGTATCTTGCGCGAGGAAAGGATGAGGCAGCGCACCGGCGATATGGTGGAATTGATCGAACAAATCAAAGAGTCACGTGAGAGGCAGAAGATCAAAAGGTTTAAACGCAGCTTCGACCTCTTTTTCGGCCGCAAGGTAGATGAGACGCTTATCAATGTTTAAAAAAAATAACATTCTTGACTTTCCCCTTGTTGTCGAAAAAAAAAAGCCGCTCCCTTACGCATTTGCTAAAAAATACCTGATGCTCCCCCTGGAAGAGACCGAGGACGGGTTCGTCCTGGCGACGACAATTTTTCATGATTTGGAAGCGCTCGAGGAGATTCGGTTTTTTCTGCAAAAACCGATCATCGAGCTTCTTTTTTCCAAAGAAGAAATCGATACTGCGATCGAAAAATGTTACCGGCATACTGATATTGGCGAGTTTGAGCGCGAAAGCCCTTCCAAAGAAAATCGTGAGGATTCCCCGGCCGGCTTGGATGAACAATTGGACCTTTTAGAAGACGCA
>Ga0155580_115_pt1 | contig 40788 bp, 41 predicted proteins | sample RifCSPhighO2_12_FD_107237 | JGI IMG/M metagenome (GOLD analysis project Ga0155580, IMG submission 107237) | Chlamydiae bacterium RIFCSPHIGHO2_12_FULL_49_11 | reverse complement strand
CTCCCTCCGGATTGACCCCCTCCCTACTCCGTTGAAAGCGCAAGGAAAAGAAACGGTCTGGGTCAGCCCGCCACGACTCCATAAAAGCAACCCCTGCAGCATCAACCTATGGATTGTCGGAGACCAACTTCTTCGAGGCGCCGCCTGGAATGCCTATCAACTGCTGGTAAAGTAGTGCATGCGGTTTCTAGATCGTCAAATATAAGTAGTGCTTGATATTATCGAAAAACAGATCGTACTTGCATAAAAAATCCATCCCAATAAGACCATCGGCATTCACCTTGCTAAAATCGGCATCAAACAGAAAAAATCGATGCTTTCCCAAATGAAAATTGCCGGATCGCAGGTTCATATCGAACATCTCAACATCTTCCGATGACTCATTCAGGTATGCCGGTTGCATTTTTTTTGGAATGATACAGACCGTAGTACCCGTATCGATAATGAATTTTTTCTTGCCGAAATTGGTATCTAGCTCAACGATGGGTATCTTTCCTTCAAAGATAAGAGGAATTTTTAGATACCGCCTCTTTAATATATCCTTTGGGACAACCCCTTTATGAAAGAACGAGATTTCCCCCAAATGTAGGTCAAGAAAAAAATTGTATCTAGAAAGAATTCCCATCCCTATTGTGGCTTGAGGCTCCACATGATCGTGCTCCTTTTGACAAATAAATTTCATGGGAAGATTTGCTTCTTCAGCCTCAGCACCCTCGGAAAATCCTTGTATGTTCTTAATCACGAGAGTTTCCAGCTGCAATTGGGGTAAATAAAAAAAGTGTTTTTGATGGGCATTACCAAGAATATTGGTTATGAATCCTTGGGTATCAGTTTTTTGAATTGGAAAATCATCTTCTATTGTTGCATTCAAACAAAGATCCGAACGCATTCCCGTGTCTAATAAAAAAGAGAACGACTTGTTTTCTCGATTTACAACAATAACAGGCGTATGCCAAGTGGACACTTTAAGTGAAATTGTCGCCAATCTTTGATTGTGAAAATATTGGTGCACGTAAACCAGCAATATAATGACACTTATTGTAACAAGTGATGCAAGTAGTGTGATGCGTTTTGCTTGATTCATTTAGAAGGAAAATTTTCCTTTGAGTGTTGCTTCCCCTTCAACTTCTCCTTCAATATTCCGCTTCACTTGACCCCCGCAGGAGAAATCTGCTTTAGAACCGTCTTCTCCTTCCCTGACAATGCCGATTCCTGCATATATGCTTGTGTTACCATGGGTTGAAGTCTTCCCTTCAAATTCTACATATCCATGAGTTTGATTGTCGGTATCTTCTTGATCGCTACTATTTGAACATGGCAGGAAAAGCCCAACATTGCGAACAGAAGGAGAGATGCATGTAATTTTGAGTTTGGAGAGTTCAAATTTCGATAAAATCAGCAACTCCGGAATCACCAACTCTGAATAGATAAAAGGAAATTTATGCTCGAACATGCGGAAGATGCATTCTTTCATTTCGCTCGTAAGCGACTTGATGCATATAATATCTGAAGATGTCGTTTCTAATTGATCTAAAAACATTGTTAAAGATTCTATGCCATGAAACTGAAAATCCATTTTGCTCACAGAGAATCTGCCTGCAGCTTCACAATGTTTACATATCACGAATGTGCACAAAAAGGCAAAAATATGAAATATCCTCATAAAAACGTCTCCAAGTTTTCTTTTGAAAAAGTAAAAGCACCATTACATTTTTCTTATTCATTGTAAATAAAGATTTGAAAAATATATTCCAATCTCCTCAAGTACCGTAATCCGGTTTGTATCCGTTCAGTGGGCCTTTTATTCATTTCAATTTTAACTCAACTTGCTTGCGTCTAGATGCTTGGCGTACACCATGTGTTGGTAACGCACGGTTACTTGATAAACCATGTATTGACAACACACGGTTTTAAAGTATAATAAAGTATAAAGCTGAAAGAGGGAAAAATGGAACGAGAAGTACTCAAACAAGTCATTGCCGATCAACGGGAGTACAAGTCTCCTAAGAATTTTTTTATTCGTACGCTAACTGATACTTTAATGCGTTTTGTAAATGATCCAAGTATAATGATTATCAGTGGGATCAGAAGGTCAGGAAAATCTACAATTCAACGCATATCACAATTAGAGTTAGCAAAGTCAGACTATTATTTAAATTTTGATGATGAACGATTGATTCAATTCAAGGTTGAAGACTTTCAAATGCTGCTGGAAGTTTTAATAGAACTCTTTGGTGAACAATCAACGTTTTACTTTGATGAAATTCAAAATATCGAGGGATGGGAAAGATTTATCCGAAGACTCTATGAACAGGGGAAAAAAATTTATATCACAGGATCCAATGCAAAACTCTTAAGTAAAGAGTTAGGCACTCATTTAACCGGTAGATATATTCAGCTAGAAGTATACCCACTTTCTTTTAGAGAAATTATATTACATAAATATCCGGATATTCTCTCTAAGAAGGCTCTTTCAACGAATGACACCGGAATGATATTACATCACTTTTCTAATTACCTGAATAATGGAGGAATTCCTGAATATGTAAAATTCGAAAAGGCTGAATATTTGAAAGATCTATTTGATGGTATTCTCTATCGTGATATTATAACTCGTTACAAAATAAACGATGAAAGATCTTTGCAAGAAGTAGTCTATTATTTTGCTAGCAATATCGGAAAAGAATTTAGCTATACAAAACTTGGTAAAATTGTAGGTATCAGCAGTCCGCATACGATCGCAAATTATTGCAACTACTTAGAGCAATGTTATCTCTGTTTTTTTGTAAATCGCTATAGTCATTCTCTAAAAAAGCAAATTCAATATAACAAAAAATGTTATATGATCGATCCTGCAATTATTCGTATTACCGGATTTCGCATTAGCGAGGATAGAGGTCGTCTATTAGAAAATATTGTATTTCTACATCTAAAAAGATTGGGAAAAGAAGTTTATTTTCACAAAGATCAAAAAGAGTGTGATTTTGTCCTTAGAGAAGGAAATCACATCGTTGAAGCTATTCAAGTGACAGCACATCTCTCTAATGAAGAAATAAAGAAACGAGAAATTAGTGGACTTGTTGAAGCGATGAAGGCCTATAATCTACAAAAGGGCTTAATCCTTACCGAAAACGAACATGACCTAATTGAAGTGGATGGAATTCAAATTATAGTCACTCCTATTTGGAAATGGCTTCTGTCTTTGTAAATCTCTCTAATTTTTGACCGGTCAAAAGTTCTGGGCGCGTCCCTCCACCTCCATCCAAGGTAAAACCCTGTTATAGTCGATTTTTCAATCTTGATTAGATATTGATTTTTTATTTATAATGGTTGTTATGAGCTTAATTTCCATCCAAAAGGCCCTGCAAGAAGGTCATCTTTATGCACTTCATGAGGTAGATCAACAACTTGTGTATGCGACGCCTCCCCTGCTTCAAAAAATAATTCACTTTGTTGCCGTGGTTTTTCGCTTACTATTTCATGTTTTCGACACCCAAACTATCCCTCTCATCAACCGGCACCTTTCCCAGTTCCAAAACCAATCCGATAGAGAACTCGCAAAACAAATCAATGATGACCTGGCAAACTACCGGCCGTCCTTTGCCGACCGTTGCCTCAAAGGCACCTTTTCCCGCGCCCCTATTTCAAATATAATGGAAATGCTGTCACAAGCTGTATCTTCAGATGATAATCACTTGCTGCTGATGCAGGAACTCCAAAATTGGAATCCCAAAGAAGAAGAGCTACGCGGCGCTTTCCGGATTTTACTTGCAGCCCCAAGAACCGTTTTCATCGGAAGGACTTTGGATCTTCTTGGAAAGAAGCACGATCCTACAGGACATATCTTTCAATGCGTCCGGCATGAAGTAAGCCATATTGCACAAACACCCGCCTCAAATGAGCCGCCGCCGCTTCCCGAACAAGCGGTTGCTTCCTCATCAAACGAGCAGCAAGTTGAAGCTTCGCAGAATCCGCATGTAGTCGGAACGCCGCCGCACCGCAGACTTGCGGCTGCTTCATCATCAAACGAGGAACCGGCCATCGAAGCCGGGCAGTATTCGCATGTAGTCACAATGTTGTCGACATTGAAAAGAGACTTTCTCAATTTACTCACGGCACTTTGTGCTACAGCCGATCTGATCGAACAAGATCCGACACTGGACGACAAGGAAGAGCGGGGACAGGAACTCAGGAAACTGGTTGAGAATACCCAAACTTTGGAGTGGACGGAGAAGCCGGTTCCTTTACATTTGCAAGTCATCCTCCGCTCGGTATGCGCAAGTTTGAAAGAATATAAGATTGACATTTCGCTCAAGTTCTCCGAGGACCTCCATCCTATTGACCAAATGCTTCCCCCACTGAAAAAACCCGCTGCCTTTGCAACCTTCACCGAATGGAACCGGGATTGGGCAAAGATGGAGTGCAACGAGTTATTAAACCGTTATGCCTTGGAATTTAGTTGCGCGAAGGAACCCGAAAGGTGGCAACCTGCTATTGCAATTCTCATCAATATGACGCGCGGACATAATACTATTCCGAGGTTCCTTGAAACGGCCAGCGTTCCGAAGACATTTGGGGGGATCATTCGCCAAAAAATCCAAAATACCCTTCATCATATTCCAACACAGACAGAATATTTTGCCGCTTTAAAGGCTATTGCCGGCAATTTTGGTGCAAAGGCCGAAGTTTTACAGCTACAACTCGATATCGTGAATATTTTTCTGACTAGACACGGTTAGAGGCATTTTTGACACGGGATGCAAGAGGGTGAGCTTCACGTGTTCCAGTCCGATTTTTTCTTTCTTTGTTTTGCTTCCGTACTTCGCGTCCCCCCGGATGGGCGATCCGATGGCAGAGAGTTGTACGCGGATTTGATGGTAGCGCCCCGTTATGAGCCGGATACGGATAAGATGCGGTCCGACCACTTCGTACTCTAACACCGCTTCTTTTGTCCCACTTTTATGGGCATCATATACATAGGCCCGATGATTGTGTTGCAAGAGATAATGAACGAGTCTTCCTTTGACTTTCGACGGCACGGTATCGACATGCGCAAGGTACTCTTTTTGCCACACTCCATCCCGGATTTGTTCGTTTAGCCTGGACAGGGCCTTGGAGGTCTTGGCAAAGACCACGATGCCGGAGACGGGTTTATCGAGGCGGTGGGGAGGATAGAGAAATACGTTTCCCGATGTTTGTTTTTTCTCTTTCAGGTACTTTTTGCCCCTCCCCAGGAGCGAATCCGTAATGTTTCCCTCGGGAATCGTAAGCAGGCCTCCCGTTTTGTAAAGAATGAGGAGGTGGTTATCCTCATAGAGAATGTCTTTTTCGGAAAGCTTCATAAAGTATAATCCCCAGCGATACGCTAACGTTAAGAGAATTGACGGTGCCTTGCATCGGAATGGAAACAAGCTCATCCCGATTTTGCATCCAGGGAGGCGATAATCCTGCATGCTCTCCTCCTACGACAACGGCAATTTTTCCCGTATAATCGGCCTCGTAATGGGTACGCAGGGCAGATGGCGAGGTGATGATGGGACGGAAGCGGTGATCTCGGATAAAACGACGCGCCTCTTCGGTTTTCATGCACACGATCGGAACGGTAAAAAGAGTGCCCAGAGCGGCACGCACGACATTCGGATTGAAAAGATCGGTTTGCTGGTCGGTCGCAATCACTCCGCCAACGCCGGCCGCATCACAGGTGCGGAGGAGCGCTCCCAAATTGCCCGGTTTTTCGACATTTTCCACTACCACGAGAAAGGTTTCTTTTTCAAGACGCGCCGGTTCTATGGTAAAGGTTTTGCACACAATAAGCACGTCTGACGTAGACCGGTACACGAGGGTGGAAAATAGAGTTTCTTCAATTTCGATCCCATTGTCCGTCACACCCGGCCGGCAGTATATCTCGTGTATAAGGTTTGGAGGAATCCGCTTCAATTCTTCTTTTCCTTCGACAAGGAAAAGCCGGAGCCGGTCACGCTCCTTTTTTTTATGCAACCCTTCGAGAAGCTTGATATGCTGATTTTGCCTCGAGGTGATCATAATAAACCTATGGTTTGTCTCACCGTTTCCCGAAAGTAACCGCTGCGGGTGAGACCGGAAGGAATCGGAAGTTCATGTACGCTCCCCCCCTCCTTGCGCCGGATCGCCACATACACGGTCCCGACAGGTTTTGCAGTGCTGCCTCCGCCCGGGCCAAAGAGACCGGTTACACTCACGGCAAGATCAAGGCACAGCTGACGAAAAATCCCTTCTGCCATTTCCAGGGCAACCTCTTTACTCACCGCACCGTATTTTTGCAGCGCCTCCCTTCGTACACCGCACAAAAGCTCTTTGGCATCATCGGCATAAGCTACCACTGAAGCGATCATATAGCGTGAAGCTCCGGGAAAACGGATGAAGGTGCTACTTATAGCCCCGCCCGTACACGATTCGGCAAAGCCAACCCGGATCTTTTCTTGCATCCACCGTTTATGTAACTCTCGTGCGTTCATTCCACCTCTCCTTTTCCTGCTGCGACACCCGAAACGGCGTACTCAGCGGTTTGCCGTCAATTTCGAACTGCATCGGTTCTAGAAAACGGCGCGCCTCTTGCATGAGAGCCCGAAAAGTGCGGGCGGCGGGGCGAGTCCCTTCCCGAAGCACATATTCTAAAGCACCGGTTTCAGGATGTACATAGAGGGTCGGAAAGGCAAACTCGAGGCCGAAAAATGCCGCACCTTTCCCAAAGACGCGCGTCTTGACCTCTCCATTTACGACCATGAAATAATTGGGCCGAATTTGGAGCACGGGGAAAAGGGGTTTTGTCATGGTTCGACCGCCTGTGAGCGTATAGGCGTACAGGTCGGAAAGGTCACCGGTAGCAAAAAAGCACGGAAAATCAAACTGCCCGATTTTCCTGTAGCCCTCCAGCGCATCACGGTACAGGTTCAGCCACGCATCAAAAGAAAGGCAGGCCGCTGCCTCACTAAAAACAAGGCCCGTCATCACAAACCGGAGGGAGGAAAGCGAATCGAAACGGGCAAACTCTTCCGCATCGGCAAGCAGATATTGGAATATCCATTTGGATGCCTTGTATGAGATAGGTTGATTACGAGTCGGAAGCGTGTTTTGCATGGCGTTTTTTGATCGAGAGGTAAATGAAAAGAAGGGCTGCACCCGAAAAAATCGCCGCGTCGGCAATATTGAAAACCCCATACGAGCGCGACCAGAAAAGAAAATGGATCATATCCACCACATGTCCGCGGTACAAAATGTCGAACACGTTGCAAAAAGCGCCGGAAAAAATGAGGGCCAGCGCCACCTCTTGCATTCTCGAGTCCGACTTGAGGAAAATATACGCCAGATACGACATGACAGCAATGCGGAAAATCAAAAGCTGGGTTGTGAAGGAAGCAAACATGCCCCACGCTGCGCCGCGATTTAACGTCGGAGTCAGGAAAAGATCGATCGCTCCCCACGAGAACACGTGCATCGAATCCATCGTGAGCGCAGCTGTCCAATACTTGGAGCAGAGGTCGACCGCAAACACGATTCCGAGGATTGCTGCAAAGAGGATCAGCCTTTTTTTCACAGGAGCCCTTCTTCCAGCATTTTTTGCGCTTCGATCGTTGTCGTTGCGTACGGCACCGCTTCGAGCCTTTTCTTCGGTATCTCTTTCCCCGTCACGTCACAGAGTCCGAACGTCCCTTCTTCAATTTTTTCCAGGGCACGGTCAATCTGTTTCATGATTTTCATTTCACTGGTACTGACCGAAATGCTGATGGTGCGGTCGAAATCGTCGGTTCCTTCATCGGCATGATGCTGTGACGCTCCTTTCGATTCGTCCGAGCTTTGAATATCGTCCGCGAGGTCGCTTACCATCATACCGCGCTCGAGCTTCAGCGCGAGCAATTTTTGACGAAACCCTTCTATCTCTTTTTCCGATAATCCCATTTCTACTCTCCTCTTACTTGAGTTGCACCATCCATCGCGTGGATGATCTCGTCTTTGTCTTTAAACCTTCTGTACACACATGCAAACCGGATATAGGCTACCGTATCGAGTTTTTTCAGTTTTTCCATCGCAAGCTCCCCGATCGCTAATGTAGTGATTTCCCGCTCCTGCCTTTCCTGCACTTCGGCCATGATTTCGGCAGCGAGGGCGCGGACGCGATCATGGCTGATCCTGGTATGGCGACAGGCAGCATCAAGCCCCCGAATGAGTTTATCGATCTGGAACTCCTCATAAGAGCCGTCCCTCTTTTTCACCTGAGTCGTCAGGTCGATCGTTTCAAAAGTAGTAAACCTTTTCTGGCACTTCAAGCACTCCCGCCGCCGCCGAATCGCCGCACCTTCCAGACAGTTGCGGGAGTCGGTCACTTTGGACTCGTCATAGTTACAATACGGGCATTTCATATTATAGACGATGCTAAAACAAAGGGGGGTTGAATTCAAGAAAAAAAGAGATATTTGATAATCAATAGGTTAAGGAAATGTTCCATTTTAATTATTACTATGTTATAATAAATATAATTATATGGACCCAGTCACTAAAGCTACCACTGATATCGTCTCGGTTCTTTCTGCCTTAAAGGCCGAAAAATCAGGGGATTTCGATGTCCTGAGAAGATTACGCATCACGGGAGTCGGAACCGACCTTGAGAACACTGCCCAACAACTTAAGAAAGTGGAAAACTTTATGCGTGATATGCTCCGGGAACGCGGTTTGCCGATACTTCTTCGTCTCGACAATTGCAGGAAACTACGGACGGTGCGAATCCAATATTCAAGTAGTACGGATATGTCTGTAAATCAAATTGTTACAGCTTTCTTTTGCACAGCTAAAAAAACCATGTGGGGAAAAAAAGTTTCCGAGCGGCAACCCGACCACTCCCAAACCAGCACCCCGATCGATCCGCGCAGCCTAGGCAGCATGAAGGCAGGAGCCGTTTGTGTTTTGATGCATGACGGGTGGAAAGTCCCCTATCGTATTGCATATTATCTCAGAAGCATCGCCCGGTCAGACTTCTCATGGGAAGGATATCCTACGGCAGTCAGACAATTCAATCATGAAACGACCATCATCCATGAAATAGAGCAAGCCCGCCTCCAAAATCCGGAAAAATTTCATAATATTATCAACACATTCCTTGTCGAGTGCAGTCCCGAAAAATGGGTGCAAGGGAGGGACTCAAATCCCGGTCCCGCGCAGTGCATGAAAATGTCCTTGATTCAAGAGAGGGCCGAATGCGATATGGCCCATCATGTCCTTACCCTGGATCAGCGGGAGCTCCTGAGAGCTTTCCCCGCTGCCTGCTACCAGATGCTTTCTGCGGTAGCTGACCTGCACGAGATCGGCCTCATCCATTTTGACGTCAAAACAGACAACTTTGTGATGGTGGACGGCACGGTAAAACTGACCGATTTTGGAGGCACGCGCCATAAATCTGACCTTGCCACGCAAGAGGCCCAGTTCGACCTGCCTTTAACCCCGATTTATCTTCCACCCGAGTTCGCACACGTATTTTTACTCAGTCACAATGTTGCAAAACGTTTTGCCGACGAAAAATTGGATGCGTGGGCTCTCGGATGTGCTTTGTATGAATGGCTTGCTCCGACTCACGGAGTTCCCTGGTTCAACGAGTGTACAAATGCCCCTGATGTTTTTCAAGCCGTATCAACCATAGACTTTGATTTGCGTCTGAAAGAGATGTCGCAAGTTTTGGATACGGTTCTCACTTCTTCTTTACCCGACCAGCGCATCAAGGAACTGATCATGAGCCTGCTTAATCCCACTTGGAAAGATAGATTGACGCCGCGTGAAGCTTTAATTATATTTTCCGATATTTTCCCAAAAGAGGTAGTCCGTGAGCACAATATCCCGTCTTGAACCTCTGGATACTGCATTGCAAATCCAACAATCGCTGACCGGCGAAACTTTGAAAGCCTTAAAAAAACGCAGCCGTGATATTACGAATAGTTAAGAAGATGATCAAGGATATTCGGAGCTTGCAATCGAGCCTGCCTCCTCATCAGGAAGGAGTTGAATCCCCCATCTGCGTCAATTCCGGACACTGGCTTTGGCAAGCAAAAATTGCAACCGGCGTCGTTGCCGTTTTGGAGTGCCGCTCGCAGACAAAAAGGGGAGGGAGTAAATCGGGTTGCTTTGCTCTTGCCTTAAAAGAACTTCGTTTTCTCCTCCGCACCAGCATCCCTTCCACCCACCCGGATTTTCACTCTCGCGTAGAAAAAGCGAAACATGAAGTAGCCACGCTGCAACAAATTGAACTGTGGCGCTCTGAAAATCCCAACCGTTTTCGGCATATCATTTCCACCTACGGTTTTTGGGAAAACAAGCACTACAAATCCCCCACACACCAATATTACAAGCAAAGATTTTATACCCTCCAGGAAGCGGCTCGCGGTGACCTCTGCGATTTGATGGAAAAGGGGTATTTTCAAAATTCTGCGCATCCGCAGCGCGCTGCTCGCCAGCTTCTCTCCATAGCCCATCAAAGCCTGGAAGGACTTGCCGCGCTCCATGAACATGGTGTCATTCACCACGATATCAAACCGGACAACCTCCTTTATCGGAAAGAAGGGAAATCCATTCAAGTATTCATCGCCGATATGGATCTTACCGACACGTTAGAAACCGCCCGGCAGCGACTCAGACAGGGATTGTGCGGTACGCCATGCATGATTGATCCGGAAATGGCAAAAATGGAATCGCTGAGCGCCGTTAATTTTCTGATCGACTCGTGGGCTCTTGGCCTCTCCCTCGTGGAACTCTCCGTGGGAGTGCATGTTCCCTGGATGCACTCTGACAGTCTCATAACGGTGCGCAATATACGCGCTCTGAATCAATCTACGGTAGACAGTTTTGTGAGCCGCATCCCTCGCTACATTACGGATACGGAGGAAGGAAAGCAACTCATCGGAATCATTCGCCTTCTTGTACGGGTAAAGCAGAGTGAACGCAAAACTCCCGCCGAAATTCTTACGATGGTCCCTGCGGCCGGCCCGAGTAAACCGGAAGGACACTGCACCCTTCTTTAAAATACAATGAACACTTCAACGAATATCACCGCAAAGACGCGAGAAGACGCGGAGAAAAATTGCATCTTTGCCTTAAATCTTGACAGAGCACTAGGCAAGGGGGTGGGCATCGAAGTAGGCCGCCTCTCTGAGAGCCGTCGATACTTTCGTATAGAGAGTCGTTGTGAGCAAACTCGAATGGCCCAGCAGCGTCTGGATAACGCGGATGTTGGCCCCGTTTTCGAGAAGGTGTGTTGCCATCGAGTGGCGCAAGGCATGCGGCGAAATGGGCCTGGCAAGGCCACTTTTCTTGCGGACGTCTTGAAACATCCGGTCTACGGAACGGGTTGTAAGCCTTTTCCCTTTTGCATTCAAAAAGACGGCCTTCTCGTCTTTCTGCTTCTTGATGCTGCCCTCGTCGCGGTATCGCCGCGGATCGTTCAAATAAGCTACGAGATATCGATGAGCAATGCCCGTCACCGGCACTCGCCGTTCTTTGCGCCCTTTTCCGAGTACGGTGACCCATCCGTCGGAACTGATATTTTCCCGGTTTAAGGCAATGAGCTCACTGACGCGCATTCCCGTCGCATAGAGCAGTTCAATGATAGCCCTGTCCCTGAGGCCCAATAGCTCCTTCGTATCCGCTGCCTCTACAAAAATCCGGATTTCCTCCACCGTCAGAGCACGGGGGAGAGCCTTGTCCGGCTTTTGGCGATCGAGGTGACCGAAGGGGTCTTCCGATATCCACCCCTTTTCATGCAGGTAAGAAAAAAAATGGGCGAGAGAGGAGAAGCGGCGCAGGATTGTTTTCTTCTTCTTTCCCTCCGTATGGAGCCGGAACAGATAGGCCCGAACCTGTTCCAAGGCCGGTTTTCCCTCTTTCAAAAAGCGGACAAAATCGGCAATATCCCCCCGGTATGCGCGGATCGTGTGCGGAGACACCCTTCTTACATCCACAAGATATTTTTCAAAAGCCAAAATCCACGCTTTATCGATTTCCATAAAGCCCCTTTTCTGTTATCATTGTTGCCGTATGATCGTTTTAGTTTCAATCGGGAAAAAACTCGGAGAGCGCATTCTTTTTGAAGACGTATCTGTCACATTCACTTCAGGATGCCGCTACGGCCTTACCGGCCCAAACGGGGCAGGCAAATCGACCCTCCTAAAAATCATCATGGGAGTGGAAGATCCTACCTCCGGCACGGTTTCCTTGCCAAAAAGAGTAGGCTACCTAAAACAAAACCTGCATGAATTTGAGCAGTTTAGAGTGATCGATGCGGTCATCATGGGCAACGAGCGGCTGTGGAAAGCCTTCGAAGAGCGCGAGGTCCTATATGCCGGAGAGATCGATGACAAGGTCGGTATGCGGCTCGGCGAGCTCGAAGAGGTCGTCATGGAAGAAAACGGCTATGCAGCGGAAAGTGAAGCAGCCATTCTCCTTTCCGGTATGGGAATTGATGAAGAAGCTCACACGAAACGGATGTGCGAGATTCCTACCGACCACCAGTTCCGGGTTTTACTCTGCCAGGCCCTCTTCGGCAACCCCGAGGCGCTCCTTCTCGATGAACCGACCAACCATTTGGATCTTTCTTCAATCGGCTGGCTCGAAAATTTCCTTGTCAACTATACCGGAACCCTCGTCGTGGTCAGCCACGATAGGCACTTTCTCAACAAAATCACCACCCACATCGCCGACATCGACTACGAAACGGTCATCGTTTACACCGGTAACTACGACCAAATGGTGGAAACGAAGCTAAATATGCGCTCCCAGGCCGAACTCGAACAGAAAAATAAAGAAAAGAAGATCTCCCAGCTCCGGGAATTTGTTGCCCGCTTCGGTGCCGGAACCAGGGCCTCCCAGGTGCAGTCCCGACTGCGGGAGATCGACAGGCTAGAGCCGGGGGAGCTGAAAAAATCGAACATCGTCCGTCCCTACATCCGCTTCCTTGAACCCGATGTCAAAGCAGGCCAGACGGTCTTCCGTATCAAAAAACTCTCCAAATCATACGGAGACCTAGACGTCATTCGCAATCTTTCTCTGGAAATCCACCGGGGCGATAAGATCGGCGTCATCGGGAACAACGGCCGCGGGAAAACTACCCTCTTAAAACTCCTTGCCGGGAAAGAGGTGCCGACTTCCGGAACGATTGAACACGGCCATAATGTCGAAACGGGCTACTTTCCGCAAAACCACGACGAAATGGTAGACAAAACTTGCAAAATCAGCATGCTCGACTGGCTTCTTTCCCAAACGAAAGAGGTGCATGAACAGGAAATCCGGTCAGCCTTAGGAAAACTTCTTTTTTCGGGCGATGAGGGGCTGAAAGCCATCTACAAACTTTCGGGAGGGGAAACGGCGCGTCTCATCCTGGCCCGCTTTACCTTGAACCATTACAATACCCTTCTCCTGGACGAACCGAACAACCATCTCGACCTCGAATCGGTCTCTGCGCTTGCCGAAGCGGTGCGTCTTTTCCCTTCGACCGTCATCGTCGCTTCCCACGACCGCAATTTCCTCGACCGGTTTGCGACAAAAATCATTGCCTTTGAAAATAACGGAATCCACTTCTTCCAAGGCCCTCTGGAAGAATATCTCCACCAATGTTCACTCGAGTAAAATTCCTCTCCCTTTCCCGCAAGCAACAACACAAACACCTGATGCGCCTTCTTGCCCATGCGGTCGCGCAAGACCTTCCCATTTCCGATTACAATCGCCTTGCCTCCTTTCTCGGCTTTCCTCTTCTTGACATGCAAACGGAATCCATTTCGGATCGCTACCACTTGCATGCCAAGGAAGCTTTACCCCATATCAAGGAATCCGACTTGCTCCGTTTCAGGTGCGTCGACCGCCTCTCACGAGCTCCTTGGCTTCCCGTTGACATTTACCTTGACGCCCTTCGCTCGGCCGCCAACGTGGGAAGCATCCTTCGCACCGTCGAAGCTTTCCGTTTGGGAACGGTATTCCTTTCTCCCCGGTGCGCCGGTCTCGACCGAAAAAAATGCCGAGACAGCGCCATGGGATGCGATATGATCGTTCCGGTACATACGATTCCGAATCCTTCTTCTTTGCGAAAACCCTGGGTTGCGCTGGAAGTGGCGGAAGGCGCCGCTTCCCTCGATGCCTTTACCTTTCCCCCCGAAATGACACTCATCGTCGGCAATGAAGAATATGGAATCGCAAAACCGCTTTTGGATCAATGCGATCACATCGTCCAAATCCCCCTCGTGGGTTCCAAAAATTCCCTCAACGTCGCTGCCGCTTTTGCCGTCGCCGCTTTTTCCCTCCGCATACAACTCGACAAAAAAGAGGAAAAGAATATGTTGGAGACATGAACTCGGCATATGAATTGAAGAGAGAACTTTTGGCCTTCATCAAAGAAGTGCATCTACTTACCGACAAAGCCAAAGGGTCTCAAGAAATTACGAAACAGGACTTGGAACACTTCAGTGAGACTGTGTGGCGGGTCGACCATTTTGCAACTGCCGCCCTGGATGAAAATGAGGAATCCGATATTTGGTATAACGCTTACATTGTCAAAGGGATCGTCACACAACCTCTCCAACTCAGCTCTCTGGCGCCTCATAACACAACCCTCATCCAAGCGGCCGACCTTGCAAAAAAGCATCAGAACGAGGTGATCATGCGCACCCTCATCAATAATTGGGCCGAGGCCGACACCTTGCGTCACAACTTCATCCAAAACCTCTCCGAAATCGCAAACGACTTAGCCGCTTAATTAGGAAGGCCAAAGAGCAGCTTGAAGGCGTGGCGGGACGCCTCACCGCCGATGTCGGCGATCGATTCGGTGAGAGGAATGTGCTTGGGACAAACGGCAACACAGTTTTGTGCGTTGCCACACTCGGAAATGCCTCCCTTGTCCATGAGTGCCGTGAGGCGCTCCCCCTTGAGAAGGGAGCCGATCGGCTGAGAGTTGAAAAGCTTGACTTGACTAATGGCAGCGGCACCGATGAAGTGACGAGAGGAGGAGAACTGGGGACATGCTTCCAGGCAGCAGCCACATGTCATGCAGGTCGACTCGGTATACATGGAATCTTGCTCTTTCGGCGACACTGTGGGCCCGAACTCGGGACTGAACGTGGTGTCGATCGGATTCCATGCGGAAACCCGTTTGAGCGATTCGAACATCCGGTCACGATTGACATAAAGGTCCCGCACCAGAGGGAACTTGGAAAAGGGAGCCAGCGTAATGACATCCTTGCCTGTTTCATGTAAAAGCGGTTCAATAAGGGTGGAACAGGATTGGCGAGGGAGGCCGTTGATCAGCATCGAACATGAGCCGCACACTTCTTCCAGGCAAGCCATCTCCCACACGACGGGAGTGGTTCGTTTTCCCTCTTTGCTTACCGGATTCTTTTGAATTTCCATGAGGACAGAGACGATATTCATTCCATGTATGAGAACGATTTCAAATTCCTCAAAATATTGATGCCGGGGCGTACCGCGCCAAATTTTGAGGGTGAATTTAACTTCTGCCATAATCGAGCTCCGTCACAAGGGGAATTTTGGCCGGCAGATTTGTCAATTCCGGCGTGATCTTCGTTGCTTTGGTATAATCTCTTTCTACAGGTTTGAGATGCCGCACGTCAACAGGTTCATACGTTATCTTCGGAAGTCGGGTTTCGGGATCATAGGTCGCGATGGTTTTTTTGAGCCACCTCTCGTCATCCCTCTTCGGGAATTCCGGTTTGTAATGGGCGCCGCGAAATTCGTCTCTGCAAAGCGCACCCTGCAAAATGGTCAGCGCAATGTCGATCATGTATTCAAACTGATTGGCAAACTGGAGAGTTTGATTGAGATGGTTTCCTTTATCTCCCAGCTCGATGTGCTTGAAACGTTCCCGGATCTCGAGCACGCCTTCAATGGCATGGGAAAGCCCCTTGTTGGAGCGTACCACGGTGCCATGCGACACCATGATGCCCGCAAGCTCTTCGTGGAGTATATGGACGTTTTCCTTGCCTTTCCGGCCGAGCAATTCTTGTTTGAACGCTTCTTCTTTCACTTCACTGTTTTTAAAAAGGGCATCGGTAAGAGGACCGGTTTCTGAGGCGCGCGTATACCACATGACCTCATTGCCGGTGACAAATCCGCTAAAAATGCACGAAAGGAGCGAATTGGCCCCAAGACGGTTTGCACCATGGTACTGGTAGTCACACTCGCCGCATGCAAAAAGGCCGGACACGTTTGTCATGTGACGAAAACGGGTAAATCTGTCGGGATCACCGGTGGCCGGCCAATCGACCCACAAGCCCCCCATCGTATAATGGACGGCAGGAAAGATCCGCATCGGCACAAGGCGCGGATTATCCCCCGTGAATTTTTCATAGATGTCGAGGATCGCTTCGAGTTTGTGGTGGGTATGCGTGTCAAGCCGGGTAAGATCGAGAAACACCTGTTTTTTTCCGTCAATGCCAAGGCCTGCATCCACAACCGAAATAATGGCGCGGGAAGCCACATCTCGCGGCACGAGGTTGCCGAAAGCCGGGTACAACTCTTCGAGGAAATACCACGGCTTTCCCGTTTCTCCGCAGCGGATTGTACGCCCGTCAGGAGCGTTCATCGTCTTGGAGCTGTCGCCGTACACCCATATCCTCCCTCCCTCTCCCCGCGCGGATTCGGACATAAGCCTGAGTTTGTCTTTTCCCGGAATCGCCGTCGGATGCACCTGGATAAATTCGGGATTGCCGATCTTGACTCCTTGCCGGTAGAGACGGCCGTTTGCCGCTCCGGTACAAATGGTGGAATTGGTGGAATATTTGAAAATGACGCCGTTGCCGCCGGTAGCCATTACAACGCTATCTGCCCGCAGAGAAAATATTTTCATGTCGAAAAGATCGTAAAATACGGCGCCCCTACAGGTGCCGTTTTCATCCATTACGGCGCGTAAAAATTCATGGTGCTCGAGTTTCACCACTTTTCCCTGAACCTCAAAACGTCGCACCTGTTCATCGAGAGCATACAGTAGCTGTTGCCCTGTTGAAGCTCCGGCAAACGCCGTGCGGTTATAGAGGGTGCCGCCGAAACGGCGGAAATCGATTTTTCCGTCAGAAGTGCGATTGAACGGAACTCCCATCCGATCCATCATGCGAATGAGGTGGGGACCGTTGTGGCACATTTCGAGGACGGGCGGCTGGTCGGCAAGAAAATCGCCCCCTTTGATCGTGTCATAGGTGTGAATGTGCGGATGGTCATTTTCCCCTTTCAGATTGACGGCAACATTGATTCCTCCCTGCGCACAGACCGAATGGGAACGTTTGACTTTCGTCACGGAAACAAGAGTCACGTGAGCACCCAGCTCACAAAGCCGGATCACTGCCGATAGTCCGGCAAGTCCGCCACCCACAACAACGACTCGCGTTTCTTTTTGCATCGCCTAACTTAAGATAAAAGTGCCCCAAATCGACATGAGGCCCAAAAAAAGAAGAAGAAATAGGAAACCGTAACACACATAGACAGATTGGCTTTGCGCCTTCCTGGAGAGGATGAGCCCCCATGTGATCAAAAATGTCCAGAGTCCGTTAAACCCGTGAAACACGGCGGCAAGCACGAAAACGGTATACAAAATTGCCATGACCACACTCTGGAATGCCTGTCGTACGTTCAAGAGTTCGATCGCTCCGAAAGAGGGCGATCGCGCCATTACTTCTCCCTTATCGAGCGTCCTGCTGTGCAGGCCGGCAAAAAGCGAGGCAGGAGCCCGCCTGATTTCATGGTCGTTATAAAGTGTCACGCCCAGCTGTGCTGCCGTCTTTTCCAATTCGGGATCAGTTTTGAGTTTGCAATAGTAGTATGCCTTCGATCCTTCGATATATTTGTACGGATAGTCGAGAAAGCGCATCTGAACCACGTGGAGTACAATTCCGACAAAAAGGATCCACGCCGTCCATCGCTGGAAAGAATAGGCCCAGTTGCGGGTCGTAGAGAGTGCCGGATGAATGCGGGAAAAAGAGAGGTTGTTGTACGTTCCTCCGAATGTGTATAAAAGTCCTAAAACACCGTGGTAGGCGATCGGAATTCCGAGAAGCGCCACTTCGATCACATGCAGGTATGGAAGATCACGCAAAAAATTGACACTACTCACAAACCACGTGCCCCCGCCTCCGAAAAAGAGGGCTGCCTGGGAATTTGTGAACAAATGTTCGATCAAAAAAAGTAAAAACGAAAACCCCATGAGGGAATGGAGCCGTCGCCAAATAAACGCAGAAGGAACTTTTGAAATAGCAACGGAACCACTCATAGTTGATATCTAATCACAGATGGAAAAAAACCTACAACTGTTTTCAAAGGTTTTTTTTGCACACTCTTGGGGAGTGATCTCTTTTTGACTTGCGATAGTACGGAGAATTTCGGGAAGAAATGAGGGCTCATTGGTTTTTCCTCTCTTGGTCTGCGGCGCAAGGTAGGGGGAGTCGGTTTCGACATGGATCCGGTCAAGAGGGGCCATTTTTACGACACACCTCAGTTCTTCCGACTTTTTAAAGGTGACGATGCCGCTGAAAGAAAGGTCTATGCCGAGATCGAGCGCCTGTTTTGCCTCAAGGGTGGTTCCCGTAAAGCAGTGGATGAGCATCTTCACCGGGGCGTACCGCACGAGCGAAAAAAGTTCCGAAAAGGCCCCTTCTCCGCGCACATGAAAAAAAACGGGCAGATGCGTCATAGCGGCAAGTGCGAGATATCTTTCCAAAAGTTTGATTTGTTTTGTGCGGTGCTCTTTGCCGTAGTAATAATCCAGCCCCGTCTCCCCGATTGCCACTACTTCCTTCGCGAGGATCGCCGATTCTATCCCTTTCAAATCTTCTTCAGACGATTCATGGCAGTAATGCGGCGGCACTGCGGCAGCGTTAAAAACAAGATCGGGTTGGAATTTCCGGATTTCTTGCCCTCGCTGCAAACTCCGGCCATCGGTGCATACGTTGACGATTTTGGAGATGCCGGCCTCTCTCGCACGAAGGAGGACCCCTTGTGCATCGGAAAAGAGGGAATCGTCCGAAAGATGGGCATGAGAATCGAAAAGCTCAGAATCCAATTGCGTCATTTCAAAGTTCTTTTTATGATGGGGACATGTCGTCCAATATTTTATTATCAGCTTACCAGTCTTCCGATTTCTTCGGAAAATGCATTTTTATCGCGCTTTTTTTCCTTTCGATCCTCACGTGGTATATCTTTGTGCAAAAATTGGTCCAGCTCCGCACCCTCGAAGGACACAAAAGACGGTTTGTACAAACGGTCCGGGATCTCGGCAATATCCTGAGCGGAGAGACGGTCTCCGGCGGGATGAGTTTCAGCACCGTGTACCATAATATACGTACGAAAGCGGTCCGGCTCCTGGAAAAAAACCACTATTTTCAACCGTCCGAAAATGGAAATGCCACTTTCCTCGTCAAGGATGATATCGATATGCTGAACGATTCCACCCTTTCGCTCATCGAAAATGAAGTCAAAATCCTCCAGAAAGAACTGGTGGTGCTCTCAACTATCGTGACACTAGCCCCTTTTTTGGGAATTCTCGGTACCGTATGGGGCATCTTGATCAGCTTGACCAGCCTAGGCGAGGCCGGCTCGCTCATCGGCAATCAAAATGTTCTGAGCGGATTGACGACGGCCCTTGCCACCACCGTTCTGGGGCTGGTGATCGCCATCCCCGCCCTCATTTTTCACAACATCGCCAAAGTCCGCATCCATAATTTTGCCGCCTCCCTTTCCGATTTCGGATTTGAGATGATCGAGACAATTGAAATCCAGTTTCGCAGGGTGCTATAGATGAGAAGAAGGCGCGCACCATTCGGGATCGGAGAAGAGAGCGACCTTGTGAACCTCACGCCTCTACTCGACGTCATCTTTGTTGTTCTCGTACTGTTCATCATCGTTTCCCCTCTCATCAAAACCGAGGAAGTGCACCTCTCGCGCACTGTGTGCAAGAGCGGCAAGGCTCCTTCTCCGAGCGCACCGGTGCGGATTGCCATCATGGAAGACCAGACGGTCAAACTGAACGGAAATCCGGTTGCACTCCAAGCCCTTCTCAAAACGCTGATGCAAATGGTGGAAAGTGACACTCCCGTGCAGGTGATCCCGGATAAACACAGCTATTTTTCCACTTTCCAGCAAGTCAAAGATACACTCACTTTGCTCGGAGTGAAAAAAATTGAAGTCGTGTTGCACCAAGGATGAAAGCAGCCCCTCTTTGTATCAATATTGCCCTCCACTGTCTTGTCCTCATTGTCGCCTTTTCCCATAAAGAGCTGCCTCCCGCTGTCGAAGTCATTCCCGAAATCACCTTTACCCTGATCGAAGAAGAAGTTTCCGCTCCCCCTCCGGAAGAGGCCGTGCATCATACCCCCCATCCGAAAAAAATGGCTGCCGTCAAGAAAACGCCCGCTCCCAGAACACGCCCCCCTGCGCCCAAGAAAAAGGCTAAGGTTGCGGTCCAACCTTATATTACGCCGCCTCAACCTGCGATGCCGCCGGAGGAAAAAATGCGTCTTGTCCAAGGTTTTTTCAGCAATATTCTCCGTTTTCCCGAGCAAGGTAAAGTCATATTAAAGATATCTGTACAAAAAAATGGCATGATTGGTACAGTCGAAATAGTCAGTTTTGAAAGCAAACAGAACGTCGATTACTTGCTCGCCTGCTTGCCTCTGATGCAGATCGACGGCTGGCAAGCGGAAAAAGAAGAAACAGTGGTCATCACGTTCGTGGGGGAAAGTGAGAAAATTTAGTTTCGTCCTTTTTATGTTTGCGTCCCTCTTTTCCGAAAGGGAAATGACGATTCATGTTGCTTCAAGTGCAAGAAGAGAATGCCCAACCGTCTATCTCGCAAAAATGCGCCCGTACGAATCCGAAATAGCGCGAAACCTTGATACGGTTTTACGGCAGGGCTGTAACACCTCTTTCGAAATCACCCTTCTTGAAGTGGAGGAGAACAAACAATTCCTCGCCTTTTCCGCTTTGCAAAGCAAAGGATTCGATGCTACGATGTGGCAAAAGCTCGGCGTCGACTTTGTCATCGTTCCCGTTCTCGAGCAAAATGGAGTCACACTACATGTGCTCGATGTATATACGGCAAGAACGGCCGCCCTGCAGCAGCACGGCATTGCCGTAAGCCGGGGCATGCAATGTGCACAGATGAACAACCTGGTGGACCGGCTCTTTCAAGAAGTGTTGAAGAAACAGTGCATCGTCGCAAAAAAGATTCTGTTCGCACGACAGATCGAAGATCCGAAATTGAGCGAAGATAAATGGAAAAGTGAAATTTGGCAAATGGACTACGACGGACAAAATCAGGAGCAGGTCACGTTTGAAAACAGCTATTCGATCACCCCCTCGTTGATTTACGACAAAAAGAATAGTCCCAATTACCATTTTCTCTATGTGTGTTACAAACAAGGACAGCCTCGCATCTATATCGCCTCAAAAAAAGAAGGGCGAGGATCGGAACTCATCGCCTTGCAAGGAAACCAGCTCCTCCCCGAAATGTCCCGCGACCATGGTGTGATCGCTTTTATTTCGGACGCCCTCGGCCGCTCCGACCTCTACCTGCAGCGGCTCGGCCCGAATGGCCCCACGGACAAGGCAGTACAGGCATATTCGTTCCCGAAAGCGACCATCGCTTCTCCGACGCTTTCTCCCGATGCCACTAAAGTCGCTTTCGTCACCGACCAGTTCGGAACGCTGCGGATTTGCCTCATCGACGCAGAACTTGCCTTGTCAAGCCGCAAAAGGCAGACGCCTCAAGTGCTCACCCGTACCCATACCGAAAATACGGCGCCCCATTTTTCTCCCGACGGAACAAAGCTTGCCTACAGTGCAAAGGTGAGCGGCATGCGCCAAATTTTCGTGTATGACTTTAGGACTAAGGAAGAACTTCAGGTCACTTTTGGCCTTGGAAACAAGGAAAATCCCAAATGGGCGAGCGATAACATGCATATTGTATATAACTCCACATCTCCCACTTACGACATCTTTCTCACCGACATCGTACGGAAAGAACCGGTTCGACTTACCCAAAACTCGGGAAAGTGCCATTACCCCAGCATGCAGCAGTAATATCAGTCCTAAAAAAACACCATTGAGAAAATATTTCTAATCGTGGTATACATTTTTATCATGAGAAAATGGTTTTTACAGCTCTTGATTTTGGCATCGATGCTCGGCCTTACAAGCTGCGTTACAATGGTGGCGGGCTGGTTCGATTCAATCCGCACAGGAACAGGGCAGACCCTCTCCAAAACTCCTGTTAAAGGGAGCGCGGAAGGAGAATTGCGGCAAGTAAAATCGAAAGAGGAATTTTTCGGGGAAATCAATAGCGACGTCATTGTTCTCGAAGAAGAAGACGCCCAGTCGTTCTACACCGACTTCAACGCGCCCCAATCGAGACACGTTCCCGGATCTAAAAATTCGCCCGTTCCCTCTATTGCCAGCTTTCACAATCCTACCCGGGATCAGCTCACCATATTCAAAAAGATCTACTTCGAAACCGACAAATATGTCCCCAAACTTAAAGAAAATTACCTCACTGTGCACCGGATCGCCGCATTTTTGAAAAAACACTCGAAAACTTCCCTATTTATTGAAGGGCACTGTGACGAGAGGGCCAGCGAAGCGTACAATTTGGCGCTCGGCACACGAAGGGCCAATCATGTACGTACCCTGCTCATCAAAGAAGGGATTCCCTCCAAACAGATCTACACGATTTCTTACGGAAAGGAACGGCCGGAAGCAAACGGGCATAATGAAAATTCTTGGGCCAAAAACCGTCGTGTGACTTTCAAGTTATATGAAGAAAACTAGTTGTATTTGCATTGCCCTTGTTGCCTTCTCGTGCACTCCCGGTCCTAGAGAATCGGGCGATATTACGCTGCAGCAACAGCAATTTCAATCCGAAATCGAAACCGACATCGCCAAAGTGAAGAACGATACGTTGTCGATCAATTTCAGCCTCGACCACCTTGAACACCGGCTGGAAGGGATCAAAAGCAGCCTGGAACAAATCCAGAAAAAAGAAGTGGGAGAGCTGCGCGACACTCTTGTAAAAATCACCGAAAGACATGCCGAATTGTGCAAGATGCAAACCAAAATCGAAGAGGGTCTTCTCAAACTCGAAGAATCAAATATTGCCTTGCATAAAGCCATCTCCCAGCTTGAATTTGAACGTAAGGAATGGAAAGCCCGTTTCGAACACCTCGAAAACGAACTCGCCGCACAAAAAGTGCGCACCATAACCCCATGATTGGATTTTTTGACTCGGGAATGGGGGGCCTTACCGTCCTGTCCGTTTTTAAAACCGTTTTTCCTGAAGCGGCCACCCTATACTACGCCTGCAACCTTCGAGGTCCTATCGGACGCCTTTCCCAAAAAGAGCTCCGGGAAATCTGGAAAAGGGCGAAGGGAGTGTTTGAAAGCCACCATGTCTCCCATATCATCATCGCTTGCCATACCATGTCTTCGGCTCTCTTTTGCGAGGAAGAAGAAGCCACTCTCATTTCAAACCCCGCCTTGATCGAGAATTTGCCCGACGTGGCCCTCCTTGCCACTCGAGCGACCCTGGAGTCGGGATTGTACCAAGAGCGCTGCCCGCAGATTGCCCTTGCTATTGACGGCTCCGATCTCGTTGCCCACATCGAAGATGGAAAGACTCCTTGGGACAGGCTGCAGAGCCTCCTTTTTCCCATCATCGGCCACGGCCGTATCCGCCACATCTATTTGGGCTGCACCCATTTTCCCTTTTTACGGCCTGCCATGGAAAAGGTTTTGAAGCAGCACGGACTCTCCCCCGCCTGGATCAATCCGGCCGAAAGCCTCCCTCTTCTTTCCCGAAGCCCCGACTCTTTTTTGAGCGGCCCCGACCTTTTCATCAGCGATACCCCCTCCCCTTTTGCGCAAAAACTTCATGCCAAAATCGTGAAAAAATAATTTCCTCTTTTATTTTTTATTCAAAAATCCTATAGTCACCTGTTAAACAAAGGAAGAAAAATGACTCAGAAAAAGAGAATTTTGTTGATTGAGGACGAAGAAGACATCGCCTCCTTGATCAAACTCCATGCCGAACTTGCCGGCTTTAAACTCCACGTCGAAGTAGATGGAATCAACGGGCAAAGAGCCGTAGAGCGGGAAAAACCAGATCTAGTCCTCTTGGATATCATGCTGCCGGGTCAAAACGGCTACGATGTGCTTCGCAAAATGAAGTCGTCCTCGGCTACGAAACACATCCCCGTTCTCATGCTTTCGGCTAAAGGTGAAGAGCTGGATATTTTGCTCGGTTTGGAACTCGGAGCGGACGATTATATTTGTAAACCGTTTTCTCCAAAGATACTGATTTCTAAAATCAAAGCGATTCTGCGCCGTGGAAAAGAGCAGGAAAAAGCCGTCAAGACGCTTTCTTTCGGAGAGTTCACCCTGGATGTAGAACACTACATCTTGAAAAAAGGGCAGAAAACGATTGGTCTGACCTTGTCGGAGTTCGGAATTTTGAAACGCCTTTTGATGAATAAAGGAAAAGTTCTTACCCGCAATCAACTCCTCGACGATATTCACAATGACGACGCCCTTGTCGTCGACAGAAATATCGATGTGCACATTGCATCGCTGAGGAAAAAATTGGGACCCGATTTCAAGGCGATTGAAACGGTAAGAGGGATCGGCTACCGCTTCAAAGTGGAAGAAGAAACCGAAACCGTAGAAGAACTGGAAGAAATTTCACTTTCGCTCTAAAAGCATAGGGGAAACATGCTACAACGTTATAGAAGTTTCCCCTATCTGTCTTATTTTTTCTTGTGCCATTTTTCCCTGGCTGTTGTGTTCCCCATTTTTTCCGTCCTCGTATTTCGTGAAGAGCTCAGCTCGTTGATTTATACGCGAGCCATCACGCTGGGGCTCCTCATTGCCCTGTTTCCGCTAGCGCAAATGGCCTCCGGCTATCTCCTGCTGAAAACGGGCGCTGCCCTTCGCGGTGCGAGGGGAGAGCTCCTCATTTGCGCCGTTTTGATATTTCTCTCTTTCATCGGTCTTTTCGTTGCGATCAAAATCAAAAACCTTTCCCTGCTTTTCCTCTTTCGGGGCCTCTCCGGAGCTGCGGCAGGCGGTCTCTTTCTTTCCGAAAACATCATCATCACGGGCCGGGAAGACCATGTAAAAGCAGGGAGACTGCTGACCATCCTGACGGGACTCGGGCTGATGGCAGGAGTGCTCGCCGGCGGATTTTCCGACCTTTTATCACTGCAAAGCAGCGTCCCCTTTATCATCGGATGTCTTTTGGCCCTTATTTCGATAACAGCTCTCTACATGTCCGGTACTCCTAAAATCCAACCTACCGTGTTTCATGAAAAGAAAAGCCTCACGGGCGGAACATTCCGCTCTTCCTTCTTTTTCTTTGCAATGAGCTGGCTTGCCACACTGCAGTTTTTTTCCCTGTATGTCCTGGAGCTGTTTTCTCCGTTTAGTTCCTATACCCCCCTCTTTCTCTTCATGATGAGCCTTGTGTGGCTTATGGGAGCCCTCTCTGCCAAAATGCTCGGCGGCACCTTCTCCAAAAAAACGACCCTCTTTTTTTGCCTCACAAGTTCCTTCCTCATGTCGCTACTGATTTATTTTCAACAATTTTTCGTCCCCTCCATGTTCTTTCACCTCGTTTTTTGCCTCTACAGCGGACTCGCGTGGAGCCTGTTCTCCAGGGCTTCCCATATCTCCGGTTCCAGAGAGGCACTGGTGCAAGCATTTCAAAATCAGAAAGTGGCACTCCTGGCCGCTACCGCTGCACCTTTGATCATGATCTTGTTCACTTCTATGAACATAAACGATGTATACCTCTCAAACCTGATCATGCTCGGTATTTCGACAATATTATTAATACTAAAATAATACAATTGCAAATAATACATCCATAAAGTAAGAAAAAATTGAAATGAAGAAACAATGGCCTCTCCTCCTGATTTTTCTCGGTTTTGTCGTTTCGTGCGGACCGACAACACGCATTGCACAGGCGCCTTCCGTCTTAAGGCAGGTCATGGGCCCGGATGACTGCTCCCTTCTTGCCGAACATCAACCTTCCCTTCTCCGCAAGATCGGCAACCATGAGAGCTTGGAACTGAAAGATCTTTTTGTCCTCAATGAACTGGGCTTTTCACCCAAGGTGATGATCAACATCATCGATTTCACCCATACCAAAATATCGATGGATGCAAGAATTGTCGTACAAATGCAAGAAGAGGGGATCAGTTTTCAAGTGATCACGTATTTAATCGGACTTTGTGAGTAGCAGCATGAAATACACAATAAATACTTGTTTTTATAGTGCAATTCGGATAAATACTTGGAGTGCGTCTTTAAATGATGTAAGCTTGTGACTACGTTCTATTATACACATAATGAGATTGATATTCCGATTGAGGGTTACCTTGACGACCTCTCTTTTCCTTCCCAAAGCTGTTTTGCTTCCTTTAAAGCCCTCGTGAAAAGGAATGCCTTTTTCCATCTGAGTTTTGCCTCTTGCCTCCTCTTCGAGCTCATCGTACTTATCTTCACCGTTTCGCGCACTACCTTCACCGCCGTCATGATTGCCACCACCGTGGTCACCTTTTTCAGCTATCTTCTGATGTATCTTTATTTAAGGAACAAGCAGGAAGAAGATTTGCAAAAGCTCTGCGACCGGTTTATGCAGGAAGCCGAAAAACCGGTTCCCTCCCATTTTGAACCTGCCAAACAGATTTTCTACCTTGCCGAAGCCGCCTATGCCTTTGTCCCTTTATTGAATAACGAAAAAAGTTACCGGATTTCCATCCCCCCCTTCCGGTTCTACCAATCCCATATCGTCCGCTGCATTTTGCAACTCTACTCCCGTGCCATTCTCCGTTTTGAAGAGATGATCCTCCTGGCCCTCGTCCGCCGGCATATTGAAGTGCTTCCCCAAGATCCTTTAAATGTGGACGTCCACACTTCCCTGGCCACCTTATATATATATATTGCCAAACTCTACCCGCAAACGATCGAATCAAAAAAAAACCTTCCCCGGTCCCGCAGCGCTCGGGAAATTTTGCATCGGCAGAAGGAAAAATGTCTTTCCCTTGCCATTGAAGAACTCCGTATTGTTGACGACCTCTCGCCCAACAATCCATGGATTCATATGCAGCTCGCTTTTGCATACCATGCGCTAGGTCAAAGTCAGGAAGAGGTGAAAGAGTACGAAATTTTGCGCAGCCTCAACGGTGACGACACCACAATCCTCTTTACCTTGGGACGCCTCTATTTCAATCTTGGAAAAAATGCCAAAGGACTGGAAATCTATTCGTCCCTGAAGTCCTGTGACACAAAAAAAGCTGACGAACTCATGGCTTATTACCACCATCAAAAACTATCCGTGTAAAAAAACTATTTAATCAAATTCAGTTATCTGATTATAGTGACGATATATCCCATGAATAGGGGGATGCCCGGTTTATCATGCAAAAAAAGAAACCGCATCGATTTGTTATTCCGCTCATCGTCAGTGCAATAGCCGGTTTGGCTCCCACAGACGTACGAGCAAAGACAAACATGCTTTTTGACATTCAAAATCCGAATGAAGCGTTCTTCGTACGGAAAATTTCCGAATTTTTGAAGGATCAAAATTACGAACTCACAAAACAACAGATCCAGGAATTTTTGGCTGCCTACCCAAATAGCGTCGCGCGGGATGAGCTTTACCTCATCATGGGAGACTTGTACCTTCATGAAAAGAAATACAAGGAAGCGCTTGTTTCTTACGATTCCATCAAGGCAAAAGGGTGTCAAAATGATGCCTTGATCAACAAACTCCACTGTTATTACGAACTCGACATGTACCAGGCTATTTTGCTCGAAACAAAAAGTCTCTTCCCGAAAATTCCGAACGAATTCCAAGACAGGAAAGATGAAATCATGTTTCTCATCGGAGAAGCCTACCTTAGAGAAGCCCTCAAACTGTCGAATGGCACGGTACGAAGCGAATACCTGAAAACGGCAAAGGCAATTTTCGAAAAGATCAAACATTCCTCCTACAATAACCCGGCTATGTTCGCCCTGGCAGAAATATACAGCCAGACGGGGGTGTATAAAAAATCGAAAAATCTCTATCTGGAACTTTCCAAACGTTACCCCCACAGGCGTAATGAACTGATTTTCCATGCAGCGCTGCGTACCGCAAAATTTGATAAGAACGAGGCCATCCGGCTATTTAGCCAAATCGATCTCGAATCGCCGAATGCGCACCTTGCCAGATTTAACCAACTCGTCCTTTTATTTGAACAAAAAGCATTTAAGGATTCGGTTGCCTTCACTGCCCAAGTGCAGGAGATTGCCAAACCCGAGCAAATGGCCGATATCCAGTACATTTATGGAAAAAGCCTCTACGAAACGGGAGAATATGAAAAGAGCATCGCCCCCTTGGAGCATTGCGTACAGGCATGCAAAGAAGAGGGTGGAGTGAAATTGAAAAATTCCCTTCTCACACTCATGATTGTAGCCGAAAAACTCAAACTCGAACCCGAATTTGAAAGGGCTTATTCTCAATTTTGCTACTCGTTTGCCGCAGATTACCAAATGCCGAAAATCCATTGCCTCCATGCAGAACTCTTCAAAAAATTGGGCAAAACCAAGGACGCCATTTTCGAACTGAAGGTGGTTCTCGAACACGATCTTGTCAAATCACTCCGGGAAGAGGTCATCATCACCTTGATGGGACTTTATTATGATACGAAAGAGTTCGATGAGGTAATCACGCTTTCGCTCCGGCTCCTGAAAGAGAATCCGGAAACCCAGCACCTTGCCGTCATCCACAAATACGCCGTCTCTTCCTTGATCGAACGCCTCCAGGTCCAAAAGACTCCGGAAACAATGAATACTCTCGCTGCCGAATTACAAAATGCGTTGCAGATCAAATCGATTTTCACCGTATCGGAAACAAAAGAATGTTACGGCATTTTAGGAAAGATCCTGTACGAAACAAAAAATTTTGATACGGCTCGGGACGCTTTCGAACATTATTTTGCGCTCGAAGGGCTGTCGCAGCAAGACAGCCAGGCCCACTTCCTGTTTGCTTGCGCACTCATCAAGACCGGCTCGCTCCCCTTGGAAAAAGCAACCGGACATTTGCAAAAAGCGTTTGAACTCGACCCGAATCTGGAAGCCAACAGCAAAATCGAGGTGGAGATTTTCAATGCCTGCGCCACATACCTTCAAAATCCCGAGAAGACGGCCGAAATAGAAACGGTCGAAGCCCTTGCCGCTACGTACTTAAATAAGGCCATTCTCCTTGAACCCGACCAGGTCGACCCGCAAAACTATTTATGGCTCGCAAACTATCGTGTTGCCGAAACGGTCCAATATCCACCCTTATATGCCTGGATGACGCAGGCCAAAGAGCCGCTCTCCGAATCCATTCAGCAGGCAAAGACGCTTTATGCCCACATTTTCACCGATAACGATTGCCTCATCGCTTTTTCGGATAAGACTGCAAGCGTGATCGAAGGGGAAATGTTCAAGCAGGCAATGCTTTACTCCTATGAGGGCGCATACGAGAAGAAAATTGCGATTTTGCAGCGTCTTGTCGAATACCAATCCAGCTACCATGAACTTCCATGGAAACTCAATAAAGAGGTGTTCATCGAACTTGCCAAAACCTACGAAATGACGGGAAGACCTGACATTGCCGAAGATACGTATGCATTTATTTACCACATGGATGATACCGATCTTTCTTTCGCATCCCAAATGGCACGTCTCCATTACGAGAGGCTCTACTTGAAGCATGTCACGTCGGTGGTGGACGAAAGGGAAAAACTCATCGCCATCTTATCCGACCTCAAAGATATCCAAATCCGCAAACATCCTGCCTCCGAACCGCTCCACTTTGAAGCGGCACTCGAATATGCCGAACTCCAGGCACGCATGACGCAAACAAATCCGAATGAAACGTACCTTTTCTACCTTGAACGTATCCGGGAAGATTACTCGGATCTGTTTGACCCGACTTCAGTCCGCTACCATGCTCTATTGGAAGAAAATTCAGATGCTAAGGTGCTGTACAACGAGTACATGAAATATGTCCATCTTGAAATCACCCGCATGCAACTTCTTCTCGATAACGACCACAATCACGACCATTTTACCGTTATGCAGCGCGGATACGAAGAACTGAAAGCATCGACCCGTGCCTTCTATCTTTCCATGAAATTGGACGAACGGATGACTATGGCAAAAAGCTGAGGTGGAAAATGCCTCGAATCATTACCGTCCTTGTTCTCTTCGCCTCTTGTTTTGTCCTAGCGAGCGCACCTGTAAAGCCCCTTTGCCAATATGTATGGCTTCCGGAAAAGGAAATCAAGTGCCCAACGAGGCTGCAGCCTCCCTCTCTTTCGACTGAACTCTCCACAGAAACTCTTGCTTTCGCTCTTTTCCCTCTGGACTATCCCAAACATGATGTCCCGGGCAAAAATCCGGAGCCTCTCTCCCAAACCGCCCTTGTGCAAACCGTTGCCGTTTGTTCGTCTCAATCTCGAGTGACAATGCTCGCGGGCGATGTAGATCTTCCGCTTCATGATTCGGCCGCTTTTGCCCATATTTTTGCGTTACGGGTTGCCGAGCCTGCATGTGAAACCGATACGGTTGCCCTCATAGAACGGGGATACCTCAAGCTGGTTGAACCGCCACCACTCACAGTGCGCCCTCTCCGTCAACCGGTCCTTCCGCAATCGTTTTGCCAGTGCGCCTCCATACCCTCCTTGCTACCCCGGGTAGAGGCAACTCTCCTTTCATTTTCTTCTTCCAATGCCTTTATCGGGACTCTCTCCTACGAATCCGATTTTCCGCCCGTTTCATCACAAAGCCACGTCGCACGAATTCCCCTCAGCAGGAACTGTCATATTGAAAAAGTGGCTTTTGCCTTTGCCCTTCCCCGGTATTCCGTCTCTTTGGAACACGTGACATCGGCCCCGATCGCAGCCTCCATCCCCCTTCCCGAATCGGGATCGGTTCACCCCCGCTTTGAAGCTGTTTCCTCCTCGATTTCGCTCCCTTCCCTTCATTTTGTCCCTCCTCAAAAAGAGATGGAAATCTTTGCTGCCGACTCTTTTCTACTCCAAGAACTTGAAAAGGCCAAAGAGAGCGTCCCCTTGTCTTCCCTGTCGAAGAAGAGTATCCATGTGATACAAAATACCACCCCTTGTCCGAAAAAAGTTCCGCCGCCGGGACCGGACGTAAAAACGGCAATCCAGGTTTCCGTCTACTGCTCGAACTATGCGGTCAAAATCGCTCCCGTTTCTTGTTATCCCGGTTTTTCTTTTTCCGATCTCACGCTTCTTTGCAGCCTGCCCGGACATGTCCCACATCCCATATTACAGCCGGAAATGACCCGGTTTGTGTCGGCAGCAGCCATACCTGCCGTTTCCGCCAGAGCCGATACTGCACCCTATTGCAGCACGATCTCCATCGGAAAAAGAAATCCGGAATCCACTATCCCCTCCTTCCCTCTCGGGCCGGCCCTTTTTACTCCTTACTTCGATTTTTCTTCCGAATCTCCTTTTCAAATCGTTTCTCTGACGCAAGAACATCCTTTCCCCATATTGAATAGGAATATCACTTCGATGATCGCGGTAACCTTGCCGGGAAAGGCTTTGCCTCCGGCTGCTTTCCACACGATGGAAGCTAGCACCGAGAGCAGTACATTTTCTCTCCCCATTCCCCGAATTTCTCTAGAATCCTTCTATCTCACTTCTTTTGCACCGATTGAATTCGGCGCGGAAAAAATCCCCCTCAGCAAAAAGCCGTCTCTTTTCCTTTCTTTCAACACATTGCACGAAAGCAAAAAAGTCAACCTCGCGGTGCGCCAGGCTCATGAAAACGTCTCATTCATTTCGGAACTTCTCACCCTATATAATAAAAATATCGAACACGACTTCGTGTGTGATTTAAAAACATCAAAAGACCCGCTCGGAGAAGACGTGTATTTCCTTCTCAATATCAAACCGAAACCAAAACTGGAATACCTTCCCCTCCCGGGCAAAATCGTTTACATGCTCGACTCTTCGATCGCCATCGAAGAGAAGAAATTCGACACGTACAAAAAAGCCATCTTGCGTTCGATTGCGCATCTGTCCCCCAACATGGCCTTCAATATCATTACTTTTGATAACGGTCATGCCGCTTTTAGCAAAGAGTTTGAAGCAGCCACCCCTGACAATCTGGAAAAGGCGCGCCTCTTTTTGGCAAAATGCAACCGCTCGTCCCGCTCTTCTTCGAAAACCCTCTTTGAACTGATCGCCTATTTCCAAAACCGATCGAAAGAAAAGAAAGAAATCACCAATCTCCTCCTTTTCAGCGACGGAAAAAATTGCGGCAATGTGGTCATGGAACGCGACAAGCTCGTCACCTTTGCCAAAGGAATTCATCCCCGTTTTACAGTGCACGCCTTTGCTCTAGCCGAAAATAACAACCGCCTCATGTTAGAACTCCTCTCTCGCCTCTCACACGGATTCATGATCGAAGGAAACCACCGCCGGCTGGTACGCAAAGTTCTGGCACTTACCACCCGTCTTAAACATCCCATTCTGGAACAAGTCCTGGTCAGTTCGATTGACAAAACAGATCTCGTGATGCATAATGCATTCCTTTCCAACCCCCTTTATAATGCCGGATTCAGTGTGTATGGAAAAGCAAAAAACAGCCGCGAGCTTTCACTCTTTATTCAGGGGTATGCGGGACAAAATTGGGTCGCAATGCCTAAACGGTTTAACATACAAACCAAGGAAACAAATGCCGGACTGGAACGTAAAGTTCGTTATCTCATTGCCCTTGAAGAAATCACAAACTATTTGCTCCGAGGAGACGAATCGGCCCTTTCGCGAGGAAAGACCTTGATGGAAGCCCTTGGAATCGACATAATCGCCAAAAACTAAACCATTTATCAAATGAAAACACGCATCCTCGCCGGACTTTTTAAAAACAGGCCGATCCTGCTCCCCAAGGGGGTAAAGACGCGGCCTATCACCCAGTCGCTAAAAAAATCGATTTTTGACATTCTAGGCGAGCGCATTGCGGGGGCAAATGTCCTCGACCTTTTCGCAGGCTCAGGGTCCATCGGACTCGAGGCCCTCAGCCGTGGCAGCCGCTTTTGCCTCTTTGTTGACAAGTCCAGGGAAGCCAAAAACGCCTTATGTCAAAACATAGAACTTCTGAAAGTTCAGGACCGGTCGCGTTTCTTATATCAAGACGCTTTCCGACTCATAGAAGGGCCTTGCCCTTTCTCCCCGTTTGATCTGCTCTTCCTCGATCCTCCCTATCCATTTGGCCGCCAGGGATATGAAAGACTTCTTTCCATTCTGGACAAGAATAGATCATGGACCCATGAGGGCAGCCTTCTTATCGTTGAAATGCCTTCGGTATTAGCAACTTGCATCGAGCCCCCCTCACGGTTTATCCGGGACCGCGTCAAACGCACCGGCACGACCCATGTCGCCTTTTACACCGTTTCCTTGACTTAGAAATAATAATTCTGATATACTTTGTGTTAAATTATTATTAAAAAGGAACCAATATGCAACCAATTCTTCCCCAGTCCCAAATCCCCTCATACCAGTCTTATTCCCCGGCTCCCCCGGCTGCCCATAACGCTTTCCCTGCTCTTGACACTTTTTTAGAATTGGGGGAAGGGCAACAACCCCGATATGAATACGCCTCCAAATGGGCAAAACAGCTCCGCGATATCTCTTCCCAGAGAGGGGAATCTCCTGCCGATGAGCGGCAGCATTTGATAGAGTGGCTGCAAGGTGCATATGATGCCTTATCAAGAGAACAGCAAAATGCCGTGAATACGTTTGGAATCGCACCGGCCGATTTCAAAGTGGAAGATCTGACGGGGGAGCAAGTGGAAAGGTTTTGCCGAAATCTGGACCATATTTCATTTGCCCAACTATTCTTTTATACCGTCGACTTTTCCGGTACCACCGGAGCTAGGATGTATAAAGAAATCACTAGAGGGGCAACCGGTTTGGATGAGCAAATCACCAAACTTAAAGAGTGGCTAAGGGACCAAAATAACTTCAAAAAACTTGGAATCAAAGATGAGGTACATATCCAACATAGACGAGGAAAATTTTCCGTGATTCCGGCCGACATTGATCTTCTTTATTCCGGTGTAAGAACGTTAAATATAAGATATTCTGATATCACATTTATTGATCCGGCCCTTGGAAAATGTCGGGATATTGCTTCGCTGGGACTCTATGGCAATAAACTTCGCTATTTACCTCAAGGGGTATTTACCCAGTTACGGGACAATTGCGAAATCAGTATCTGGGAGAATCCTGTTCTTGAAGAGATCGGAATTCCTCTTGAAACATTTACGGAAACTCAAACATCAGCACAAAACGCAAAACTCTTCGAAAGATTCAATTCACAGAGGAAAGTAGCCGCACCTTCACCAGAACCCGCACGCACCATCCATCAAGCAGCCACCGCATCTTCTTCAGAAGACGTGCCCGCCACTCCTCAAGCGCCGTGCAGAAGCCTGGATATCTTCTTAGAAAGGGAAAATCAAGCTCGGTATCCCTTTGCCTCACTATGGGCACAGGAAATCCGCACCGTCGCGAGAATCAGACGAAAAAGTGTCGATGGCGAGATGAAAATGCTGACCGACCGGCTCAAGCAAGTCTTCAAGTCTCTCTCGAATGTCAGTCAAAACGTCGTTAACACTTTCGGAGTGTCCTCTGCACATCTCGATATAGAGTCTCTATCTGCCGATCAGATCGAGGAGCTTGTCCGTAATTTTGACCGTCTTTCCTTCTTGGTGTTCTTCCGCTATACCGCCAACCGTGAAGGTTCACAATCCGATTCGATCAATCTCGCAGCCACCGGCAAAGCTACTAGATTGGAAGAAAAGGTCCAAAACATCAAAACATGGCTCTCGACAAATAGGAATAAACTAAACATCCGGGAAAGATTCGTCATTTTTGGCATAGAACATGATCTTCCTGCAATACCTTCCGGCATTCATTTGCTCCTTGAAGGGGTTCGAGATTTGAATCTCCGGTACAACAATATTGCTTTCATTCATCCCGATCTAGGACGCTGCACGACACTTCAAAAAGTGGCCATTTACGGAAATAAAATCTCCTATTTGCCTCAAGGAGTGTTTGGCGGATTAGATACAGAATGTGAAGTCAATCTATATGATAACCCCTTGGCAAGAGAGACGAGATCCTTGCCGGATCTCTTCCTGGATACCCAGAACATCTCTTGGCCGCTAGAAGACTCTTAGAAATTGATGACACGCCCTAGAGATTTTTCTTTGAAACCAGGGTATCGTTTTCGTAGGTCTGGAGCAGTTTAGGGGCGCCGTCATCGGTGTACTTATTAAAGACGCCATGCTTCATCCCGTCCTTATACTCCCCTTCAAAGATGATCGTTCCGCTTTCATTGAAAGTTTTGGAAAGGCCGTGCAACTTGCCTGCAAAATAATTTGTGGTTGACTCAACCTTCCCCGATTCGAAATACGAAGTCACGACACCATCGAGGACTCCGTCTTTAAAACTCGAAAGGCGCCGCGCTTTTCCGGAGGGGTAATATTCGACCGCTTCCCCTTCCTGTTTGTCTTGAACAAACCGAGTAATGAGGAGCAGGGCGCCTTGCGGGGTATAATACTCAGCTGCCCCTTCACGCCGCCCTTTTTCAAAGGGGACTTTTGCGATGAGTTTTTGCGTCTGCGGATGGTATTCGGAAATGATACCTTGCAATTTGCCATTCCGGTAGCTGCCCTCAGCAAGTAACAGGGTCTCATCGCCCTTTCCGGTACTCAGCCGCATCGTATACACGCCCTCTTTCCGCCCGTCCTTATAGTCGACATAGATTTGCCGGCCGTCATTTTCCAAACGGAAATACGAACCGTTCAATTTCCCGTTGACATGGTTCATCGATTCCAACGTGCGTCCGTCTTCATTATAAATCGCCGAAAATCCGAGCTGCTTGCCATGTTTGAAATTGGATTCCGATTTCAACCGACCGCCGGGATAATAGGTTTTCTGCTCCCCGTCTCGAAGTCCGTTCGTATCAAAATGGGAGGAAGATTGCACTACTTCATCAGTCGCTTCACCCTGCATGTAGGCGGGAAAGAAGTCGAACTGCGCCCCAACCAATTTGCCCTGCTCGTGGCGGTGCAAGCATGAGCGAAGCCCGTCTTCGAACCACCCTTCCACTTCTCCTTCGAGAAGATCGGCAGAGTAGACAGCCTTCACCTTAACGGCACCGTTTTCGTGATACATCGTATAAGGACCTTCTTTCTTCCCCTTCACCACCGAAAAATGCTCCTTGAGGGTTCCGTTCGGATAGTAAGTTTTGAGTTCACCCGAAGGAGTACCGTCACGGTATAGGAGTTGCTGCAAAAGAACCCCTTTCGCATCGTACGACACGTAGCTGCCGTCCAAGACACCGCTCGTGTAATGGGCTTCGAGAAGAAGCGCTCCATTTGGATATGACTGGACAAGTTTCCCATCGAGCTTCCCGTCCGCATCGAAGGATTGTTCGAGCTTTCGTTTTCCGTCCGCGAAATATTCAAACCAGTTGCCGACGGGAACGTCTTCATGAAAATTCGATTCCAGAGCAACTTGTCCGTTCTGGTGCCAGTTGGCACATTTGCCCTGTTTTTTCCCGTCTTTAAAATTGTAGATGCCGGCCAGTTTCCCGTTTTCGTGGTACTCTTTCTGCTCTCCGTCGAACTTTCCGTCTTTGTAAAAATATTCCCTCTTGGGCTGTTTGTCATCATACCATTGCAAGAATCGCCCTTCGGGGTTATTTTGTTTAAGGAAATAGCGGGCCGTCATCACGCCGTTTGGCGCATATTCGATCACTTCTGATAGGGCGTTTTCCTGCGTTGCATACTTTCCATGCAACTTCACTTTTCCGTTTTCGTAAAAATATTTGTGTTCCCCTACCGGTTTTCCCTCGACAAATTCTCCCTTACCCAAACTATTTCCAGTCGTAGAGAAATACTCGACGGTTCCGTGAATTTTTCCGTCGGCATAATTTCTCTTTTCTGCCTGGATGCCGTTTTCATGAAAGAAATATTCCGTCCCGTTTTTCGTTCCCGCTTTGTAGTTATGCACAGAACGAATTTCCTGCTTTTCGTCATAAAAAATCGCCGCCGGCTCTTCGGGAGCCGAATCCAATTTTCCGCTTTGATAGCGGTAGCGCGCTTTGAGTTTTCCTTTTTCGTCCCATTCAAACGCAAGCCCTTCTTTCACTCCGTTTTTGTAGTGAACTTCAGCTTTACGCTCGCCGCCGGGATGGTAAAAAAGCTCTTCTTCCACGGGGGAGCCGCCCACAAATACCGATTTGTACGAAAGGGCTCCCGTATCAAAATATTTACGGATTTCACCCTCTTTTTTCCCGTTTGCATACGTCTTTTCCGATTTGGTTTTACCCGAGTCGTATAGCGATTTTCGAGGCCCTTCTTTTATCCCGTTCCGGTACAGGGCTACTTTTTTTACGGCGCCCGAATCATAAAATGCTACGGACAACCCGTGGCACAAGAACTGCGCTTCGGGAACCGAGCCCTGCACTACGTCTTCTTCGAGAAGAATCGTCCCAACAGGTGAGAAGATCAAGTGCTTGACCGGGGTCCATTCCCCCTCTTCTCCTTCGGCAAAAAATAATCCTTCCCGGTCGCTCCCGTTCGGATGGGTGTCTGACACCCGAAATTCCCATTCGGGTTGACGGGGAGCCAAGGTCATTTGCTGTGCTGAAATCAGCACCGAACACAAAATAAAAATAAAAGCTTTCATAAAAATATTCTACCTTTTGCTTTTTTCACAGGCAACGGAAATCCGTTCCCCGCATTACAATACGGCTTGCAGGCGCATCTTCTAGAGAAAGACCCGGCAAAACAATCTGCTTGGTTCCGAGAGCAATTTTCGGAGGAAATTGTCCATGCACATCTTCGACCATGATCAGCCCCTTCTTCCCTTCCGCAAAATCGATTTCGATCGTGATGCCGTAAATCGCCGCCATCTGCCTTGCATATTGCAACTCCGCAGACAGCCGCTTTTTAGTGCTCCGGACCTTATACTGCGCCACCATTTTGCCGCTGTAGGAGGCAATCCACCCCCCTACCATGGCAAGAAGGGCAATCACAAGCACGAGTTCGAGCAGGGTAAAAGCTCTAGAACATGTGCGGATATTTTTCACGCATCTGTTCATCATTCATGCCTTTGGCCACACAATGGTTTTTAAACGCATCGGACGAAATGATGAAATCATCGTCTTTGTGGCTGATTTTAAATTGCGTTCCCCATCCGTCCTTCATCATCGATTTCGGATTTTTGATGAGTCCCGATTTTTCCAGGACGCGCTGCACTTGATCGATCTCGATGTTGTCTCCGGTAAGATTCTCGGTACCTGCAAGACCTCTTGCACATTCAAGCGCGAGCACTTCGTGAATGCGTTTTGCCGATTCACTTGTCTTGAATGCCTTGCCTTCCGCCGTCGTCCCTTTTAAATTGTAGCCGACAACGGCACTGATCACTCCGATTAAAAAAATCACAATCATGATTTCAAGGAGTGTCAACGCCCTTTTTTTCGCTTTTTTCGCCATGTTTTTTTCTCCTCGTTTCAACTGAGCGTTGAAACATCTGTAAGCGGCAACAAAATCGATAATACAATCGTGCCTATAATTATTGCAAGTATTACTAATAGCATGGGCTGTAAAAACTGTAAAAACTGGGCAATCGACCTGTTCAAATTGTCCTCATACATTTTCGCCACATGCATCAGCATTTCTCCTTGCGAACCGGTTTTTTCGCCGGTCGCAAGCATCCTCGTAAAAAGCGGAGGGATGATCGACTCCCCCCGCAGCCCTTCCGACATGGCTTTCCCTTCCAAAAGCTCCGCTTCGATGCGATCAAATACCCGCTCAAACCGGGGGAAGTTCAACACTTTTTTACTCAGCCGGAGCGCCTCGAGTGCTACAATGCCGCTCTTTAGAAGAAGGGCAAAGGTTCGAGAAAATCGCATCACAACCGATTCGGTTATGATTTTCTTACAGATGGGTATTTTTAGTAAGAAGTTTTTAAAAGCATTTTTGAATTTCGCTCTCCGAAAAATCTGCCAGGCAAGAATCACAGTGGAAAAGAGCGTGATAAAAAAAAGCAGGGCATGCGTGGTGAGCCAATTGCTTATCCGGATGATGGATTGTGTCAAGGGGTGTATGGGCCTATCTTCAAACAAGTCTTTCATGGAAGGAATCAGGTAAAAAAACAGCCCCATCAAGAGAAAAAACGCAAATGAAAGAAGTGCGGCCGGATAGATGAGCGCTTTTTTGATTTCCCGTTCGATCGCAAGATTTTTTTCCAGAATAGTCGATAGCTCAAAAAAAACGACATCCAGCGTGCCGGAAGTTTCCGCCGATTGGACCATGGCGACATAGATCGAATCAAACAGCTTCGGATATTTTTTCAAAGCTTCGGACAAATATTTCCCTTCTTTGACATACTCGCAAAAATCAAGGATGAGCGCCGCTTCTTTCTTTTTTTGATATTTTTCGCGCAGGGTAACAAGGGTTTCGTAAAGGGGAAGCCCCGACTGCAAGAGCTGAGCAAGCTCGCGGGTGAAATGAATGACAAAAAGTTTAGATCCTCGAAAGAGCGCCTTTTCGGAAAGTTTTTTGTAGAGACGCACGGTAAGGTAAAGGACTCCTTGCCTGCGGAGTTTATCTTTGGCGTTTTCCAAATTGTCCGCATCGATAAACCCCCGTTGTTTCCGTCCTTCCACGGTAATATGTGCATATTCGAATAGCGCCATAACTATACCCACTCTTCATCGATGGCACGGGTGACGCGGACCACCTCTTCGATCGTCGTTTCTCCCCGGAGAACGAGTTCAATCCCCCGCTGTCTCAGGGACACCATCCCTTCTTCAAGGGCGATCTGCCCGAGCCGCGAAGCATCGGGAGAAATGAGCAGCTGATGTTTTATGGCGTGCGTGATCGGCATGTATTCATACAGCCCGATCCTCCCCTTATAGCCGGTATGGTAACATTCGCTGCATCCCTTTCCCACGCGAAAATTACCCCGTATTCCGGCTGCAATTCCGAGTTCTCGTTTTTCCTCTTCATCGGGCTCGTACGGAACGCTACACCGACCGCATATTTTGCGAACAAGACGCTGCGCCAGCACGAGCAGAAGCGAAGAGGAAAGAAGGTACGGCTCCACCCCCATATCGATCAAGCGAGCAATGGCAGAGGGGGCATCGTTGGTGTGCAGTGTACTGAGCACCAGATGTCCGGTCATGGAAGCTTGCGTTGCGATTTCGGCCGTCTCATGATCTCGGATTTCTCCAATCATGACAACGTCGGGGTCTTGGCGCAAAATATGGCGAAGGCCTCGTGCAAAGGTGAGGCCGATCTTGGGATTCACTCCGATTTGAGCCATGCTGGGAAGTTTAAATTCGACCGGATCTTCGATAGTCATGATATTCACTTTGCGCGCGTCGATTTCAAAAAGTGAGCTGTAGAGAGTTGTTGTCTTCCCGCTTCCGGTCGGCCCTGTGACGAGTATGATCCCCTGATTTTGCCTGACGACTCCTTTCATTACCTTGAGGAGCTCGACCGGCATCCCAATCCGGTCAAGACCGAGCACGACCTGCGACTTGTCAAGAATACGGAGAACGATTCTTTCTCCGAATACGACAGGGATCGTACTCACACGGAAATCGATCTCTTTGCCCCCGACCTTCAATTTCATGCGGCCGTCTTGCGGA